>Ga0208825_1000883_pt1 | contig 25772 bp, 34 predicted proteins | sample AD_UKC113_MetaG_FD_184450 | JGI IMG/M metagenome (GOLD analysis project Ga0208825, IMG submission 184450) | Active sludge microbial communities of municipal wastewater-treating anaerobic digesters from Hong Kong - AD_UKC113_MetaG (SPAdes)... | ecosystem: Engineered > Bioreactor > Anaerobic >...
CCTGCCCCACAACGATGTTGCTCTGCAGATCGCCAGGCAAGCCAAGACCCTCGGAGAGGCCGAGTCCTTCGCAGTTATCTTCTGCGCCATGGGCATTACCAACGAAGAGGCTCAGCACTTCCTGGCTGACTTCGAGAGAACCGGCGCTCTGGAGAGGGCAGTGGTGTTCCTCAACCTGGCCGACGATCCGGCTGTAGAGAGGATTCTCACCCCCAGGCTGGGACTGACCACAGCCGAGTATCTGGCATTCGACCTGGACATGCACGTGCTCATCATATACACGGACATGACCAACTACTGCGAGTCGCTCAGACAGATGGGTGCTGCTCGTGAGGAGGTGCCCGGACGCCGCGGCTATCCCGGTTATATGTACACCGACCTCGCCACCAACTACGAGCGTGCAGGCATCATCAAGGGCAAAAAGGGCTCTATCACTCAGTTCCCGATTCTGACCATGCCCGGTGACGACATCACCCACCCCATTCCGGACCTGTCCGGATATATCACCGAGGGCCAGATCATCGTCTCCAGAGAGCTGCACAGAAAGGGCATCTATCCGCCTATCGATATCAGACCATCTCTCTCCCGTCTGATGAACTCGGGCATCGGCAAGGGCCATACCCGAGAGGATCACAGAGCCGTATCCGATCAGCTCTATGCCTACTATGCAGAGGGCAACGATCTGCGCGGCCTGGCAGCCATCGTGGGCAAAGAGGCTCTCTCCGAGCGCGATAAGCTCGTCCTTGAGTTCGCAGACAAGTTCGAGAAGCGCTTCGTCAACCAGGGCAGGGATGAGGACAGGACCATCTTCGAGACCCTCCAGATCGGATGGGATCTGCTGGCCGATTTGCCTGAGGCCATGCTAACCAGGATTGACGACAAATACATCAAAGTGTACCATCCCAAATACGCAAGCACTGCGAAGAAGTGAGGGTGAGATCATGGCCGTATTACCAGGAACAAAACCGACCAGGGCAACGCTGATCGCCCTTAAAAGGAGGATGAAGACTGCGCAGACTGGTCATTCGCTCCTCAAGATGAAGCGGGACGGCCTCATGATTGAGTTCTTCGAGGTGCTAAACAAGGCTAAGACTGTCAGGAAAGAGCTGGTTGATGCCCTGATCGAAGCCGAGCAGAGGCTGAACATGGCCAAGGCCACGGAGGGAACAGTTACCATCAACAGCGTGGCCTATTCCCTTCAAAAAGAGCCTGCCATACAGCTTGAGTCAAGGAATATCATGGGCGTGGTGGTTCCCAAGATCTCCTCCGAGTCCGTGCAGAAGAAGATGTACGAACGCGGTTACGGCATCATTGGGACCAGTGCAGCAATCGATGAAGCAGCCGATAGCTATGAGAAATTGGTGGACAAGATCATCCTGGCGGCAGAGGTCGAGACTGGCCTGATCCGGCTTGTCAAGGATATCGATAGCACAAAGAGACGTGTCAACGGTCTGGAGTTTAAGGTAATCCCCGACCTCAAGGATACCATCAAGTTCATCAGCATGGCTTTGGAGGAGATGGAAAGGGACAACGTAGTAAAGCTGAAGATGCTTAAGGGCAAGTCACAGAGGCGCGTTGCCGAAGAAGAGGCCAAGAAAGAAGCTCTAAAAGCTGCCATGGCCGCAGGCAAAGCACCTGCCTAGACGTTGAGCGAATGTCTAACTGGTTTGAGCGGAAGGCAGAAGACTGGTTCGGGACGCCCGAAAAGAAGATGCGTCTTCTTCAGTGGTTGGTGTACATCACCAACCTCTACGTTATTTTTGGCATATTGGTTCTGATCTGGATCCTGTACGGCAAAAATATATCACAGGCCTGGCAGGATTTCATTCGATAAATTTATTGTGGCTGCTGCTGCCGTCTCCTTTCTCTGGGCAGATCTGTAGCCTGTGACCACCAGCCTCTTGCCTGCGATCCTCCTGTCCATCAGCTCGTCTCCCGTATCCACAATAAGCCGGGATAGCTCAGCCAGCTTGTGCGGCGTGGATATTACTATCAGGTTCTCTTCGCCAACTCTCTCCACCACCTTTGAGCTTATCTGCTGGCTTCCCCTCCCCAGAATGAATCCCTGAGCGCCGATGGGGCTGACTATTATCTTCACCTGCTTCTCCCTCTCCACTATCGCCAGCAGCTCCCTCTCGGTGGCGTCTCTCGCGAGAAGCTTTCCATCCTTGATCACATCCACACCCAGCAAAGTCTTTTCCAGGCCGAGCACCTCTGCTATCTTTGCGGTGGTGGTTCCGGCACCGAGGATGTATGCAGATCCATCCCTCATGAACTCCGAGGCGAAGAGGGCGATCTCTTCTTTGAAATTCTCCTCGCTATGTGAGAGATAGATCCTCTTTCTCTCCTGCACCAAAACCGGCTGATAGGGGGTGAGAGCTGTGCAGTACAGCCTGGTCGACAGCTCCCCGGAGCGGTAGAGATCTTCGTCCACATCGGCGATCTCTGTCTCGCGCAGCTTAAATTCTCCTCGCACAAAGCCTGTGGCCAGCTTTGCCGCTGCCTGAGGGCTTACAGCAAACACTCCTGAATGCATCTTCACCCCTGCGGGAATTCCCAGCAGAGGCTTCCCTTCAGAGGCTTCGGCCACATCCCTGGCCGTGCCGTCTCCTCCGCAAAATAGGATAAGGTCCACATTGCGTTCGAGGAAAGCCCGGCAGGCGGATTTGGTATCTTCTGCGCTGGAAATTTTGCCTGGATGCCATACTATTTCATGGGGCAGGCCGCATTCTCGAAGGGCAGTCTCGCCCATCTCCCCGGCCGCGGCATAAAAGAATATGTCCTCTGGGGAGAGGAGGCGAAGGCAGGCCCTGGCCCTCTCTCCAGCCAGGGGAACTGCTCCCAGGGCAGCGGCCCGGCAGGCCAGGCCGTCAGTGCCCTTCAAGCCTACTGACCCTCCCATGCCTGCTATGGGATTTATCAGAAATCCGATCCTGGCTGCTCCCTGTGACATCATCCGGCCTTATCTCTTGCAGGCCCTCAGGGCTTTGGAAGTCTGGCCAGGGATTGCCTGACCAGATCCGCCGGATACTCGTAGTCCACCAGCTTGCCGTCGTTGTAGGCATCATAGGAGGAGAGGTCGAAGTGGCCGTGCCCGGAGAGGGAGATGAATATGCTCTTGGCCTCACCCGTCTGCCGGCATCGCAATGCCTCATCTATGGCAGGTTTGATGGCGTGGGCAGATTCAGGGGCAGGAATGATGCCCTCGCTTCTGGCAAACATCGTGGCCGCCTGGAATACCTCTGTCTGTAGCAGGGCGGTGGCCTCGATGAGGCCCTCATGAACCAAATTGCTGAGCAATGGGGCAGCGCCATGGTAGCGCAGCCCTCCGGCGTGAATGCTGGGGGGGATGAAGTCATGCCCCAATGTATACATCTTTATTACGGGTGTCATTCCTGCAGTGTCCCCGAAGTCATAGGCATAAAGGCCCTGTGTCAGGCTGGGACATGCAGCGGGCTCGCATGCCACCATACGCAGATCCTTCCTGTCCTTCAGCTTGTCCGGGATGAACGGGAAGGCCATGCCCGGGAAGTTGCTGCCCCCTCCGCAGCAGCCGAACATGATATCTGGATAATCGTCAGCCAGCTCGAACTGCTTCTTCAGCTCCTGGCCTTCAATAGTCTGATGCAGCAGTACGTGATTTAGCACAGATCCCAGGGAGTAGTTGGTGTCATCATTGCTCGCGGCATCCTCGACTGCCTCGGATATGGCGATCCCTAAGGAGCCCGGAGTGTCTGGCATTTCTGCAAGGATCTTTCTGCCGAAGTTGGTCTTATCTGAGGGGCTCGAGAGGCACTCTGCTCCCCAGACGCGCATGGCGCTCTTGCGGTAGGGTTTGCTGTCAAAGCTGGAGCGGACCATATAGACTGTGCACTTCAGGCCGAATAGGCATGTGGCCATCGCCAGGGCTGAGCCCCACTGTCCGGCGCCCGTCTCCGTAGCCAGCCGTTCGACTCCTTCCTTCATATTGTAGTAGGCCTGGGGCACGGCTGTATTGGGCTTGTGGCTGCCGGCAGGGCTCACGCCTTCGTATTTGTAATAAATCCTGGCAGGGGTCTTGAGGGCTCTCTCTAAAGCTGCAGCCCTATAGAGGGGCGTGGGCCTCCACAGCCTGTAGATCTCACGCACCTCCTCGGGTATGTCTATCCATCTGTCTGTACTCATCTCCTGGCGGATGAGGGCTTTGGGAAAGATCATCTCCATATCCGAGGGTTGCATGAGCTTGAGGGTGCCTGGATGCAGGGGCGGGTCCAGGGGTGTGGGCATGTCTGCGGCTACGTTATACCACTTCTTGGGAATTTCTTCTTCATCGAGCAGGTACTTGATCTTCATTAACGGCACTCCTTTCGCAACAATATGCTTTGATGCTTCATATCTAATGCTTCATCATTTGTCTTCGATGTAACCATCTGTACATCGATGTTATTGCCGGATTTATTTAAAGGCTTTGAAATACTCTGAAGGCTTTTTGACAGATGCAGGGCATTCAGGCTCAAGATTTATTTATCATTAACGAAATGGCCCTAGCCATGAGCGGCAAAACCCTGTCTGAGAAGATATTCTCCAAGGCGGCAGCAAAAGAGGCGCATGCCGGCGAGTTCGTCATGGCGAAAATCGACTGCGCCATGATCCATGATATCACCGGACCGCTGGCGGTAACCGGATTTTATGAGATCGCGGGCAGGGATGCCAGGGTGTGGGATCCTGCAAGGATCATAATGCTCTTCGATCATCAGGTTCCTGCGGACAGCCTCAATGCTGCGGACAACCACATCATGCTGAGAAAGTTCGCGCAGGAGCAGGGCATACTCAACTACGACATCTTCTGCGGGGTATGCCATCAGGTCATGCCCGAAAAAGGGCATGTTCTGCCCGGAAATATCATCGTTGGCACAGACTCGCATACATGCACCTATGGGGCCCTGGGGGCCTTTGCCACAGGCATCGGCTCAACCGACATGGCCTCCATTTTCGCCACGGGAAAGATGTGGTTTCTGGTGCCCAGGACCCTCCAGATCATGATCGATGGGCGGCTGCCCTCTCGCGTCACATCCAAGGATGTGGTGCTCAGGATCATAGGCGACATCGGCGCGGACGGGGCCAATTATCTGGCCTGCGAGTTCAGAGGCGAGGCTGCGGCACGCATGAGCATCCCGGAGAGGATGACGGTCTCCAACATGGCAGTTGAGATGGGGGCCAAGGCAGGCATATTCGAGACTGATGAGACCGCCGTCAAGTATCTGGAGGAGCGGGTCAGGGACAGGGAGGCCATCCGGCAGGGGATTGTGAGAAGCGACGAGGATGCGGTGGTTGAGAGGAAGCACTGGAATGTGGATAGCCTTGAGCCACAGGTTGCCCTGCCCCACAATGTGGACAACGTCGTTCCAATCAGCCAGGTTGCAGAGACGCGCCTTGATCAGGTCTTCCTCGGATCCTGCACCAACGGCCGGTTCGAGGACCTGCTGCTCGCCTCGCAGATGATGAAAGGAGAGCCGGTGGCAAAGGGCGTGCGCATGATCGTTGTCCCCGCCAGCCGGGAGGAGTACATGAAGTGCCTCAAGGCCGGCCTCATCGAGAGGTTCATGGAGGCAGGGGCCATGGTGGAGTCTGCCTGCTGCGGGCCGTGCATGGGCGGAAGCTTCGGCCTGCTGGGCGCCGGTGAGAGGTGCCTGTCCACCTCAAACAGGAACTTTGTGGGCAGGCAGGGAAGCCCCAAAGCCTTCGTCTACCTCGCCTCTCCGGCCACGGCGGGAGCCAGCGCCATCACCGGCTACATCACTGACCCAAGAGAGGTTTGAGATAGCGCCTGAGGCTCTGGCAGGGGTCCTTTGTGCATGCTCTGTAAGCTTTGTGCTCTCTAATAGTAAGCCCACAGTCAACCACAAAGCTCACAAAGGGCACAAAGAACGCACAAAGATGGTCACCTGTCCTTTTAGGACACACAAAAATGAAGGTTGCACTCAAGCTCGCTTACCTTGGCGACAATTACTACGGCTTTCAGCGCCAGCCCGATCGGGTCACAGTCGACTCCGAGGTCAGGAAAGCCCTAGCCCAGATCGGAGTCATCCACGGCGACTTCTGCTATGCCGGGCGCACGGACCGGGGCGTCTCCGCTTTAGGCCAGGTGATCGACTTCTGGGTCGATGAGGATAAGGCCAAGCTGACCCGCCCCCGCTGCGTCAACGGCCGGCTGCCCCGCGACATCTGGACCTGGGCCTGGGCGGCCGCCCCCGTGGGCTTTTCCGCCCGCTGGAACGCTCGGTGGCGGGAGTACCGCTACCTGCTCTGGCATCCGGGCCTGGACGGGCAGGCCATGCGATCCGCAGCAGAGCTGCTCTTGGGCGAGCACGACTTCAGAAACTTCTCTTCAGCCAAGGTGGACACGGTGAAGACGGTGCAGAAGCTGGATGTGCGGGGGGAGGCAGGCCTCTACGTCTTCGACATCCGGGCGGACGGATTTCTCTGGAATATGGTGAGAAAGATCGTGGGGGCTTTAGAGAAGCTTGGGGCAGGGCAGAGGGATATGAGCTGGTTTTCGGAGCTGCTGCGCCCGGAGAGCAATCACGGCGCGCCCACTGCACCTGCTGATGGCCTCATTCTGATGGACGTGGGATACGAGGGCCTCGACTGGCAGGTCGACGAGTACTCCCGGGCCCGGGCGGCGGCGGCTCTGGCGGCCACGGTGCAGAGGAGGATGGCAGGGGCGATGGTGGCCAGGGAGATGGAGAGGGCGATGACAGCGGAGTGGATTTAGTGTCGTTTAATTAACGATGGATTGAGAGCTAGTGCACCATAACATTAGCTTGACGCTAAATAATCTATTCAATTTTTCTTTATTGAGCATGTTCGAATAATTCAAACACTATAAAACTAGGACGGACACGAAATAATTTCAGGACTCCACTCCCGTCCGCCTTCTCCAAACCTTTTTATATCTCCTCCGTATTCCCACAAAGGAAACCTGATGACCGGATGCCGCGAGAGAGCCATCCTTATCCCGTCCTCTCTCACAATGGAGAGCAGGGACAGGCGTGAGAGCACGCTGAGGGTCGGCCAGATCGCAAGGGCAGCAGCAGTCTTCCAGATGGACCGCATAGTGATCTACCGCGATACGGAGTTCAACGATTCGCGGTTCATAAGGATGGTGCTGGGCTACATGGACACGCCCCAGTATCTGAGGAGGCTGCTCATCCCACGGAGAGAGGAGCTTCGCCACGTGGGGCTGCTGCCGCCGCTGCGTACGGCTCATCATCCGAAATCAGAATCGCTCAAGATTGGCGAGTTTCGCGTCGGAGCAGTTGTCGAAAGCGTCGGATCTGATGGTGGCGTCTGGGTGGAAATCGGAGTCGATCGCCCAATTCCCCTTCGCACCGATAAGGTGCTTCAGAAGGGGCAGCGCCTGAATGTCAGAATCTTTTCGCGTAAGCCGCTCGCCGCTGAGCCTGTGGACAGCAGGGATATCCCGCATTACTGGGGATACGAGACAGAGGTAGTGGACAGCCTTGAGGCCTATTTGGAGGCCCGGCAGGATGCCCTCGTGATCCTCACCTCCAGAAAGGGAAGGGCTGTGACGCCCAAAATCCTGGAAGAGCTGGGCCAATCGGGCAGAAAGCGCGACCTTGCGGTAGTATTCGGCTCACCCGCACGAGGCGTGGATGCGTTCTTGAGTGCGAAAGCTATTGGCAGGTATGAGATGATCAACACCATTCCACATCAAGGGACTGAGACGGTCCGCCTGGAGGAGGCGGTATTCTCCACCCTGGCCGTCCTCAACCTGATGCGTTTGGAGGACTAAATGGCAACAATACACCGACCTAGAAGAGGTTCGCTGGCCTACAGCCCGAGAAAGAGGGCCAAGAGCGAGGTCCCCAGAATCAGAAGCTGGCCCGAGGAGGACAGGGCCAGAATGGCAGGGTTTGCAGGCTACAAGGCAGGCATGACCCACGTCATGATGATCGACGACCGGCCGCGGAGCCTCACCGAAGGCATGGAGATCTCCGTGCCGGTAACAGTGCTCGAGGTCCCGCCCATGAACGTCGTCGCAGTTCGCATCTATGAGAACTACAACGGAGGGCTGCGGCCTGCAGGCGAGAGCTGGGCCGAGAACTTAAGCCCCGATCTGGCCCGCGCCCTGACTGTGCCCAAGAAGACCCGGGGTAGCTCGCCTGGCGACCTTAGGGCCCTGGGAGAGGACACAGCCGACGTCAGAGTTCTGGTCCACACCAACCCGGGCCTGATCTCAGGCATTCCCAAGAAGACGCCGGAGCTGATGGAGATGCCCATCTCAGGCGGCTCAATCCAGGAGCGCCTGGCCTTTGCAGAGAAGCTACTCGGCCAGCAGGTGCCCGTCTCCAGCGTCTTTGAGCTGGGAGACATGATCGATGCTTCAGCCGTCACCAAGGGCAAAGGCACCCAGGGACCGGTGCGCCGCTGGGGAATCGCCATCGCCAAGAGAAAACACGCCCGCACCGGCAAGGCAAGGCATGTGGGCAACCTGGGCCCCTGGCACCCATCCCACATCAGCTGGCGCGTGCCGCAGCTGGGCCAGATGGGCTACCACCAGAGGACCGAGTACAACAAGAGGCTCATGTTCATAGGAACTGACGGCGCCAAGATCACCCCCGAAGGCGGATTTCCCGGATACGGAGTGGTCAGGAACCAGTACGTTCTGATAAAGGGCAGCGTCCCAGGCCCCGTCAAGAGGATGGTCCGAATGAGACACGCCATAAGGCCGGGCATGAACTTAGTCAAGGCTCCGGAGCTTCTCTATGTGAGCCAGGAGTCCAAGCAGGGGGTCTAGGCGATGAAGGCAAATGTCATCGATTTATCTGGAAACGCTAGCGGCGAGATAGAGCTGCCTGCCGTCTTCGAGGAGGAGTTCCGGCCCGACATCATCAAGAGGGCGGTACTCTCCGCACAGGCCAACAGGCTGCAGAGCTACGGCCCGCACTTCTATGCAGGCATGAACACCTCCGCACAGTCCTGGGGCCCGGGTCACGGCGTCTCCAGGGTCCCCCGGCTCAAGAACGGCCGCAAGGCAGCAGGAGTTCCCATGGCCGTAGGAGGGCGCCGCTCGCATGCGCCACAGCCCAATGCCGATTACTCCGAAAAGATCAACAAGAAAGAGAGGAAAAAGGCCATCCGCTCCGCCATAGCAGCCACAGCCATACCCGAGCTGGTCTCGGCCCGGGGACACAAGTTCTCCCGCGAGCTTCCCGTCGTGGCCAGGAACGACCTGGAGTCGCTCTCCAAGACATCAGATGTCGTCAAGTTCCTTCAGGCCGCCGGCCTGTGGGAGGATGTGGTCCGGGCGAAGCTCGGCAGGCACATCCGCGCCGGAAAGGGCAAGCTGCGGGGCAGAAGGTACAGGGGCAGAAAGAGCCTGCTCATCGTCGCAGGAAAGGATCAGGGCCTGGGCAAGGCAGCCAGGAACCTGCCCGGAGTGGACTTCGTCACAGTGGAGAGGCTGAACGCAGAGCTTCTCGCTCCGGGAACTCACGCCGGAAGGCTTACCGTCTGGACTGAGTCCTCCTTGGAGAAGCTGGCCCAAAAGGCCGCCCAGGAGGCAGTGCAATGATTATCAAGAGTCCTTACGTCACAGAAAAGGTCACAGGCATGATCGACTCCGATGATACACTGGAGTTCCTGGTGGACATGAAGGCCACAAAGCCGGAGATCAAGAAGGCCCTGGAGGATCTTTATGATGTCGATGTCCTGGCAGTCAGGACCATGATCACCTCACGGGGAGAGAAGAAGGCAGTAGTCAAGCTGGCAAAAGAGGGCAGCGCAAATGAGCTTGCCACTCGCCTCGGATTGCTGTAGGTGGGTAGAATATGGGACATCGAATCATATCACAAAATAGAGGTGCTGGAGGCCCTAACTACAGGGCGCCATCCCACAGGTACAGGGCAGATATCAAACACTTGAAACCGGATCACGATGCAACCGTAACGGGCATAGTGCAGGAGATCATGCGCGACCCGGCAAGGAGCGCCCCGGTGGCTCTGGTGACGCTCGCATCAGGCGAGAGCAGATACATCCTGGTTCCCGAGGGCATGTATGTGGGCCAGGAGGTCGCATGCGGCATATCCGCCCCAATCGAGCCCGGTAACACACTGCCCCTGGCGGAGATCCCTGAGGGCATTCCCATCTGCAACGTCGAATCTCAGCCCGGACACGGCGGCCAGTTTGCCAGGTCCTCCGGCGTCTGCGCCATACTGGTGGCCCATGACGTGGGCCAGACTGTGGTGCAACTGCCCAGCGGAGAGATGAAGTGGCTCTCACCAAAATGCATGGCCACCATAGGTGTTGTGGCCGGCGGAGGCCGCCTGGACAAGCCCCTCGTCAAAGCTGGCAAGAGCTTCTTCAAGTTCCAGTCGAAGGCCAAGAAGTGGCCGGTTGTCAGAGGCGTGGCCATGAATGCAGTGGACCATCCATTCGGAGGCGGCGGACGGCAGCATCCCGGACGGCCCAAGACCGTAGGCAGGAACACGCCACCCGGCAGAAAGGTGGGATCAATCGCAGCCAGGAAGACCGGCAAGCGCTAGGTGATGGTTTTGGCTAAGAAAGCGGGATCCAAGCTTCCCAAGAGAAAGGAAGAGTTCTTGTACCGGGGCCGGAAGGTTTCCGACCTCGCCAAGTTAAGCATAGAGGAGCTTGCCGAGCTGCTTCCAGCGCGGCAGCGCAGATCGATCAAGAGAGGCCTGTTCCGGGAGAACAAGAAGCTTGCAGCGGGCCTCAAGAGCAAAGACTCGGCTCGAACCCACATCCGCAATATGATAATCATGCCGGATATGGTGGGCAAGAGCCTTGAGATCTACAACGGCAAGAGCTTTGAGAAGGTAGAGGTCATGCCTGAGATGATAGGGCACTACTTTGGCGAGTTCGCCCTGACACGGGCTCGCGTCCAGCACGGCGCAGCTGGCGTCGGCGCTACCAGATCGAGCAAGTACGTGCCGCTGAAGTGAGGTGCGAGATTGGGCAGATTGAATTATTCGATTACGCCTGCAGGACGCTCTTCAAGGGCCATGGGGATGGAGCTTCACATCTCACCTAAGCACGCCCGCGAGATCTGCAGGACGCTGAGAGGCATGAGGGCGAACGCAGCCCGTGCCTTCCTGGAGGACGTCATCGCCTTGAAGAGGCCAGTTCCCTTCAAGCGCTACAGAAGAAATGTAGCCCACAGGCACAACCTGGTCGGCTGGGACGCAGGCCGCTACCCTGAGAAGGCGGCAAGGGCAGTGCTGGCGGTGCTGGACAACGCCCTGGCCAATGCCGAGTACAAGGGAATGGAAGCCGAGAGGATGAGGATCCTTCACGCCGGCACCAAAAAGGGCCGGACCATCCAGGGCTGGATGCCCCGCGCCATGGGCAGAGCCACTCCCAAGAACACAGAGACCGTATCCGTGGAGATGATCCTCACCGAGGTGAAGAGCTGATGTCCGTAGAGAAGAAGTTCGTGGCTGAGGGCATATCCAAGGCGCTGGTTAACGAGTATCTGGCCGATGAGCTGGAGCGAGCAGGCTATGGCGGCATGGTTATGAACCGCACGCCCATGGGCACACAGATCACAGTCTATGCAGAGAAGCCGGGCATGGTCATAGGCAAGGGCGGCAAGCTGATCCGCAAGATCACCCGCGACCTTGATCGCAAGTTCCATCTGGACAACCCCCAGATCGATGTCCAGGATGTGGGCCACGGCGACCTGAACGGCAGGGTGGTGGCCAACCGTCTGGCCTCGTCTCTCGAGCGCGGCTGGTACTTCAGGAAGGCCGGACAGTCAATGATGAGAAGGGTCATGGATGCCGGGGCCCTTGGCTGCGAGATCGTCATCAGCGGCAAGCTGACAGGCCCGCGCTCCAGGACTGAGAAGTTCATCGCCGGATACATCAAGCACTCAGGCAAGCCGGCCGTAGAGCTGGTGGACAGGGGCTACTCAGTAGCCGTCAAGAAGCTGGGTGTCATTGGCTGCCAGGTAAGGATCATCCCGCCAGACGTGCGGCTTCCCGACGACTTCCAGATCCAAAAGGTAGAGGCTCCCGCAGCCGAGGAGAAGAGGCCGGCGGAAGAGCCCCTCCAGCCTCCCGAGCCCGCGCCTGAGAAGAAGAGCGATCTGGACGAGCTGCTGGAGGCCGGCCCAGGGCAGGAGACCACACCGGCGGAAGAGCCCCCTGCCGATAGCGGGCCCACGGTGGAGTGACTTTCTATGGCCATATTCAAGATTGATGAGATCCGGAACATGAACGAGGAGGAGATTGCAGAGGAGCTGCGAAAGCTCGAAAGCGAGCTCGTCCGCGAGAGAGGCGTTGTCACCGCAGGCGGAGCCCCGGAGAAGCCGGGCAGGATCAGAGATATCCGCCGCACCATCGCCAGGATCAAGACCGTCCAGACGGAGCGAAGGAAGTGAATCCCACGCCGGAGAACCTGGCCAGACATGAGCTGATCGGCCTATACGTCCGCGTAGAGACGCACAGCGATCCGGGCCTTGTCGGCCTCTCCGGCCGGATTGTGGACGAGACCAGGAACACGTTCCTTCTGGAGACCGGGCGCAGAGTACTGCGCCTGGCCAAGAAGAATGCCGGCCTGATATTCACACTGCCCGAGGGGCAGAGGGTCAGGATCGACGGCAGGGTCCTGATCTCGCAGCCCGAGAACAGAATAAACAAGAGAATGCAGAAGATGAGGTGGAAGTTATGAGGGATATCGGACTGGACGTTGCCCCGCCTGCAAAGGAGTGCAGCGATCCCAAGTGTCCCTTCCACGGAAGCCTTCCTGTGCGCGGCCAGGTGTTCAGTTGCACCGTGGTCAGCGACAAGATGGATAATACCGTGGTGGTCATGCGCAAGTTTGAAAAGAAAGCGACGAAGTACGAACGATTCGAAAAGAGGCAGTCCAAGATCCATGCGCACAATCCCCCTTGTATTGATGCCAAGGCGGGGGATCGTGTCAAAATAGCGGAGTGCAGGCCTCTCTCCCGGACCAAATCATATGTGGTGGTGGAGGTCCTCAAATGAAGGGACAGAAGGCCAAGATCCCGAGGGCGATCAACACTGGCGCATACCTGGATTGTGTAGACAATACAGGTGCGCGGACGCTACACGTCATCTCGGTCAAGAACTACAGAGGCGTGAAAAATAGACAGCCCTGCGCAGGGATTGGGGACATGGTAATCGTGTCTGTGAAGAAGGGAACTCCTGAGATGAGAAAGCAGATATTCAAAGCGGTGATCATCCGCCAGAGGAAGGAGTTCCGCAGGCCCGACGGCCTCCGAGTTAAGTTCGAGGACAATGCCGCAGTCATAGTGGATGACGAGGGCGTTCCCAAGGGCTCTGAGGTCAAGGGACCGGTGGCCCGCGAGGTAGCGGAGAGGTTCTCCAAGGTCGCCTCAGCGGCGTCCATGATTGTGTGATTATTATGATTACGAAACAGCCAAGGAAGCAGCGCAAGGAGAGGTACACCGCACCGCTGCACAAGCGTCAAAAGTACATGCATGCGCCCCTGAGCAAAGCCCTGCGCGATGAGCTGAAGAAGCGCAATGCCCAGTTGCGCAAGGGCGATACGGTCAAGGTCATGCGTGGCGACCACGCCGGCACTGAGGGCGAGGTAGAGGATGTGGACCTCAAGAGATGCACCATCAAGGTCGCAGGAGTCAGCAACTTCCGCGCCGACGGAACCGAGGTGCCCAGGACCATCCATCCCTCCAATGTGGTTATCGTCAAGCTCAATATGGAAGACGCAGAGAGAGAGAAGATCTTCGCGAGGCGAGGGGAATGAGCAGGCATCAGAAAAGGGTGACGGCGCCCGTAAGCTGGCCCATTGCCAGAAAGACCCAGGCCTGGGTCGCCAAAACCAGCCCGGGGCCCCATAGCGCAGCGGAGAGCATGCCGCTGGTCATGGTGGTGCGGGATATGCTCAAGATGGTGGACAACGCCCGCGAGGCCAGGAGGGCCCTTTACGAGGGCAGGGTTCTGGTGGACGGAAGGGCCCAGAAGAACTACAAGCTGCCGGTGGGCATATTCGACGTCATCACCATCCCTGACCTAAACCAGCAGTACAGAATGCTCAAGGATGAGAAGGGGATGTTCTACCTCAGCCTGCTCGAGCCGGGCCGCGTGAGAAAGCTGGCCAGAATCGAGAACAAGACGTTCATCAAGGGCGGAAAGCAGCAGCTCAACCTCTCCGACGGCTCCAACAAGCTGGCTGAGGGGGACTTCAATGTCGGAGACTCGCTTGTCCTCTCCCTGCCGGAAAAGAACATCGAGGAGAGGATCGGGTTTGAGGTCGGCAACCTGGCCATGGTCGTGGGAGGAAGGCACTCCGGCCAGACCGGCAAGATCAAGGAGATCATAACAGTGAGGAGCTCTCAGCCCAACCGCGTCATCATCTCAGGCGAGAAGGAGTTTGAGACCATCAAGGATTATGTCTACATGATAGGCAAGGACGCGCCTGTGATCAAGCTGGGGGCAGTTAGATGAATGCCAACTTAGAGCCCCGCATCGACAAGGTGGTCGTGCACATAGGCGTCGGTGAGAGCGGCCAGAGGCTGGTCAATGCCGAAGGCATCATGAAGGCCATCACAAAGCAGCAGCCCGTCAGGTCCATTGCCAAAAAGACGCTGCCCAACTTCGGCATCAAGAAGAAAGAGCCCATCGGAGCCAAGCTCACACTGCGGGGACGGGCTGCCGAGGAGTTTTTAGCTGTAGCCCTCAAGGCTGCTGGAAACGCCCTCAAGGAGAGCCAGTTCGACAGGCAAGGCAACTTCTCATTCGGCATAGAGGAGCATACCGACTTTCCCGGCATGAAATACGATCCGGAGATAGGCATATTCGGCATGGATGTGTCTGTCGCCCTGAAAAGGGCAGGATACAGGATTGCCATGCGGCGTGTTGCCCAGAAGAAGCTTCCCGCTAGGCAGAGGCTGTGTAAGGAAGATACAATGCAGTATGTCGCAAAGAAGTTCGGCATTGAAATCCTGGAGGCAGCATGAAGAAAGGCAAGAAGGTCTTCGGAAGAGGTGCAAACACGTGCAGGCGCTGCGGCAACAAGAACGGCCTCGTGCGCAAGTATGGCATATACCTCTGCAGGCAGTGCTTCCGAGAGATCGCCCCTGAGATGGGCTTTGAAAAATATTCATAGGTGGTTACAATGCTATTGGATCCACTGGCCGATGCCCTGTCCGTAATAAAGAATGCGGAGAGCGTAGGCAAGCCTGAATGTATCATCCATCCCGCCTCCAAGCTCATAGGCAGAGCCCTGAAGGTCATGGCCGATAGGGGATACATTGGCGAGTTCGAATTTGTTGACGACGGAAAGTCGGGGATGTTCAGAGTAAAGCTCCTGGGAAAGATAAACCGCTGCGGCGTGATCAAGCCCCGGTTCTCCACGAGGGTGACCGAGATGGAGAAATGGGAGAAGCGATTTCTCCCGGCCAGGAACTTCGGAGTTCTGATACTCAGCACCAGCAAGGGAGTCATGGCCCATTCCGATGCCAGGGCCCAGTCGCTGGGCGGACAGCTCCTGGCTTATGTGTATTAGGTGGTCGCAATGGTCAAAGAGATCGCACGATCTGTAGAGATCCCTGAGGGAGTCACCGTAGCCGTGGACGGCTGTAACGTCACGGTTAAGGGGCCGAAAGGCGAGCTGTCCCGGCTGCTCTCCTATCCTGACATCGATATAAAAAAAGAGGATTCTCAGGTCGTCGTGAATTCCAGGCTCGATAGAAAGCGCCATAGAGCGATGGTGGGAACGCTGGCGGCCCACATCAGCAACATGATCGCCGGCGTAACCAGGGGGTACGAGTACAGGATGAAGGTCGTGTACTCCCACTTTCCCATTCAGCTCAAGGCGGCGCCCGACGAGCTAATCATTAACAATTTCCTCGGCGAAAGAAAGCCCCGATCCGCCCGGATTCTACCAGGCGCCAAGGTTGAGATCGGCAAGGATGAGCTGAAGATCACAGGCATAGACAAGGAGCATGTCGGCCAGACGATGGCCAATATCGAGCAGGCTACCAGGGTGCATGGATTCGATATCAGGATATTTCAGGACGGAATATACCTGGTGGAGAAGAGGTGACGAGGATGGCAGAGAGATTATTGAGGGTCAGAGCCAGGCAGAAGTCCAGGAAGCCGGAATTCAACTTTCACGATTCGCATAAAAAGAAGCGGCTCGGCACTAGCTGGCGAAAGCCTCGCGGCCTGCACAACAAGCTGCGGCAGCAGATAGCTGCCAAGGGCAAGCTTGTAAGACCCGGCTTTGGAAGCCCCAGGGCTGTCAGAGGATTTCATCCCTGCGGCCTGCCTGAGATCCTGGTAAACAATGTTGCTGAGCTATCCAGAGCCGAGGGCCGTGCCGTGCGCATCGCATCGGCTGTGGGCAGAAAGAAGCGACTGGAGATAGAGGCTAAGGCAGCAGAGGCCGGCCTTAAGGTCCTCAATCCCATAGGAGGCGATTGAAGATGGCTGGCTTTACGACTCAGAGGAGGCTGGCAGCAGCAGAGCTGAAGGTCGGCGAGAGCCGGGTCTGGATCAACCCGGACCCAGAGATGGCTGGAGAGCTCTCCGACGCCATAACACGCGAGGACATCCGCGCCCAGATCGAGGCAGGGAATATCAGGGCCAAGCCGAAGAAGGGCAACAGCCGGGCCAGAATCAGGGCCAGGATGGAGAAGCGCGCCTACGGCCACCGCAAGGGTCCCGGGCACAGAAGAGGCTCCAGGGGGGCCAGAAGCCCGAGAAAGGATCAGTGGATGACCAAGATCAGGGCTCAGAGAAAGAGGCTCAGGGAGCTGCGCGATGACGGCCAGATAGACCGCCACGCTTACCGCATGCTCTACCGCAAATCCAAGGGCGGAGAGTACAGAAGCCTCTCCCATCTGAATGCCTACATCAAGGCCAAGGGCCTTACCAGGAGTGAGTGACTTGGCTACTGGACCCAGATTTAGAGTTGCCTTCAGGAGAAGAAGAGAGGGCAAGACGAACTATCATGTCAGATACAAGCTGATCCTATCCAAGAAGCCCCGCGTGGTCGTCAGGAAGAGCAATGCCGGCATCACCCTGCAGCTGGTGTTGGCAGAGCAGAAGGGCGACAAGACCCTGCTCACAGTCAACTCCCGGCAGCTTGAGGACTTCGGATACACCTTCAGCAAGGGCAACCTGCCTGCGGCATACCTTGCGGGCCTGCTCTTCGGCAAGAAGATGCTGGCCCTCGGTGTGAATGAAGGGATAGCCGACATCGGCCTGCATGCCTCAACCAGGGGCAGCAGGATTTATGCCGCCATTAAAGGAGTAGTTGACGCGGGCGTCAATGTGCCGCACAGCCCCGAGATATTCCCGGATGAGGAGAGGATCTCCGGCCAGCACATCAAGGACTACACCGGAGCAGATATCGTATCCCAATTCGAGGCCGTCCGCGAGAAGATACTGGGGTGAACTTATGGACAAGAACAAGAATAAGAAGAAGCGTGACTTTTACGAGGAAGAGTGGGTCCCGGCTACGAGGCTGGGCAGGCTGGTCTTCGAGGGCCAGGTGACCACCTTCGATGAGGCTATCGCCTCCGGCCTGCCCATAAAAGAGGCGGGCCTCATAGATGTTCTGATCCCCGGTCTTGAGGACGAGGTTTTGGACATCAATATGGTTCAGAGGATGACCGATTCGGGCAGAAGGGTAAAGTTCAGAACCACTGTGATCGTGGGCAACCGGGACGGATATATCGGCCTCGGAGAGGGCAAGGACGTACAGGTGGGAAAGGCCATAAAGAAGGGCATCGACAACGCCAAGATGAATATCATGAAGGTGAAGAGGGGCTGCGGCAGCTGGGAATGCGGCTGCGGCCAGGCTCACACAGTGCCCTATGAGGTGGTGGGCGAGTCCGGATCGGTGCGGGTCGTTCTCATCCCAGCGCCGAGGGGTCTCGGCATCGCTGCCGGTGAGACTGCCAGGAAGGTTATGGATATGGCGGGGATAAAGGATGTCTGGACCAGGACCGCCGGCTCCACCCGCACCACCCTCAACTTCGCCAAGGCCACATATAATGCGCTCGCCAATACCATTCAAGTGAGGGCCTGAAGATGTATGCCATAGTCAGATTGAGGGGCGATGTCAATCTCAGGCCTGAGGTAAAGAGCACCCTGCAGATGCTGCGCATTCACCGGGTCAATCACTGCGTGGTGGTCAGGGAAGACGCCCACTTCAGAGGCATGATTCAGAAGGTCAAGGATTATGTGGCCTGGGGCAGGATAGATGACGACACCCTGGCGATGCTCCTGGAGAGGCGCGGCAGGCTTTCCGGAAACAGAAGGCTGACAGAGGTGTACCTGAAGGAGAGGACGCCTTACAAATCATATAAAGAGCTGGCAGCCGCCATAAACTCAGGGGCAGCAAGCCTCAAAGACCTGGAGATCAAGCCGCTCTTCAGGCTGCATCCCGCCAGGAAGGGCTTGAAGAGCATCAAGAAGACCGCACAGCAGGGCGGAGATCTGGGATTCCGCACGGATCTTGCGGATCTCATCAAGAGAATGAGGTAGAATCATGGTTAGACCAAAGACAAAGGAACGCAGAGGCCACCGCACCTACCATGGCAAGCACAAGAACCAGCGTGGTGGTGGAACCCGCGGCGGTCGCGGAGATGCTGGCAAGTGCAAGCATCACTACATGCGTTCCATGCTCCTCGGCACCGAGATGGGCAGGCACGGATTCGTGCGGCTGCCCCTGTCCGGGGAGATGAAGACCGTCAACGTGGATGTGCTCGACCAGATGGCCGGCCCGGACGGCAGGATCGAACTGACAGAGATGAAGGTTCTCGGTCGGGGCAGGGTAACCCGGAGGCTCGACGTGAGCGCAGCCGGATTCTCGGCCGCTGCCAAGAGCAAGATTGAGGCTGCTGGTGGTCAAGCAGTGGTAGTATGAACCAGCAGAGTTTCTTTTATGCGATAGAGCCCTTTGTGCGCCGGCTCCCCTCTGTGGAGCGGCCCACAGGGCATGTCCATTTTAAGAGAAAGCTTAGCTGGACTGTGGCCATATTGCTACTCTACTTCATCCTGGGAAACATACCTCTTTTTGGGCTCTCCAAAGCGTCCATAGACATGTTCAGCGCGTACCGCGCCTTCTTTGCCGGGTCATTCGGGTCGATGATGCTCCTCGGCATTGGACCCATAGTCACGGCATCCATAGTGCTGCAGCTTCTGGTGGGAGCCCAGATAATAAAGCTCAACCTGAGCGATCCCAGGGACCAGGCCATCTACCAGGGCACACAAAAGGCCCTGGTCTTCGTGATGGTCGCAGTGGAGGCCCTGCCCCAGGTGCTGGGAGGCTATCTGCTGCCTGATTCAAATTTAGCCGCCACCCTAGGCGTGACCACCGGCTTATTATCGTTATTGATATTTATTCAGGTCTTCATCGGCGGATCGCTCATAGTCTATATGGATGAGGTGGTCTCCAAATGGGGGGTGGGATCAGGAGTGGGCCTGTTCATCGTGGCAGGAATCAGCCAGCAGCTTGTGACGGGCATAATCAATCCCGCCGCAGGCGACGGCGGCCTTCCTGTGGGCATAATACCCAAATGGATTGAGATCATCCGGCTGCAGCTCATCAGCTTCGACACCCTATTCACATCAGAGGGGCTGAAGTATATACTGGTGACAGGCGGAATTCTGGCTCTCGTATCCACAATCATCATCATCCTGCTGGTTGTGCTGGTGGAGTCCACCAGGATCGAGATCCCACTCGCCCACAGCAGGGTTCGCGGCGCGCGGGGGCGCTTCCCCGTCAAGCTGGTTTACGCATCAGTCCTTCCCATGATCCTGGTCAGGGCAATTCAGGCCAATATCGAGATGCTTGGAGCCCTGATCGCTGCCAAGGTCGGCACTATCACCACGGCTACGGTTACCGGCCAGGATGTGACCACAGTCTATACCGGCTATTCAAGCATCCTGGGCAACTTCATCAGCGAGGCAAAATACAATGCGGTTACCGGAGCCGCCATGAGCGGATCGTCTCCTCAGCCGGTTTCAGGCCTCATGTACTACCTCTCCCCCATTAGAGGGCCCAGCGACTGGATACCGAGCATGGTAACAACATCCTCTGCTGGAATGGTGGAGCTGGGCTTCGCTCCAATACAGGCCTGGCAGATACTCATGCATGTGCTGACAGACTCCGCCTTCCTCATCATCGGAGGCATACTGTTCGCCATATTCTGGATTGAGACCACGGGAATGGGGCCCAAGAGCGTGGCAGCCAAGATCCACAACTCCGGCCTGCAGGTCCCAGGCTACCGGAGAAATCCGGCAGCCATAGAGAAGCTGATGGAGAGGTATATCCCCAAGGTGACTGTGATCGGAGGCGTTATAATCGGCGTCCTCACATTGATAGCCAGCCTGCTCGGAACGCTTGGTGGCGCAGGCGGAACCGGCCTGCTCCTGGCTGTGAGCATCGTCTACCGGCTCTATGAGCAGATAGCCAGCGAGCAGATCCAGGAGATGTACCCCATGATGCAGAAGTTCTTCGGAGCGTCGGCATGAATGCCAGGCTGACTGCATCCCTGGACAGGGTGGTGCTCGCCATCGGCTTTGTCCTATTTTTTGGGATCATGATCAGCGAAGGCCTGCGGAACGGCCTTGGCCTGGCCGTAGGCTACTTTTTGGACTGGATTCCCGGCGTTCTTCCCTTTCACATGGTGATATTCATACTGGCAGCCATCACCGGCCTTTACGCCAGCCTGATTCAGAAGTACACCATGGACTGGGAATTTTTGAGGGCGCAGCAGGAGAAGATGAAGTCTCTGCAGAGGAGGATGAAAGAGGCACAGCTCTCAGGAGATCAGGCCAGGATTCAGGCCATGCAAAATGAGCAGATGAAGATGGTCTCGGATCAGGGCAAGATGATGCAGATGCAGTTCAAGCCCATGCTCTACATAGCCATCGTCTCCATACCGCTATTCATGTGGGCATATCTTTACGTCGTGCAGCATCCGGATCTGACGATGACGTTTCCCTTCTGGGGCACCCATCCCATCAAAGATGCCGCCTGGGGGCCGTTTCTATACTGGTTCTACTGGTATTTCATCTGCTCTCTGCCCGTATCGCAGATAATACGCAAGGCTCTGGACATAGGGAGTATGAGCTAGAGGGCCTTGCTTATGATAATAACCATAAGCGGCGCTCCGGGAACTGGCACATCAACCCTCTCCCGCTCCCTTTCCCAGCAGCTTAACCTCCGATATATCAACTCAGGAGAGCTCTTCCGCAAGATCGCCTCTGAGAAGAACATATCCGTAAGGGAGATGAACCGTCTGGCTGAGAAGGGACCTGAGATCGACTATCTCATAGACGACGCCCAGAAAGCCCTGGCCCGGGAGGATGGCGGCATATTTGAGGGAAGGCTCTCAGGGCATCTTCTGCCTGCCGACCTTAAGGTTCTTTTGAAGACCGAACTGCGCAGGAGGGCGGAGCGCATCTCCAAGAGGGAGGCAAAGCTCTTCGAGGATGCCATGAGCGAGACCCGCCAGAGAGAGGAGAGCGAGGCCCGGCGGTACAAGATGTACTACAACATCGATATCAACGATACATCGGTTTACGATCTGGTCATCGATACAGGAAAGTTCGATGAAGCAGCAACCCTGGCCATAGTGCTTGCAGCTGTGAGGTCACTGCCGTGCCGGTGATCCACCGCCCCAGGAAGAATAGATATAAATCAGAGGCGGCATCTGTAGCTGTGCCCCCGAAATCCTCACAGGAGTCATACCCTCAGATCCTTCCTGCGGACAGGAAGCGCTCTGTTCTGGTAAAGCGCAGGGGAAAGACGGACCCGGCCTACGGATGCGCTCCGGAGAGCCGCAGCATCGAGGCACATCTGGCACTTGGGGCCATCAACCTGGACAAGACCTCCGGGCCCACAAGCCACGAGGTAGTCGCCTGGGTGAAGAGGATACTGGAGGTGGAGAAGGCGGGGCACAGCGGCACCCTGGACCCCAAGGTGACAGGAGTTCTGCCGGTGCTGCTGGAGAACGCCACGCGCGTCATGGACACCCTCCTTTTGGCTGGAAAGGAGTACATCTGCCTCATGCGCATACACAGGCCGGTTCCGAGGAAGCGCATACTTGAGGTCTGCTCGGAGTTCACTGGGCCCATACTGCAAAAGCCGCCCCTCAAGTCCTCAGTTGTAAAAGAGCTGCGCACGCGTACCATCTATTACATCGATGTTCTGGAGATAGAGGAGCAGCAGGTGCTGATGCGGGTGGGCTGTGAGGCGGGAACATACATCAGAAAGCTCTGCTATGATATGGGCCTCGCGCTCGGGACGGGCGCTAACATGGAGGAGCTGCGCCGCACCAGGGCAGGGCCCTTCCGCGAGGATGAGACACTGGTCACACTGCACCAGCTGGCCGACGCCCACGCCGCCTGGAAGGAGGGCGGCGACGAGAGCGGACTGCGGAGGGTGATACTGCCTGTGGAGAGGGCGCTGTCCCACCTGCCCAGGCTGGTCATAGCCGACAGGGCTGTGGATGCCGTATGCCACGGTGCGCCCCTGGCGGCACCGGGCCTGCTCAGCCTGGAGACCGATATAAATAAGGGCGACGGTGTTGCCCTCTTTACACTGAAAGGAGAGGCAGTCGCCATTGCCCGCGCCGGCATGAGCAGCCAGGAGATGCTGGAGAGCGAGTCTGGAATTGTGGCTCTGACCGAAAGGGTAATAATGGAGCCGGGCAGCTATCCCAGGGCGTGGAAGCTGTCAGAAAGGGACGGCTCCACTGCAGCTGGAATGTAGCGTGCCGAGGTCGTCTAGCGGTAGGGCGCCAGCCTGGAGTGATACTCTCCTGGAAAGCTGGTGACTCGCAAGGGTCTCGTGAGTTCGAATCTCACCCTCGGCGCTGATTTACCATCGAGATCTTTTCTCTAAAGTTCAAGCCCAGCCCGGACTAAAATGAACTGCCCGCAGAAAAATCGATTGAGAGGCCAGCTAAGGCCACAGTCCGAAGGCTATATTCAGCCCCAGTATCACAACGCCCGAACCTACGCATGCGCCCAGGACCGTTTTTGGGGCGAGCTTGATTGACGTGTCGTCAGCCTCAAAGTACCTCATCAGGCCGGCGGATGACTGTAGACCGCTGCTTTCGTTCTTTTTCTTTGCCATAGTCAAAGGTTGTCGCAATCATCTTAAGTAGATTTCGGCTCATCAAATTCCATGAAGAGGCCCACTCTTTTATAGATGCAGTTACGATAGCTCAGCCGGCATGTGCGGCATTTGCGGCTTTACCTGGAAGGACGGTGACCTCATCGAGAGGATGAACCAGGCACTGCAGCACCGCGGGCCGGATGATCAGTCGGTTTACATGGACGAGAGGGTTACCCTCGGCCACCGCCGCCTCTCCATCATAGACCTCACCCCTGCTGGCAGGCAGCCAAAGTGCAATGAAGATGGCAGCATCTGGATCGTATTCAACGGCGAGATATATAACTTCCAGGAGCTCCGGGCTGTATTGGAGGAGGGCGGCCATGTCTTCACATCGAATACCGATACGGAGGTCATAATCCACGGCTATGAAGAGTGGGGGGAGGGCTGCGTGGAGAGGTTCAATGGGATGTGGGCCTTTGCCATCTACGACAAAAACAGAGGGCTCCTCTTTCTGTCCAGGGACCGTTTTGGGGTAAAGCCGCTATACTTCAGCGAACAGGAGGGGGGGCTGATATTCTCATCCGAGATCAAGGCGATTTTGCAGCACATGAAGATCCGCGCCCCCAACGATAAGACCGTCTACGACTTTCTCATCTCAGGATTTCTCGATCACACGCCTGAGACATTCTTTGCCGGCATTGAGAGGCTCATGCCGGGCGAGAGCATGAGATATGACATCTCTCGCCGGCAGGCAAAGAGGGAGCGCTTGTATGACCTGGAGAAGAGGCTGGAAGACGGGCGGCAGCAGGCCGGCAAGATGGAGGAGAAGCAGGCGGCGGGTATAATTCGGGAGATATTCATGGATAGCGTGCGCTACCGGCTCATATCCGATGTGCCTGTGGGCTCATGCCTGAGCGGCGGCATAGACTCCTCTGCCATAGTCTATGCGATGAGGAAGTTGAATGGAAATGGAATGCTCAAAGCCTTTTCCATGGTCTTTCCGGGCATGAGGGAGGACGAATCCACATATATTGAGGAGGTGGCAACTGCGAATGATGTGGCTGCCCACTATATCACCCCCACCTCTGAGGACCTCCAAAAGGACATCAACGACCTGATCAGGACGCAGGAGGAGCCTTTTGCCAGCCTGAGCATATACGGCCAGTACAAGGTCATGGAGCTGGCCCACAAGAGCGGCATGAAGGTCCTTTTGGACGGCCAGGGAAGCGATGAGGTCTTCGCCGGCTATTTCATATATTATAAATACTATCTCTTCGAGTCCCTGCTCCGCCTCAGGCTTGGCGAGGCTGCAGCTACGGCGAAGAAAATCAAAAATAAGCTCAACGACATTATCCTCTTTCCTGCAATGACCATTCTCAGCCGCCTCGGCCTCTCCTCCGGGCCACTGCTGAGGCTGTGGCTCTCACGGAGGGCTTATCTGAGGGGGTACGAGGAAGTCACACTCTCCAATCCCCTCCTGGACAGGGGCTTTGACCTGAACAGGGCTCTGAAGAGCGATCTTCTCAGATTCAGCATCCCTCAGCTGCTCAGGTACGAGGACAAGAACTCCATGCGCTGGTCCATAGAATCGCGGGTACCATTCCTGGACTACAGGCTGGTGGAAACAGCAGCATCGCTTCCCTCCAGGTGCAAGATCCACGGGGGGACCACAAAGTATGTCCTGAGAGAGGCCTTGCGTGGGCTGGTCTCGGACAGGATACTGGACAGAAAGGATAAGATCGGGTTTGCAACGCCGGATAGATCATGGATGAAGAATCCCGCTTTTATCGGATTTATGAAAACCATTTTCAATTCAGAGCAGTTTCGCAGCAGGAAGTATTGGGTAGCGGAAGAAGCAGGAAAGTTGCTTGAGCAGCATTCGAGCGGAGAGAAGGATCACGAGCTTGTCTTATGGAGGATCATAAGCGTAGAGCTGTGGCTGGAGGCCTTTGTGGATGGATATGAAAGCTCTTAAGGACTGCAATCTCCTGGTGGTTTCGGAGAGATATCCGCATATCAAGGATCCCATGAGCTCGTCCTTTGTAAAAAACCAGGTCGACTGCCTCAGGGATTATGTGAAAAAGGTTTACGTCATATCACTGGCACCCTATGTTCCCGGGTTCCTCTCTCGATTTGCGTTCATGGAGGGGAGGGGGCGCTGGGATGGATATGCGGAGGACTATAAATACGATAATGTAGAGGTCTATTTCGCCAGGCCGTGGGCGCTGCCCTTTGACTTTTCAAGGAGGCGCAGAGGCGATGAGGGACTGAGGAGCGCAAGGCGTGTCATCGAGAAAAATAAATTGGAGTATGACCTGATTCATGCCCACTTCACCTACTCAGCCGGATATGTGGGGGCAAAACTAAAAGAGTCCTCTGGAAAGGGATTGATCCTGACGGTTCATGAAGACAGAAATTGGCTTATGAATGAAATAGCATCAAAAGACGAAAAATTGCTATTTACCTGGAGAAGCTGCGACAGGATCATCAGGGTCAATAAAGCAGACCTGGATATGTTTAAAGCCATTAATATTGATCCTTCGAGGCTGGTTCATATTCCCAACGGCTTTTCCTCCAGTCAATTTCACTCGATTTCAAAAAAGGAGGCAAGGGAGAAGCTAAATATACCGGAAGACAAGCCAGTTCTCCTGAACCTGGCTGCT
>Ga0208825_1000885_pt1 | contig 25741 bp, 20 predicted proteins | sample AD_UKC113_MetaG_FD_184450 | JGI IMG/M metagenome (GOLD analysis project Ga0208825, IMG submission 184450) | Active sludge microbial communities of municipal wastewater-treating anaerobic digesters from Hong Kong - AD_UKC113_MetaG (SPAdes)... | ecosystem: Engineered > Bioreactor > Anaerobic >...
CATCTCATTTACTGTTGTGGGCTGTGCATCCACGGCATCGCTTCACCGCAATACTTTTTCCTATAATTTTCTTCGAGAATCTGTTCGTCAGAATTACGAAACAATTTCTTCACTGTACGGAGAAGGAAAAGTAACAATCGAATCTCCTTCGTTTGCACAAACCGGTTCATTCAAACTCTATGTCTCGAAGCCGGACTCTCTCTTCCTCATCCTGCAAGGACCTTTTGGAATAAAAGTCGGGAGCGCGCTCATTTCTCGGCGTGATTTTTATATTTACAACAGCATCCAGAACAAATTATTTTCTGGCGCAACCACACAGGAGAATCTTAATAGGGCGCTCAACATTCCACTGACCTTCGACGATCTGCTCAGCGCAGTTACCGGCGGAAACTTCTTTGCAGAAGATTATCGGCAACCAGATTCAATAATTACAGAACCAGAGAATATTATCCTCCATTATAAAAGCGCTTCCGGAAAACGAAAGTACTGGATTGATTCCCAATCATTCAATATTACAAAAATTCAAATAATAGATAATGATGGACGAGTTGTGGTAGAACAGCTATTTAAAAATTTTCAGACGCTTGGCAAACATCGATTGCCAACTCTTCTCCAAATCTATCACATTCCGAACAAACAGCGTCTATCGCTTTCCTTTGGTACATTGAAAATCGAAAAAGCTGAAATACCAGAAATTCAATTTACATATCCACAAAACATTGAACATATTCATTGGTAATGCAGCGCAGAATTTTAATCGCGATAGCTCTCTTGCTTATTGGAACGAGCAACAGCACGATTGCACAACGAACTACCTCTCGTGAAATTCAACAGAAGCAACGTGAGCTGCAATCACTCCGGGACGAAATAAAAAAATATGAAAGTCGTTTGAGCGACAACGAGCGTCGAGAAAAACAAACTCTAGAACATCTCGACGACCTTGAGCAACAAATTACTCTCACCCATTCATTTCTCCGAAAATTACATGAAGAAGAAACTCTCCTGAACAAGGAAATCGATACTGTCAAACAAGCAATCGATGAACTCGAGCAACAGCTTCAAATTCTGAAATCGCACTATGCAAACTATGTGCGCTCAGTTTATAAAAACGGCAGATTGTACGACATCGAACTTCTCTTCTCCTCGAAATCAATCAACCAATTATCAATCCGAATTGAATATTTGAAGCGGTTCTCACAGCAACGTGCGCAAGATCTGGCGCTCATCGAAGCAAAGAAACTGGAGCTCGAACAAAAAAACATCGAGCTTCAGGATAAACTCGAACATGAGCATATCCTTATCACAGAGAAATTAAAAGAAGAAACAAATTTAAAGAAGAATCATGGAGAACGTCAGAAACTCCTCGAAAAAATGCGCAAAGATAAAACGATGCTTCGGAAACAATTGGAGCGCAAGACCGCAGCGTATAAACAAATCGACCAACTCATTGCAGATTTAATCGAGAAAGAACGAATTCGCAAAGAGCGTGAAGAAGCAGAACGAAGAGAACGTGAACGCGCTCTCGCCAGCAAAGACAAAACGACATCTCAATTTCCAACTCCGCCAGTTACAAAAGGAGATTTTCCTCAGAAGCGCGGAGCGCTCCGCTGGCCGGTTTCCAATGGAGCGATTCATTCACGATTTGGAACATCAACACATCCTGTTTTGAAAACGGTAACTCAAAATAGCGGGATCGATATCGCCACGCCAGTAGGCTCAAATGTCTACGCTGTTGCTGACGGAGTTGTCGCCGTCATTTCTTTTATTCCAGGATTCGGAAACGTCGTCATCATCAATCATTCCGATGGCTACAGAACTGTCTACGCTCAATTAGCAGATGTGCTTGTAACTGAAGAGCAAAATATTACTGAGGGAACAATCATCGGGAAAAGCGGCGATACAGTGGATAGGCCGCTCGTCCATTTTGAACTCTGGCACGAACGAGAAAAATTAGATCCTGAACGCTGGCTTATTTCTCAACGATAGATTTCTTTGACTGGATACAAACTTCCAAATTTTTCTAACCGAACACTTTTAATTAACATTCGCACCTTGACGGCAAAAGAGTCATCCATTATATTTATAACTAATGGCATTTCAACTTGAAACACATTTAACGCCCTCTGGCGACCAACCTGAAGCGATTCGTCAACTTGTGGAAGGATTGGAGCGCGGCGATAAATGGCAAACTCTTCTCGGAGTAACCGGGAGCGGCAAAACCTTTACCATTTCGAACGTCATACAGCGCATCAATAAACCCGTGCTTGTCATGTCTCACAACAAAACGCTTGCCGCGCAACTCTATGCAGAATTGAAATCCTTCTTCCCAAAAAATCGCGTCGAGTATTTCATCAGTTACTATGATTACTATCAACCGGAAGCCTACATTCCATCTTCCGACACATACATTTCAAAGGACTCCTCGATCAACGATGAAATCGACCGATTACGGTTGCGAGCGACAAGCGCTCTTATCAGCGGCGATCCGAATGTCATTGTCGTTGCATCGGTAAGTTGCATCTATAGCATCGGCGCTCCTGACGAATGGATCAGTCAAACGCTCATTGTAAAGAAGGGAGACAAAATGAGTCGTCAAGCGCTCTTACGGCGACTCATCGATTTGCTCTACACACGGAACGATTATGAATTTGCCCGCGGAACATTCCGTGTGCGCGGAGATATTGTTGATATTATTCCCGGCTTCGAAAACGAGGAAGCAATTCGAATTGAATTTTTTGGAGATGAAATCGACCGAATATCCTACATCAATAAAATTGACGGTTCTGTGCTTGGTGAAGCAGATTTTGAAATGATTTATCCGGCAAAACAATTTATTACATCCAGAGAAACTATCGAACGTGCGATGGATGGCATTTACAAAGAACTTGATGAGCGTGTTCGCGAACTTCGTTCCCTTGGCAAATTTGTCGAAGCACAGCGACTCGAGCAACGCACTCGTTTTGATATGGAAATGCTGCGTGAAGTTGGCTACTGCTCAGGCATCGAAAATTATTCCCGACATCTCGCTGGTAGACCGCCTGGCTCGCGTCCAGCCTGTTTACTCGACTATTTTCCTAAAGACTTTCTTACAATTGTTGACGAATCGCACGTAACGATTCCGCAAATTCGCGGAATGTACGCCGGCGACCGCTCTCGAAAAACGACTCTTGTCGAGTACGGTTTCCGACTTCCATCGGCGCTTGATAATCGTCCTCTAACGTTCGATGAATGGGAATCGCTTATTCATCAGGTTATTTTTGTTAGCGCAACGCCAGGACCATACGAACTTGAAAAGAGCAAAGGCGTTTTTGTCGAGCAACTCATTCGACCTACCGGAATAGTCGATCCTGAAGTTGAAGTTCGACCCAGCAAAAATCAAATCGATGATTTAATTGGAGAAATTCGTACTCGTGCTGCCCGCAAGGAACGCTCGCTTGTAACAACTCTTACCAAACGAATGGCGGAAGACCTTACAGAGTACTTTCTAAACATTGGCATCAAAGTGCGATACATTCATTCCGAAGTTGAAGCTTTGGAACGCGTCGAAACGCTTCGCGATCTTCGCCTGGGGGAATTCGATGTACTCGTCGGAGTCAACTTACTTCGGGAAGGGCTCGATTTGCCCGAGGTCTCTCTCGTTGCAATTATCGATGCAGACAAAGAAGGCTTTTTACGTTCAGAACGCTCTCTTATTCAAACGGCAGGACGAACGGCGCGGAATGTCAATGGAAAAGTAATTCTCTACGCTGACACAATTACTCAATCAATGGAGCGAATGATTGCAGAAACAAATCGACGGAGAAAAAAACAACTCGACTACAATAAGAAGCACAACATTCAGCCTAAAACAATCTATAAAAGTGTAGATGAAATTCTTGCTGCGACATCTATCGCCGACATAAAATCAAAACGAGATCAGCGCGCCGAGATACAGCGACATGGGATAATTTCGGATACGGTTACTCGCTACCTTTCAAATCAACAGAAAAAAGATCTCGTCGAAGATTTAACGAAGCAAATGCGCCAGGCGGCAAAGGATCTAGAATTTGAACGCGCTGCCGCCATCAGAGATGAAATTACAAAATTACAGCAATCACTAAAGGAGTAGCACTTCAACAATTGCAGGGGAATAATTCGATGGATCGTTTCTTCCAGCCAATAGAAAAATATTTGCGACTTATTTCGTCCTCGCAAATTTTCTCTACAATTTCTGATTTTGTATATCCATCGCTCTGTTTGCTATGCAAATCTCCTGTAAACTTTATGCAATGTATTTGCGAACGATGCTGGGATTCGCTTCCACGAATTTCTTTCGATTCCACTCTCTACCTCGATACGAATCAGAAAATTACATCTACAACCCTTGCTGATGATATTGTATCGTGTTTTATCTTTGAAAGCGACGGCTCCTTCCAGCAAATTATTCATGCTCTAAAATATCAGGGCATTACGTCAGTCGGCGCTGAACTTGGTTCCTTTATTGCCAGCTCTTTGAAATCAAAAAACATTCTTCCTGACTGTATTATTCCTATTCCTCTCCATAAACAAAAATACCGGGAGCGCGGCTATAATCAATCGGAAATTATCGCACGAGGTATTTCAAAAATACTATCGATTCCTGTGGAGAGAAAAGTTGTAAAAAGAATCCGCTACACCAAATCACAAACAAAGTTAAGCGCAGAGGAACGTCGCAAAAATATGGATGGAGCATTTATTATCAATCCATCTCACGCAAACCGAATCGAACATAAGTCATGTCTTCTTGTAGATGATGTAATCACCACAGGCTCAACGATGCTCGCCTGCGCTTCCGCTCTCAAAGCAGCGCATCCCGCAAAGTTATTTGTCGCTTCTGCTGCAATTGCTAATTTTTCAAGTGTCTGAATATCTCACTTTCATTTCTACAAACTGACTATTTTCAGTCAACTTTATCTCATCCCAAATAACCTTTTTTTATCAATTTTGAGGTATTTCTTCCAATAAAAGCAAGGAACAGAAATTGAAAATCATAAACCAGAATAGAAAGGAATGAAACCATGCAGATAAGCGCAGTGCACATTACCGAACAACCGATCCCCGAACATATATGGAAAGCTATGGTAAATATCTTAAATGAAGAAAAAGAAAATGGAGAACCAAGCGAAAAAACAATTCGTCGTATTGTAACGCTCGCTTACACCGCTGGAATGACATCCGGACTCCATACAGCTCTTTGGCTTTGCGAACAAACATCAAAAAAAATATTTACAGAATCAATGTAATGATAATAAACACTAAGAGGGTACAATAACAATGGCAACGCCACAAATTATATTGACATCGGATGATCCGCAGCTCACTCCGCGCGACGATAATAAAAAAATGGCAAGTGAAATTCTTAAACGTGTGGATCAGCTCATCAAAAAAAATGATCTCGATCGCGCCCTCGCTGAATTGTATCATGCAAAGGAAATTGATCCCCGGAACGTATACGCCCAAGCGATGGAAGAACGGATTACAACCCTTAAGAAAGAAGCAGAAAAAAACAATGTTGTCTTAGAACAACAAGATTTTATTCCTGCAAGAGATACGGTTATCCAATCTATTCCAATGGAGCAGAAAACCGGACCAACACCAGAGGAAATCGAAATTTACCGTAAAGCTCTCATCAATGCGTGGAGCAATGGTTATCTCAAACCAGAGGAGAATGAGAAACTAAGCGCACTCCGCCAACAATATATGATTTCAGACGCCGATCATCAGCTTTTGCAAAAAGAAGCAATGCGCACTGGGTATCAACGCAGTCTTACGCAGAAAAATGCGCAAGCGCCAGAGCAACCATCAACTCCCGTTAGACACCGTGTAAAACCAAAAGATAAAATTCTGATCATCGATGACGATCCACGATTGTTAGAACTTCTCACAGCTTCGCTTCAAGATAGCGGTTTCGAAGTAATTGCCTTAACCACTTCCGATGAAGCGTTCGCGCTCCTTAGGAAGTTTACGCCAGACCTCATCCTTTGTGATATTAACTTAGAAACTTCCACAATGGGCGGATTTACTTTTTATGAAAAAATTCAGGAATTCAAACACATTCATCAAATTCCTTTCATCTTTCTTACAGGATTAACGGATGAAGCGCTTGTCCGGACAGGAAAAGAATTAGGCGTTGATGATTATCTGACGAAACCAATTTCTGAAGAGACCCTACTCTCAACTTTACGTGGGAAACTGAGGCGATTTAAACAGTTAAAGAATTCCATTACTTTACAACAACCTACTGTAAACGTCGCAGCATCGTAACATTGTCCAGAACAAGGCGTTTTTACAAAAACAAAACTATGCTACGACCCACGGCTCAAGAAGATTTTCATCTATACCTTCCAGAAATCGCGACGGCTTTGTAAGGATAAGTCCTGTCTCGCGATCGTAGACATTCATTGGATAAGTAATAATAAGATGTTCCTTTGCTCGTGTGCAAGCAACATACATCAAACGGCGCTCTTCTTCCATTTCTTCGTCGCTGGCAGCGGCACGAAGCGCAGGAAATCTTCCATCAAGAGCATAGATGATGAACACAACTCGCCACTCCAATCCCTTTGCACTGTGAACAGTCGAGAGAGTTAATAATTCTCGTTCTGGCCCTGGCGATTCAATATCAACGATACTATTCGTGGGCGGCTCAAGAGCTAAATCTGTCAACAATTCCGAAATCGAATCATATCGCTCTGCAATATTCTGAAACGTCTCGAGGTCTTTCCTTCTCTTAATATAATCTTCGTATTTACTCTTCATGAGCGGCTCATAGTATTGAAGAATATGATATGTTCTCTCGCCCGGCGTTCGATAGGAAAGCATTGTGTCGCGCAACATTGTAAAGAGTTCGCGTACCGCCTCAGGGTAATGATTATAATCCATCCAGAATTTTGAAGTTGCTGTCACAGGCTCTTGAAATTCTTTCGCTAAGCCAACACGTCTATCTAAAATATCATTGATCACCTTCTCTGCTGTGCGTGGACCAACGCCATCGAGCAACAGAAGAATTCTATTCCACGAAACGACATCTTGTGGATTTTCCAGAACTCGAAGGTACGCAATAACATCTTTCACATGAGCTGTCTCAATGAATTTAAACCCACCATATTTTCGGAATGGAATATTTGCCTTTGCAAGTTCTATTTCCAGGTCGAACGAATGGAATGAAGAACGAAACAGCACAGCCATATCTTCAAGCGGGATCCCCATTTCACGGAATTCCAAAATCTTTTGCACAACATACGCAGACTGCATATTTTCAGTTTCTGCCGCTACCAACTGAGGTAACGAACCACCCGATTTTTTTGTATAGAGAACTTTTGTGTACTTCCGCATATCTTACTCCTCGCTCTTCGGCGGTGCAGTTATATCTTCCCTATTCAAAATTGCATTGGCAAGATTCAAGATAGGTTGAGCGCTTCGATAATTTTCTTCGAGCTTGATGACTTTACAGTTTGGAAAATCTTCTTGAAATGTCAAGATATTCCGTATCGTTGAACCGCGAAACGAATAAATGCACTGCGCATCGTCTCCAACGACCATGATATTCTTGTGGTGAGCTGCCAACATTTTTACAATTTCTGCCTGCACTCGATTCGTATCCTGATATTCATCGACCATCACATAGCGATAGCGCTCTTCCAGTACGCGCTGAACTTCAGGATGTTCTCGTAACAGTGTTGCAAGATTATAGAGCAAATCATCATAGTCCATAAGATTATGTTCCTTCTTGTATTGCGCATAAGCTCGATGGAGTGCAAGAATTTCCGGCTCCTGCTCAAGGAATTGCGGATACTCCTGAGCAAGCAATTGAGAGACAGGAACAAGCGTATTGAGGGATTTGCTGTATAAATCGTAGAGAGTTTCTTTTCGAGGAAAACGTTTCTCACGAGTATCGAGTTTCATTTTTGTCCGTAACAAATTCACAACGTCTTCTGCGTCTGTTTGGTCAAGAATTGAATAATTCGATGTATAACCTAAAAGCTGCGCGTATCGGCGCAACACTGAATTAGCGAACGAATGAAATGTTCCGCCAGAAACTTCTTCGCAACGGCTATCGAGTAACAACGACGCTTTCCGTAGCATTTCTTGTGCCGCTTTGCGCGTAAACGTTAAAAGCAGGATCGAACTAGGCTTTACGCCCAATTCCACAAGATATGCCACACGATAGACAATAGTGCGCGTTTTTCCTGTTCCTGCTCCAGCAATAATAAGATGTGGACCTTCGACAGATGTGGCGGCTTCATACTGTGCATCATTCAAATCCTTTTTATAATCAATCCTCAAATGTTCAGGCTGAACAAGCCTCAACGGCGAGGAGCGATGCGATTGCAATGTATATTTTTTCATAACATTGAAAAGTATAAAAATTTTATGCAAAAAGTGATGAACATTTTCTGCGGTTTTCCTTGAGTTTTCAAAAACAAAGCTGTACGTTTATTTAGTTGTTAGGGTCATTGAATTTATAACCTTAGCCCACACAAAACAATAATGCAACCTTTCACTCACATAAAAAAACAACCGAAATAATATGAATATACTTGTATTAAATTGCGGAAGCTCATCTCTTAAATTTCAAATCATCGAAACAGATTTGAAGAAGATTGATAAAAATGAAGACAAACAACTTGCCAAAGGCATAATTGAACGAATTGGAAGTCAAGCGCTTGTTACGATGCAGGCGACTGGTTCTTCACCAGTAAAGCACGCTGCGCCACTGCGGGATCATAAAGCCGCACTCGACCACATCATCAAATGGATTATTTCTAACGACTCGAAAATTCCAAATATCCAATCGCTTGCAGATATTCATGCTGTTGGGCATCGAGTTGTACACGGCGGAGAGCGATTTACAAGTTCCACAATTATTACAGATGTAGTCATTCGCGGCATAGAAGATTGTATCGATCTTGCTCCACTCCACAACCCGGCAAATCTTAAAGGAATTACAGCTGCACGTGAAGTTTTTGGACCCGGCATTCCGCAAATTGCAGTATTCGACACATCTTTTCACTCAACAATGCCAGATATATCATTCCTCTATGCAATTCCTTATCAACTCTATCGCAGGCACAAAATTCGTCGGTATGGATTCCATGGAACTTCACATCGTTATGTCTCATATCGCTATAGACTCATCACCGGAAAATCAAAAGAAGAAACAAACATCATAACGCTTCATCTCGGAAATGGATGTTCAGCATGTGCAATTAAGAATGGAGAATCGTACGACACTTCGATGGGACTTTCACCGCTCGAAGGACTCGTTATGGGGACTCGGTGCGGTGATATTGATCCGGCAATACTTGAATTCCTTTCCCATAAAGAAGGGATGTCGATGACCGAAATTGACAATGTTTTAAATAAACAATCTGGACTTCTGGGAATTTCTGGATTGACGAACGACATGCGCGATCTTCTGGAAGAAGCCGAAGAACATCAAGACCGACGTGCAACGCTTGCGATCAACATTTTCTCGCAAAGAGCAAAGAAATACATCGGTTCATATTTAGCGGAGATGAATGGCGCAGATGCAATTGTCTTTACTGGCGGAATCGGTGAAAATGCAGCGCCAATCCGTCAACGAATTTGCGCAAATATGGAATGGCTTGGAATTGAAATTGACGACCAACTTAATGAAGAAACAATTGGCGGTAAAGAAGGTGCAATTAGTACGAAGGACAGCAGAATAAAGGTGTTCGTCATTCCAACGAATGAAGAATTGCTAATTGCGCGCGACACCGCTCGTTGTGTACTGAGCGCTCCTGAAAAGTAATATCCAATTCGCAAGGATGATAAACGGGGCAACAATGTCCCGTTTTTTATTTCGCCACACTCGAAATAGAATAAATGTAGATAGTCTGATTTTTATTGAATCGAGGATTCAACCTATAGAACACATCATCGAGGAAACTTGGAGATACTGTTGTTTCATAGGTAAGTTTAGCTTGTAGCGCACGTTCGAGTTTTTCTGATTTTTCCAGCGCCATCGGTCCAAAGAAAATTACATAATTCGGTAATTTCTCCCCTCGTTGAATTTTCTCTGCAATCTCTTTTTCAGAATCTGACTGCTGAATCTCATATATGTTTTTAACATACTGACCAGAATAAAACTGAGGCATTTGCGTTACGCCAATATCTCCGGCAACAAGCACATAGCCACTCACAGGTTTACCATAGAAATAGTACATCGCTTCGACTCTGGCTCGCTTTGAATAGTATGTGCTAAAGATTACCAAGAGGATACAGTTGACAATCCAGAACCACACCCACAGACTTTTTACCAATTTGCGATGTCGCTGCCAATACGTCGATGCTTCGACAGTGTCTATCCATCCCATTGTTGAAAGCATAAAGAGTTGTGGAACGACAGAGAATACAAACCGTTCTTGCTTATTTGGAAACATCGAGAGAAAGACAAAAAATGCTAATGACGAAAAAAATGCAATTGAAGTTTTTTTCCACTGACGCACAGCGCCGTACAGTAAAAAGAAACTTGTCGGGGGAATAAATGCGCCCAAAATTAGTAAAAGATAATTGTACCACCCACCAGTTGTGTAGTCGGAGCCATGTGTTGCATTATATCGTACGTACTCGATGACCGCTGCAAATGGATAGCCCCAGGCAAGCAAATCTGCAGTACCTTGAACAAGCAATGCCACACCAAATCCACCAGCGATGAGCAACCCGATATCCTTCCACTGTTTTTGCAATAACCAAATAAATCCTATTGTAGCAGGAATCAGTACAGTCTGATATCGAAAAACAAACGCTAACCCAAAGAGAGCTCCCGACCATAGGGCATTCTTTTTATTCTCTGGTGCACGCAACGCATAATAGAGTCCACCCATAAGCGGAGGAATGCACACTACTTCGATCAAATTTCTGACGCTGATAAATGGCAAGGGCCAAAAGAGCGCCAGCAAAATTCCAACCTTAAAAGCTGTTTTCTCCGACGAATAAAGTTGCGTTATCTTATAGCCAAAGTAGACAATAAAAAGAGAATACAATGCATGGAGAAAACGCACAATGAGCATCACAGTTTTTGGATCGACAATGTTGATGTCTCTCAATAAAAGGAAGAATCCATAATGAATTGCAGGATATACAATACTATGGCCATGGACGCCGCCTCTATTTTCCCAGTACGAAATATCGTGCATGATAATATGCGGTTGCTCGATTGGACCAAAATGATCATCGTGCATTCCATAACCTTGCGAGTAGAATACTGCAAGCAATCTCGGAAGCAGCGCAATGAAAAGAATCGAACGAACAGGATGTTTTTCAAGTTTTGAAAGAAGGGAAGTAGCCATAGAATAAATCTCAGTTTTGTGAAAGACGTTCTATAATGATAGATTGAACAAGTTGTAATTGCTCAACAGTGTTCACACCAAGGATTTCATTTTCATCATCCGCATGAATAGCGGAGACTTTTAGATTCTTTTTCCAAAAATATTCAAAGACATCTGTAAGATAGTATTCATTCTGAACATTATTTTGCTTTAGCGTTGCAAGCGCTTCAAAAAGGAACGGCGTCTGAAAGACATAAATTCCAGAGTTAATCTCTTGCACTTTTCGCTCTTCTTCAGTTGCGTCTTTTTGTTCGACAATTCTTTTCACCGAACCATCCTCATTCCGAAGAATTCTTCCATATCCTGTCGGATCTTGTAATATTGCAGTGAGTATCGTTCCTACAGCATTTGTTTTGTAGTGGTAATCTATAAGTCGCTGCAAACTTTCTTTCGTCAAGAGAGGAGCGTCTCCCGAAAGCACAACCACATCTCCTGTGAATCCATCCAATGCAGATTTTGTTTGCATAACAGCATGTCCCGTTCCAAGCTGCTCTGCTTGAATAACAAATTCAGCACGTGGATGTGATTTCCTCACATACTCGATGACTGTATCTCGCTGATATCCAACAATCGCAATAACTCGATCCGAACCAATGTCGAAGGCAACATCGAGCACATAATGAATCATTGGCTTTCCGCAAACTTCATACATAACTTTTGCTTTCGACGGATCTTTCATGCGGGTTCCTTTCCCCGCCGCCATAATAACTGTTGCAAGTGATTTGTGTGTATTCATAGAAGCGCTGGTTGATGAATATGAAATGTATCGATAAGGCGAGTGGCGCCATATCGAACTGCAAGCGCAATAATAATATCTTGTGTTTCAAGCGAGTGAAGCTCTTCGAATGTATCTGGATGAATAAATGCGATATAATCTATTTGAGCAGGATTGCTTGCTTCGATAATCTTCTTCATTTCCAACTGGAGCAATTCAAGATTCTTCTCGCCTTCCAATATTCTCTTTCGTGCGTGTTCCAGGGACTTGAAGAGAGCTGTCGCTCGTTCTCTCTCGTCTTTCGAGAGATAAGTATTTCGAGAACTCATTGCAAGTCCATCATTTTCCCGCACAACCGGAGCAATTTCAATCTGAATATCAAAATTCAACTCTCGAACCATTTTTTTGACAATGAATGCTTGCTGAACATCCTTCTGCCCAAAGAGGGCAATATGTGGTTTTGTAATGTTAAATAATTTTGCAACGACTGTCGTAACACCGCGGAAGTGCGTCGGTCTAAATTTACCTTCGAACCGTTGTGCAACGTCGCCGGGATCAATCGTTGTGCTGAAACCTGCAGGATACATTTCCTCGACCGTTGGATTAAATATAATATCAGCTCCGGCACCTTCAGCAATTTTTTTATCATGCTCCAGGTCGCGAGGATATCGAGCAAAATCTTCATTTGGGGCAAATTGCGTCGGATTGACAAAGATCGAAACAACAACGACATCGGCAAGAGAACGCGCACGCGCAATTAAACTCGCATGACCGGCATGGAGGTATCCCATTGTTGGAACAAGTGCAATTCTTTTCCCTTCCAATCGAACCTGTTCAGCCAATTGCTGCATTGCAGAAATAGATGGTATAATTTGCAAACTCACGGCGACCCCTTACGATGCAAAATGCCGGAGGAGCGTTGTGAGCGTTTCCTTTAATTCTTTTCGATGAACAACCATATCGACAAATCCTTTTTCCAACAAAAATTCCGATCGTTGAAAACCTTTTGGTAAATCTTTACCAATTGTTTGTTTGATAACGCGCGGTCCCGCAAATCCAATGAGAGCGCCTGGTTCAGCAATGTGAACATCTCCCAGCATTGCAAAACTTGCCGTAACGCCTCCTGTCGTGGGATCGGTCAATACAGAAATGTAAGGAACATGCGCATCAGAAAGTTGCGCAATCTTTGCGCTGGTCTTTGCCATCTGCATCAATGAGAGCGCGGCTTCCATCATGCGCGCGCCGCCGCTGGAAGAAATAATGATAAGCGGATGTTTTTTCTTTCTTGCAAGATCGGCGGCTCTGGCAATTTTTTCACCAACAACAGAGCCCATACTTCCACCAATAAATGCAAAATCCATACAAGCAATGACAACGGGAATTCCATTTATTTTTCCTTCGCCCGTACGAACTGCTTCATTCAATCCAGTCTTCTTCATTGTTTCTTCAAGACGTTTTGCATACGGCCTCGTATCGGCAAATTTTAAAGGATCGACAGAGCGCATCCTCTTCTCTGTTTCCTTGAATGTTCCTTTATCGAGAAGAATTTCAAAATATTCTTTGCTCCCAATCCGAAAATGATAATTACATTTGAAGCAAGTATAGAGATTCTCCTCTAATTGTTTCTTGTGAATAATCTCACCGCAACTTCCACACTTCGTCCACATTCCATCCGGAATATCCTTCTTTCCACTTTCCTGTGAGATATTTTCTTTTGACCGCTTAAACCATGCCATAAGTATCTCCTTCCCTCTATTTGTTTTATTACTTACGTTGATGTACAACAAAATCTTTAAGATAGAACGGCTCAAGTGTAGCAATATCTGCGAATTCTTTCTTCATATAAAGTTGTTTTCCAAGCTCTGCAATCACTCTACCGCTCAAAACTTTACGTACATCAACGCTAAGCGTCGAGAATGACGCTGATTGAAATATATTTTTAATATCCGTTACAATCATCTCAGTTTCTTTACCAAAATATTGAAGCACATTTTGGAGAGACACTATCGTAACATCAGATTGGAGAGTGCAATTGCCATCTTCTGTTTCATACTTTGCCACATAACAATCTCCTTGTTTTGCATCAATACACACTCCAATTTTTCGTACCTGAGGAAATTGATTGCAGGCGTGAAATGCTATTGCATGGAACGTTTGAACAGCAAGAAGTGGAATGTCCAAGCTGTAGCATAATCCTTTTGCTGTACTCATTCCAACACGTAAACCAGTAAATGAGCCGGGTCCAATCGAAACAGCAACTCCATCAATTTCGGAAACTGAGCAAAGTTCTTTCACCAAACTCAAAATTTGTTCTGAATGAATATGCGAATCCGAAAATGTACGTTCCTCTGCGCCGCGTTCTGAAAGCAATCCAACAGAACAAACACTGTGAGACGTTTCGATGCCTAAAATTGTCACAGGTTATTGCTCCTGCAACTGAATGTTAATGAAACGCTCATTCTCATTATCGCCAAGTTTTAACATAACATCATACCGTCGATGAGGAAGCAACCCACCAAGATTCTCTGCCCACTCGACACAACTAATTCCATCGTCATAAAAAAATTCTTCATAGCCAATATCATACAGCTCAAGGTTGGAAGTTATTCGATATAAATCAAAGTGAAATATTGAAAGAGGTTTCCCTTCTGCATCATATCCATTATAGGAATTAAACAGTACAAATGTCGGACTCGTTGCAACACTTGTTGCCCCAAATGCATCGCAGATACCCTTAACAAATTGCGTTTTGCCACTTCCAAGTTCGCCAAACAATGTAACAATATCGCCGCGCTTGAGTTGAACTGCAAATTCTTGTGCAACACGGCGTGTTTCGTCCGGAGAGAATGTATGGAACTCACGTTTCATCGTGGACGTAAGCGAATAATTGGAAGGATCATTTCTTCCATTGAAATGCCGCCGTGTTGAAAACTATCACGATAATGTTGAAGATACTTGTGATATTCTGTTGGATACACAAAGTAATAATCTTCTTTGGCGATAATATAGTTTGTTGTAATACTTGCCTGAGGTAACCGGTACTCGAGCGGGTGTTTAATAATAAGCGCATGTTTTGAATCAACTTTGAGATTTCGACCAAACTTAAAGCGAAGATTTGTAGATGTTTCTCTATCTGCAACAACCTTCGCTCCACGTAAACATCGAATGCTTCCATGATCGGTCGTGAGTACGATTGTAATATTTTTCTGGCTGCTGAGAGTTTTTAACATTCCAAACAGAGATGAGTGTTGAAACCACGATTGAGTTAGTGAGCGATACGCCGATTCATCTGGTACAATTTCTTTGAGTAACGGTGATTCCGAACGACCGTGCGCTAGCATATCGACAAAATTTATTACAATAGCCGTCACTTGACTCGAGAGATAGGATAGAATATTATTTTCTACATTCTTACCAAATTCGGATTCCAATATTTTTATATACTTTGGCTCGCTCTTCAACCGCACCCCTTTTCGCTCGAACAATTTATTGAAAAGTTCATGCTCATAGCGATTACTGCTCGTTTCATCTTCTACGCCTTCTTCCCAGATTTCAGGGAAACGTTTGGCAATATCTGACGGAAATAAACCGCTAAATATTGCATTCCGAGCGTAAGGAGTTGCAGTCGGAAGAATACTGAGGTAAAAATTTTTCTCGATTGCAAAGTAATCGGCAAGAAGTTTCTCCATCATTAACCATTGATCATACCTCAGACAATCAATTACAATGAAGAAGACACTTCGACCTTCCTGAACTTCGGGAAAAACATATTGCTGAACAAGCTCTGGTGAAATGGGAATTGAACGATGTGCTGTATCGAGAAGTTCCAGATAATAACGTTCAATAAATTTTGCGAATTCTGCATCGCATTCGCGTCGTTGATCGTAGAGTGTTTGCCGCAATCCAATATCCGGATGGGCATCCAGCTCAACATCCCATTCAGCAATTTTCCTTGAGAGTTCTATCCATTCTTCTAATGTACTTGCACGTTGCGATGCAACACTCATGCTTTGAAATTCATCAATGTAATTGCGTGAAAGATGTTCTGATGAAATTTTTTTCGCATCAAATACTTTTTTACATGCTAAAACAAGTTGACTTGGATTCACTGGCTTGATAAGGTAATCAGTAATCTTGCTCCCAATAGCTTCTTCCATGAGGCTTTCTGTTTCATTCTTCGTTACCATAATCACAGGGAGTAACGGTTGAAGCTCTTTGATTGCCGCAAGCGCTTCTAATCCGCCTAACCCTGGCATCATTTCATCAAGAAATACAAGATCATAGGGCGTGCTCTTTACAAGGGCTATAGCATCCTCGCCGTTTGTCGCAGTATCAACCGTATAGCCGCGTTGTTCAAGTAATTTGATGTGCGCCCGTAGAAAATCGATTTCGTCATCAATCCATAAAATTCTTTTCTCGTTTTTCATATAAATAAAATACTTATTAAAGGAACGAATCGCAATTAGATTGACGAAAAGGTTATGGAAATTCTTTCCGCTCGCATTATAAAAATAAAAAGCCTGAGCATCGTACATGCTCAGGCATGGAATTATCAAAACGCACTTCTATCGTTACATAATGCTAAACAAAAGGTCGGCATAGGTTGGAATAGGCCAGAATTTTCCATCGACGAGCGTTTCGAGTTTATCCGCTTCAACTCGCACTTTATTCATTGTTGCAAAAACTTCGTCTCGAAAATACTGTGCCTTCTTGAGTAAATCATCGATATCTGAGGAAGACAATGATTTTTCCAACGCCTCTGCATTATTTTTGAACGCATCGATCGTTAGCACAAGTTTTCTCAACAATCCTTCTGCACTCATCGATGGCATATTCGCCTGTTTTAACGATGTTACAGTTTCTGCTACTTCCCTGGCATATTTCAATGCGGCGGGTAACAATTGACGATGTACCATTTCAATCATTGTGAGCGCTTCGATGTTAATAGTGTTAATATAGTTCTCAAGATAAATATCATACCGCGCAAAAAGTTCATCGCGTGAGAGAACAGAATGCTTTTCAAAAACTCGAATTACTTTTTCATCAATCCATGCTGGAATGGCGTCAACCGTTGTTGTGATATTTGGCAGGCCGCGCTTTTCTGCCTCCTTAATCCATTCTTCTGAATAATTGTTCCCATTAAAAATAACTCGCTTATGCGCCTTTACTATTCCTTTTATAATTGTTTCAATTTCTTCATCGACGTCGTCCGCCTTTTCCAACCGATCGGCAATCCGTGAGAGTGTTTCAGCAACAATTGTATTCAACGCCATATTCGGATCTGCAATTGATGTGGATGACGGGACCATCCGGAACTCAAATTTGTTTCCAGTAAATGCAAATGGCGACGTACGGTTCCTATCCGTCGAATCTTTAGGAAACACAGGCAAAGTCGAGACGCCAAGTTTAATTACTTCGCCCTTTGCCGATTTTTTGACTCCACCGTTGGCAAGCTGTTCTAAAATATCTGTTAACTGATCGCCAAGAAAGATTGAAATAATTGCTGGAGGAGCTTCATTAGCCCCAAGACGATGATCATTCCCTGGATTAGCGGCGGATGCCCTTAATAAAGCCGCATACTCATCGACGGCTTCAATGACAGTAGCGAGAAAGAGCAAGAATTGTTCATTCTCATGCGGCGTCGAACCTGGTTCAAGTAAATTATTCCCTTCATTTGTACACATAGACCAATTGTTATGCTTCCCCGAGCCATTGATACCTGCAAAAGGCTTCTCGTAGAGCAAACATACTAATCCATGTCGATTTGCAACTTTCTTGAGCGTTTCCATTACTAACTGATTATGATCGGTTGCAATATTCGTTGTTGTAAAGATTGGAGCTATTTCATGCTGAGATGGCGCAACTTCATTATGCTTTGTTTTTGCCATCACACCCATCTTCCACAATTCCTGATCGACTTCATTCATAAAATTTGCAATGCGTTCATTGAGAGTTACAAAGTAATGATCTTCCAATTCCTGTCCCTTTGGAGCTTTCGCGCCAAACAACGTACGACCAGTAAGAACTAGATCTTTTCGCTTTTCAAAAAGAGTTTTATCAATTACAAAATATTCTTGTTCTGCGCCGACCGTCGATATAACCTTTTTAACAGTAGAATTACCCATTGCTCGTAAAACACGCACTGCTTGTTTCGAGAGAGCTTCCATCGACCTGAGTAACGGAGTTTTTTTGTCAAGCGCTTCGCCCGTATAGGAACAGAACGCAGTAGGAATACAAAGTACGCCGTCTTTGATGAATGTAGGCGATGTGCAATCCCATGCTGTATAACCGCGAGCTTCAAATGTTGCCCGCAATCCTCCCGATGGAAAAGAAGAAGCGTCCGGCTCACCTTTTATGAGTTCTCTTCCGGAAAATTCCATTATCACCTTTCCTTCTTTTGTAGGCGAAATAAACGATTCATGTTTCTCTGCGGTTATCCCTGTCATCGGTTGGAACCAGTGCGTAAAATGAGTAGCGCCTTTCTCAATAGCCCAATCCTTCATAGCATTGGCAACAATATCCGCTATAGCAGGTTCGAGTGGAATGCCTTCATCGATGGTACGCTTCAGCGCTAAATATGCGCTCTTTGGCAAACGAGTGCGCATTACCGATTCATTGAACACATTACTGCCAAATGTATTTTCAATTGATTCCTGCGGCGGCAAGTCATACTCTTTATCCATTTATTCTCTCCTTGTCATGATTCGATTCATAATTTAATTATGCTACAATCAATAATAACATAAATAACTTAAAGAAACAATATATTTATCGATATTTATTTAGGCAAATACGCAGAAAAACTTTAGCAATGTTTATTGACACTCTGTCGAATTTCTTCACAATTGCTGAAAAATGATGAAAGGAAGAAATAACTGATTTCGACATAGTCAGAAAAATATTAGCCGCCTAAAGTAAAATGGATTCATCGTCGGGAAAATCGCTCTTCTTGAAGAAGAAGCCGAAGTGAAATTCGGTGAGTATCCCCTAATGAATTTTCCTCCCCAAATCGTGCAAAGGCATAATCAATATCAAGTTTTCGCAAATGCAACCCTGCGCCAAGAGTAAGTTGCTTCACATCGCTATAGCCAACACGTATTGCAATCGCATGCTTGTAATCATACTCAAGTCCGACGTGAGGATCAAAACTTATTGGACCAAGAGAAGCAACAGAAGCCGTTCTTCGATTCTCGAACCTCACATCGCAATCGACTGTTGGGGCAAAAGTACCTTTAAGAAAATCTAAGAAATATGCTGTGCCAATTTTTATTGTAGGAGAAATTAGCTCGTTTGTTCCTGTTGACCATGCAACAAGAGTGGTTGTAATATCCTGAGCATTGACTCCAATCCACCATCGTTCTCGCGGTGAGTAGAGAATCCCTGCATCGAATCCAATTCCAAGAGCAGATTCTGACGCAATAGAATGATAAATTACCTTTACATTAACGCCGTATGAAAAATTCTCTTTAGAGCGCTGAGCATACGTAAAATAAAACGCCCAATCAGCAGCCGTAAAATAAGTTATCTTGCTGTAATCAAGCCGCACCGCGTTTTCATACTGATCGGGTGGAATTGGATTGCCATTCACATCAATTCCTGCTAATCTTGTATCCGCAATATTATCTACCCCAAGACGCAAAACGCCAATTCCGATACTGTTCTCTTTGCCAACAGGAATACTCACACTTCCAAAATCGTAATTGATAAGTCCTGCAAAACGCTCCTCATGCATAAGAACAATTTCTGGATAATCGATACGTGCAAGCGCCGCAGGATTCCAATAGCATGCGAATCCATCTTGCGCTAATGCAACGTACGAACCGCCAAGCGCAAGCGCTCTACCGCCAACACCAAGGGAAAGAAATTCGCCAGCATACTTCGCTATGTGTTGAGTAAAACTCAATTGAGATGATAAAACGACCAGAGCGCACAAACGAATACATCGTTTCATATTATCCTTTTCCCTTATCTGTTTTAAAAGAAAACCCGACGTTGTGTCGGGTTTCCACTTGATTCTTTTGCATTAGCGGTTTTTGCAACTGCCAAGCATTATTTCACAACGCACTAACAATGAAGCCGTCTTATCTCCTTTATAATCGTTCTAAAAGTAGCAGATTGAAACGAAAGAAGCAAGTCATTCGATACGTTCTGCGCCAAAGTCACGTAGCAATATTTGAATGATTGGATGCTCGACTTCATCTTTCTCTTTTATTACACCTATACTTGCGCTCACTTCAGATTTCTTCTGTTGTAAAGGAATATTTTTTTGTAATATCGGCTCGATCGCAACCCGTTTTCCTACAATCCTTTGAATGGTTTCATTTAAGTACGTTTTCTCTCTTTTCAGGGAATTAAATTGAAAATCATCAGAGCAAGATATTCGCACTATTCCGTCTTTTATATCGCAAGGAGTAGCATTCCCCAACGATATTCCTAAGGCAATTCGCTCATGAGATACTCCTTCAACAAATGTATTCCACTGTCGAAATACTTCTTCTATTGTTATTGATTGAAGCGGGGCTCCACTATATGAAACAGTTGATTCTTGAAGATGGGCGACTCTATTTTCGGTTTTCTGAGTCTGTTTCTCCACACTGCGACGGTATGTATTTTCAAAGGATGTTCCACCCAAACCTGCTGAAGAAGTCGAAGGATGATGTTCTAAAATATCATCAGATGCAGTTACTTTCCCGTTTGGAACAGTATCAATTTTTTTTTTCAGTTCATCAAGCTGATCAAGGAGTTCCTTTAGTTCTATTGAGCTTTCCATATTTACCATCATCAATACAGTAGCTTCTAGGCGATAACGAGGTTGCGCTGCCCAACGTAATGCTTGTTCAAGCTCAGTTAGGTGTTTTAAGTATCGAAGCAAATCAATCTCATTAAATTTTTTAGCTTCGGCATGGTATCGCTCAGCAATTGACTCTGGGACCTCAAGCAGAGTTGATGAATTTGTTGTACGTGCGATAAGTAAATTTCGCACATGCTCGATAAATCCTTCAACAAATTCTCGGATATCATATCCTGCTTTCAGCATTTCGTCAATAATACGCAAAACTTCTGAAGCATTTTTTTCTTTCATTACTTCAATAAGTTGGAAGTAAATATCTTGATCGACTACGTGGAATGCACTGAGTAATTCTTGCGCCGTAATTGTATCTCCACAAAAAGAACGAACTTGCTCAAAAATACTTTGCGCATCACGGAGCGAACCATCTGCACGCTTTGCAATAATCTGGAGCGCATCATCTTCTACTGAGATATGTTCTAATTCTGATATACTTTTTAAGTTTGCAACAATTTCAGCAATGGCAATCCGTCGGAAATCAAACCGCTGACAACGAGAGAGAATTGTCATTGGAACTTTGTGAACTTCCGTTGTCGCAAAGATAAATACAACGTGACCCGGCGGCTCTTCCAGAGTTTTAAGAAGCGCATTGAACGCTTCTTTCGTTAGCATATGAACTTCGTCAATGATGTACACTTTATACTTGCCATGGGTGGGCATATATCGCACAGAATCTCGAAGATTGCGAATCTCTTCCACGCCGCGATTCGACGCCCCATCAATTTCGATAACGTCGAGGCTGCGACCTTCGAGTATTTCAACGCACATTGCACAGGTATTATCTGGATTTTGATTCACTGGCGATTCGCAATTCAACGCACGTGCAAGTATTCGCGCTGTCGTCGTTTTACCACAACCGCGTGTCCCGCTGAACAAATAAGCGTGAGCGACTCTGTTCGTCGCAAGTGCATTCTTGAGTGTGCTTGTTACATGACTTTGACCGATAACTTCATCGAACGTCATCGGTCGATATTTTCGTGCAATTACTTGATAAGCCATAGTCGTACCGCCATTCAATTTATTCTTTTATGTTAAAGCGAACTATGAAAAGATAGAACAATTTACACTTTTGATTTTCTTTTTCCAGCTTTTGGTTTTGATTTTTTTGAACTAATGGAATCCATAAATACATACTGAGTAGCTTCTTCAATGGTTTCAACAGGGATAATTGTAAGGCCCTCTTTTACCGTTTGCGGAATCTCTGACAGATCTTTTTCATTCTCTTTTGGAATCAAAACCGTCTTAATTCCGCTCCTTTGAGCCGCAAGAAGTTTTTCAGTAAGTCCACCGATTGGAAGTACGTTCCCTCTCAGTGTAATTTCTCCCGTCATTGCAACATCATTCCTCGCCGGACGATTTGCAGCTGCAGAAATAATCGCCATTGCCATTGTAAGTCCTGCCGACGGACCGTCTTTTGGAATTGCGCCTTCCGGTAAATGAATGTGAATCTCTTTCCCTCGCGTAAAATACGGATGAATGCCAAACTTCACTGCATTCGAACGAATATAACTCAACGCCGCTTGGGCGGATTCTTTCATTACATCTCCGAGCTGACCTGTAAGCGTTAGTCGTTCACTCCCTCGCATTATCGCAACATCAACATTAAGAATATCTCCACCAACACTTGTCCACGCCAATCCAGTTACCGAACCAATTCTCGGTTTCTGTTCAGCTGCTTTTGTTCGATATTTTGGAACTCCAAGATAGCGTTCGACAGATTCTCTGTTAATTACAATGAGCTTTTTATGGGAGGAATTCTTCTTTCCATTTTTTTGTTTAGCAATTACCATTTCCTTTGCAACCTTACGACAAATATTTGCAATCTCACGCTCTAAATTTCGAACACCTGCTTCACGCGTATACTCATTGATGATCTTCATAATCGCATCATCTTCAAAAACAACTTCTCGTTCGCTTAAGCCATGAGCCTTTAGTTGCTTTGCAACGATATGCCTCTTTGCAATTTCTTTCTTTTCATGGTCAAGATATCCGGGTAACTCTATGACTTCCATTCTATCTTCTAATGGAAGAGGAATTGCGTAACGAACATTTGCTGTTGTAATAAACATTACCTTCGACAGGTCGTAATCCACTTCAAGATAGTGATCGTTAAAAAAGCTATTCTGTTCTGGATCGAGCACTTCCAGAAGCGCTGCCGATGGATCGCCGCGAAAATCCATGCTCATCTTATCAACTTCATCCATCAAAATAACAGGATTGACAACTCCTGCGCGTTTCATGGATTGTATAATTTTCCCGGGAAGCGCGCCGATGTACGTACGACGATGTCCTCGAATTTCTGCTTCATCACGTACTCCGCCGAGTGAGAGTCGAACGAATTTCCTTCCGAGCGCTCTGGCAATTGATTTCGCAAGAGAAGTTTTACCAACTCCTGGCGGACCTACAAAACACAAAATTTGTCCACGCATTTCTTTTACAAGATTTAGAACAGCAATGTGCTCCAGTATTCTCTCTTTCGGTTTTTCCAATCCATAGTGGTCTGCATCGAGGATATCTTTTACATGCTCAATATCAAGATTATCTTTTGTTCGTTTATACCAGGGAACATCAAGGAGCCAATCAAGATAATTCCTTATCACTGTAAATTCAGGGGACATTGGAGGAGTTTTTTTCAACTTATTAAATTCCTCCATGGCCTTCTCTTCCACTTCTTTTGGCATCTTTGCGGCTTTTATTTGCTCTTTTAACTTCGCAAGTTCTGGCGTCGCCTCATCATCGCCTAGTTCATCTTGCAATATTTTTATTTGTTCCTGAATAAAATATTTCCGCTGCGATTTCTGTATGTTATCCTGAACTTTTGAATCAATTTCGTGTTCGATTTTTAGAATATTTACTTCCGTTGATAGAATCTTTGCCAGTTCATAGAATTGATCTCGGAGCGATTGAATTTGAAGAATCCGCTGCTTGACTTCTACACTCTGAAGGATGTTCGATGCTATGTAATACAACTTCCGCTGAGGTTCTTTAATACCATCGTACGCAATGACGACTTCCGGCGGTAAATTTCTGTTCAGACGTACGTATTCGGTAAAAAGCGATGAAACATGCCGGACTAATGCTTCAATCTCTCGCTCGACGACTACTTCAACTTTGACAATCGAGACTTCTGCTTCAAGGAATTTTGGATTTTGAATAAATCGTTTAACGGTCGCCTGTGCAACTCCATCCACCAAAATCTTCATTAAGCCGTTCGGGAGTTTTAACATCTGGATAATTTTTGCAACCGTTCCTTCATGGTAAATATCATTCTCCGTCGGATCGTCAACCGCTGCATTTTTCTGTGCAACAAGAAAAATATTTTTCCCTCTATGCTCTACAGCTTCCGTCGCTGCAAGGAGCGATGCTTCACGTCCAACTAAAACCGGATAAATCATATATGGGAAAACAACAACATCTCGAAGTGGAAGAATGGGAAGAACTGTCGGAATTTCTTCTAATGTTTCTATTTGTTCAGATACTTTACTACTCTCATTCATATTTTTTATTACTGCTCTACTTCCTAATTTTGGATTTGTTTGATTTTCTGTAGGTGCGCTTTTAATTTACCTATGATTTGTTGTAGAAGCAAGAAAAGCTCTTTTTTGTGTTTCATTAGGATGATTTTCTGTGTAATACTTTCATCTTGGTTTCAAAAATCTGACAAATCGTTGTCTACGGCATACCGATAATTGCAACTCCTTTTGGAATAAATTATATTGCTTCCAAAATTTGTTCATCTCAATCCAAACTACATCATAAGGAGAACTTCAATGGAAGAAACATTTCAAGCAGTAGACCAGCCTTCAATAGAATGCAATCAGGATGCGCTTCACCATTTAAGCACAATGCGAAAATGGACCCTCTTTCTTTCAATTGTAGGTCTCATTGCCATTGCTCTTATGGCTCTTTGTGGATTTTTTATGATAGTAGTAATAAATCTTGGAGAAAATTTCATTGGAGAACAATATTCACAAATTCCATTGATGATTATAGGAATATTGATTCTGCTCTTTTGTATCCTATACTTCTTCCCCTCTTATTACCTTCTTAAGTTTTCCGGATTAGTACAACAGGTACTTATAACAAAAAATTCTTCTATGCTTTCATCAGCAATCAAATACCTCAAAAACTTTTTCCAATACATTGGCATACTTACATTATGTATGTTTGCGCTCTATGCTATTATATTCCTCTCTTCGATTATTGCCAGCGTCATCATTCGGTAAAAGAATGTGAAGGGACACAGAAGATTGTCTTTTGAAGTAATTCTCCCCTCAGATACATTTCTTTGTGATTATCAATTTACCTCTTCGCCACATCAAGGCAATGAATTACTGCATCATAAACAACCTCGACTGGAATTTGTGCCATGCAGTAACCATCAGTTCTGTGGTACTCGAATCCGAGATCGAGACAGGGACATTGTGGACAGGAAGTTCGAATTACAACTGCATTTGGATTGATCGGTCCCCACTGTACGCTATTCGTTGGTCCGTGGAGCGCTACCTGTGGCTTTTGCAGCGCCGCAGCGAGATGCATCACGCCATTGTTTCCAGAGATAACAACATTCGATAATGTAAGAAATGCCACTAATAATGGTAGTGGAACATTCGTAACAATGCTGGAATATGTTGTCACAACTTTTGCAAGCTGATCTGTCAAACGCACCTCATCACCGTATCCTGTAAAAATAAACCAAAGATTATAGTTTGACGATAATCTCTTACACAATTGCTCGTAATAATCAATGGGCCATTCACGAGGAAAGCCATGGCTCCCACATCCAGGATGAATTAGTACAATAGGAAT
>Ga0208825_1000886_pt1 | contig 25725 bp, 21 predicted proteins | sample AD_UKC113_MetaG_FD_184450 | JGI IMG/M metagenome (GOLD analysis project Ga0208825, IMG submission 184450) | Active sludge microbial communities of municipal wastewater-treating anaerobic digesters from Hong Kong - AD_UKC113_MetaG (SPAdes)... | ecosystem: Engineered > Bioreactor > Anaerobic >...
CGAATCTTCGCGCCGATGTATCTATGCTGGTGCAGTTGGATACGTCGGCTTCGATGGAACGTTGGATATGTGCATCGCGATACGAACGATCGTTGCAGTTCAACAGCAATTACATATTCAAGCCGGCGCTGGGATTGTTGCAGATTCGGTCCCCCGCAAGGAGTATCGAGAGACGCAGTCGAAAGCCCGCGCACTTCTCGAAGCAATTTCGCTGGCTTCATCAGATTTCGATTTGAAACTTCTTCGGAGAGGCGTCGCATGATTGCAGTCATTGATAATTATGATTCCTTTACCTACAACCTTGTGCAAATGATAGGGAAATTATCGCCAGAAGTACAGGTATTTCGGAATGATGCAATCACTGCCGAAGAATTAAGGAAACTTCATCCACGCGGAATAATTATTTCGCCAGGTCCAGGGAGACCAGAGAAAGCAGGCAATACAATGGATATTGTGCGAACGCTTGGAATGAGCATTCCTATCCTTGGCGTTTGTTTGGGACATCAAGCAGTTGGAGCAGTCTTTGGCGGTTCCATTGTGCATGCACCGGAGCTTGTTCATGGGAAGGCATCAAAAGTTTTTCATACAGGGAAAGGTATTTTTCAGAACATCGAAAATCCTTTCATTGCTGGGCGATACCATTCGCTTGTTATATCATCGCAAAATTTACCTGAGGAGTTTGAAGTTCTTGCGTATACCGAAGATAACATTATTATGGCATTACAACATAAATCACTTCCAATCATTGGGGTACAATTTCATCCTGAATCTATTCTTACCCCAATTGGACAAACTATCCTTGCAAATTGGTTAGGAGGACTTTCACAATGAAATACTTTATCGAAAAATGTTTGAACAATGAACATCTCACAACATCTGAAGCAGCCGATGCTCTCGACACAATAATGAGTGGCAATGCAACCGATATACAGATTGCAGGTTTGCTTATCGCATTGCGCTCGAAAGGAGAAACGGTTGATGAATTGGTTGGCTTTGCCAAGATGATGCGGTCGAAGGCAATTCCGATTGCTATCGAAGATCCAGATGCGATCGATATGTGTGGAACTGGCGGAGATGGCGCGGGTACTTTTAATATTTCTACTGTAGCATCGTTTGTAGTTGCTGGCGCAGGCGTTACGGTAGCAAAGCATGGAAATCGCGCAGTTTCCAGCCACTGCGGGAGCGCGGATTTGCTATCATCGTTAGGCGTAAAGATCGATTTAGAGCCCGAGAAGGTTGCCGAGTCAATCAATAAAATTGGAATTGGATTTCTCTTTGCGCCAAAATTTCATCCTGCAATGAAGTATGCAGCGAAGGCACGCACGGAGTTAGGCGTCAAAACAATTTTTAATATTCTTGGTCCCATTACAAATCCCTGCGGCGTTAAGAAACAACTTATTGGTACATTCAATCCGGAAATTGCTCAAAAAATTGCTCATGCCTTGTTACCGCTTGGATCCGACCATGCGTGCGTCGTATACAACTATGATGGCGTGGATGAAATTACGCTGTCGAATGTTACTTCGGTATTCGAAGTAAAAGATGGAACACGAGAAAAAGTTTATAAAGTGTCGCCAGAAACATTCGGAATGAGGAAGCAAACTTTGCAGCACGTAAAGACATCCGGGAAAGAAGAAAATGTAAAGATTGCAATGAGTGTTTTGAAAAACGAACCATCGTCTGCCAGAGATGTTGTTGTTGCAAATGCGGCGTATGGAATTTATGTGTCGGGGAAAGCAAAATCTGTTGATAATGGAATTGCTATGGCTCAGGAATCGCTCGAGAGCGGACGAGCTTATCAAAAATTACAACAACTGATCGATTTTTCGAATGCAGCATGAATTTCCTTACTACAATTCTTGAGCAGAAGCGAAAGCGACTCGAAGCTGCAAAAAAATTGCAGCCAATCGAAGCCCTCAAAGATATGGAATGGTTCCATCGAGAAACAATTTCACTGTGCGATGCGCTGGCTCGACAACAAATTGGCGTTATTGCAGAAATGAAGAAAGCTTCGCCCTCGAAAGGGATTCTTCGTCAGCAGTATGATCCTGTTGCAATTGCAAAATCATACATAATGAATGGAGCCTCTGCAATTTCTGTGCTTACGGAAGAAGATTTTTTCTCGGGCAATCTTGAACATTTGAAAGCTGTCCGCTTATCCGTCTTGTGCCCACTGTTGCGGAAAGATTTTCTCACCGATTCCTACGAGCTCTATGAAGCAAAAGCGTGCGGCGCCGATGCAGTTTTGCTAATTGTTGCAGCATGTGAACGGTCACGTCTTCTCGATCTATTGCTTGAAGCAAAAGAGCTTGGATTAGAAGCCGTGGTTGAAGTTCATTCAATTTATGAACTTGAAATGCTTCCGTCATTGTCATCCATTACTTTGCTTGGAGTTAATAATAGAGATTTGACGACATTTGCAGTCGACCTTACGACGGCGCTTCGGATTAAAAAAGAAATTCCCGAACATATTACACTCATAAGTGAAAGTGGAATTCAACGAGGATCTGATATCCGGATGCTTTACAATGAAGGCATTAAAAATTTTCTCATCGGTGAAGCATTTATGCGAGCCACAGATCCGGGTGTTGCGTTACGAAATTTAATAGATGAATCAAGAATCTTGTTATGATTATTAAAATTTGTGGCATTACTCAGGAAAAAGACGCCCTCTATGCATCGGAACTCGGAGCAACAGCTTTAGGATTTATTTTTGTCTCGACCAGTCCGAGATATATTGAACCAGCAATAGCAGCGGACATCTATCAAGCGGTAAAGGTGCGATTTGGAGAACAATCGCCACAGTTCGTTGGAGTCTTTGTCAATGCAACGCGTTCATACATCAACGATGTTTTGCAGGAGGTACCGCTCGATTGCATACAATTCCATGGCGATGAATTGCCCAACGAAATTCAGGGCTACTCTCAAAGAATATGGAAAGCGTTTCGTGTCTCTAATGCTTTTCAACCGCTCATTTTAAAAGATTATGATGCCGAAGCGTGCGTTCTGGATACGTACGAGTCGCAAATGTATGGTGGAACAGGTCGAACATTCAATTGGCGAAAGGCTGTAGAAGCAAAGCAGTACTGTAATGTTATTCTTAGCGGTGGACTTTGTTCGCAAAACATTCATAGCGCTATTGAGGTTGTTCAACCTTATGGAATCGATGTGAATAGCGGCGTTGAACTATCGCCGGGTAAAAAAGATCACAAAAAGTTAGAACTGTTATTTCAAGAACTTCAAAGAAGGAAATAATCTATGAAAAAAAGATACCAGGCGCCGAATGAAAACGGATACTATGGTTCATACGGCGGAAAATTTGTTCCTGAAACGTTAATCGAACCTTTGCGTCAACTTGAGCAATTGTATCGGCAGGCAATGAAGGACAGCTCTTTTAAAAGAGAGTATTTGCAAATTCTGACGGAGTATGCCGGAAGGCCTACGCCATTGACGTACGCCGAGCGATTAACGAAGCATTATGGAAAAGCAAAGATTTTTCTCAAACGTGAAGATTTATGCCATACTGGCGCTCACAAAATTAACAACGTCGTTGGTCAAATGCTCTTAGCGCTGCGTTCGAAGAAAAAGCGAGTCATAGCAGAAACAGGAGCAGGACAGCACGGAGTTGCAGCGGCAACTGTTGCGGCAAAATTTGGATTGCAGTGTGTGGTGTATATGGGAGAAGAAGATATTCATCGTCAGCGATTGAATGTCTATAGAATGAAAATGTTAGGCGCTGAAGTTGTTCCTGTGTTGTCTGGAAGCAGAACGTTGAAAGATGCAACGAGCGAAGCAATTCGAGATTGGGTTACAAATGTTGAAAATTCATTCTATGTCATTGGATCCGTTGTAGGTCCCCACCCTTATCCGATGATTGTACGAAATTTTCAATCAATTATTGGAGAGGAAGTAAAAAAACAATTAGGAAAGATGGAGCGATTTAAGAAAACATATCTCGTTGCCTGTGTCGGCGGTGGAAGTAATGCCGCTGGATTATTCTATCCATTTGTAAATGATGATGTGAAGATGTTCGGCGTTGAAGCCGCAGGACTTGGATTAGAGAGTGGACACCATTCGGCATCATTAGGAAAAGGTTCGCCAGGGGTTCTTCACGGAGCGCTCAGTTATGTATTGCAGGATCAAAATGGACAGATTTCGCCGGTTTATTCCATCTCTGCTGGACTCGATTATCCAGGCGTTGGTCCTGAACACAGCTATTTCAAGGAGCTCGGACTTGTTCAGTATGCAGTTGCAACAGATGAAGAGGCGCTTACAGCATCGCAACTTCTTGCAAGGACAGAAGGAATTATTCCAGCGCTCGAATCTGCCCACGCACTCGCATACCTTGAAACACTAATGCCCCGGACAAAAAAAGGAGAGTGCGTTGTTGTAAATCTCTCGGGACGCGGAGATAAAGATATGGAAACCTATATGGAGAAGTTACAGTATGAAAAGTGATTTGAATCTTTTGGAACCGCTTTTACACATCGAAGAAAAATTTTTGGAATTACGTCAACAGAATAAGAAAGCTCTGACGATTTTTTTGACGGCAGGATATCCCAAGAAGGAATCAACTGTGCCTCTTGCGCTTCTCTGTGCAGAAGCTGGAGTCGATATTCTGGAAATTGGCATGCCTTTTTCCGATCCGCTTGCCGATGGTCCGGTAATCCAGGAATGCTCACAGCAAGCTTTACTCAATGGAGTAACGTTGCCGTGGATTTTTGAGCAGGTAAAAGATATTCGTCATCATACAAATATTCCTATCGTTCTCATGGGGTACTTAAGTCCGATTTTACGGTACGGAGTTGATAAATTTTTTGCAGACGCACATTCTGCTGGTGTTGATGGCTTAATTTTGCCTGAAGTGCCGCTTGAAGAAGTTGCTAGATTTGAAGGGAGCGCTAAAAGTAATGCAATTGCACTTATATTATTAGTTACGCCGACAACTCCTTCGGTTCGTGTAAGAGAAATCGATAAAAAAACGAGAGGATTCCTTTACTGCGTTTCTGCGACAGGCGTTACTGGACACTCGGCTGCCGAAGATGAAGTAATAAAGCATGTCAGTCGGATAAAAAAAATTGCAAAGCATCCAGTGCTAGTAGGTTTTGGAATTAATAATGCAGAACAAGCTCATGCCATTAGTTCTGTCGCTGATGGAATTATCATTGGAAGCGCCTTCCTAAAATTAGTGAAAGAAAGCTCGATGGATTCCGTTGCCCAGTGGTTACGCGGAATACGAGCCGAAATGTAAATTGTACGAAAATAGTATTCTCTTGCAGTGATTCCAAAATATTTATTAGGAACTGGCAAAGTGAATGAGGGTGCCTTTGAGATAACATTCTGTGGCTAAAGTAAGATGCAGTATACATCGAATCCACCGGTACAAATGCTTTGCATTAGGAAGTTGGATAAGCACACACTCAGGGAAGAAGGTTCTTAAACTCTCCGTATCAGGCGCTAAAAGGCAGTGGCTAGATGGTCTGTTCTCGAAAGTTACCTCTTTAGAACCCCCTTTTCTTATTTCTAGTGCATAATCTGGGTTTAACAAAGTAATTTTATTTCGGCTTACAAAATCCTATTCTATCAAGATACTCATGAATTGTAATCGCCGTATCATAAGGCCAGTTAAACACTCTGATTCTCTTCTCATAAGTGTTTACAGTATCATATCCTTCGAAATAATAGAATCGCCAGCAAGGGATACTATCTTCCTGCTCCCATAACTTATTGATATATATACCTATTTGCGTTATACAACCATAATAACCTTTTTCGTTTGCCGTATCCCTCAAAGTGTCAAAAGCAGAAGGAGTTTGAAAGTTGTGTTGTCGTGCCCAACTCATATTTTTTTTAGGATAATATGTAATTGATAAAATCTCAACCGCTCTGATAGCTGTATCTCCATGATTTACGAACCAATACTCAATATCAAAATATTCCGGTTCAGTAATTATAGGATTACTATCCTTGTTACAACTGTAACTAGTAATAATAAGTATGAGTAACATCAAAGTGAGTACATATTTCAAATGAGACATATTTAACCTCGTATATATTTTAGTATTTTATCCAATTCTATTTTGAGCTATCTTTTTTCTCCTATGACAGCCACCGCTTTGGCATTATTTGCTCCTACCGCAATAACCAGATTGCCTTGTATAGATACACTTGTATAACTCCCATAATCAAGCCCTGTTTGTTCTATCAAAGAATTCCACGTTAAACCACCAATGTAAGCATTCTCCATACGCTCCAACAACAAACACTGAATTAAGTCCTATCCGTCGAATTTTTGTCGTAGCATATAGCGGGCCGTTTCTCCACTTATCATCAGATAATGAACGTTTCTCATATATTCCGTCCCCTACAATATAATAATGTCTGTTTGGAACAAATCATACCCCAAAAAGCTCATTTATTGGATCGATCGGATTCGTTTGCTACCGTGCTTTTAATCTTAAATATTCCCTGCCCTATTGGATAATTTTGTGTACTACTGCAAGAATTTCATTTCCTGAACTTATATAATCTGCCGTTGTCTGTGGTATCGCTAAATAACTTTCAATTATTAATTGCATTTTGACTCTCATTTTAACAACCCTCCTTATTTATGTGTTGTTTATTTATTAATTCTTTCTACCACTTATAATGAGTGCACCAGCCCCTAACCGTTCACCAACTACTATTACATTACCGCCTTTCTGTGAAATACTATAAAGCCTGTCACTAATATTACCTAACTGATAATAATAACGCCATGAAACACCATTATAATGCCACACCATCGCATAATCTCCAGCAAGTGTGATATCATTACGTGCCGAACCTCTTAGTGAATAGGCAAAATGCCCAAGCTCAACTGGTTCTATTCTCACTAAATCTTTGACTAATAATGACTGCCGAAAAACATAGCCTGTTCCAGACAATATTACTTCTTTGGAATCTGCCATCCATACTGTATTGAGCTTCCCAAAATATACAGATGTGGGAGGAGCTGTTTTTTTATCCCATACTTTTTGCATCCCGTTACCAACTTTCCTTAATATTATTCCTCCTCCTTCCCAATTCCATCCACAAGTCCATACCTCTCTTCCATCTGGACTGCCATATATATCATACAAATCTACTTCTGTCCCACTCTCTATCTTACCCCAACTCCTCCCATCGTAATGTGCAATCAAGCCATTGTTCCCGACTGCGTATAAATCATTGCTCGAACTACCCCATAGCTTGTTAATTGACATAGATACTTCTGAAGGCAAGCAAAATTTATCTACTTGTATTCCATTTTTAAGTATCGCAATTTTATCTCCTGATGAACTAATCCATATCTCATCATCAAATGAAAATATAGCTTTTGCTGGATAGGCTGTTAAACTTGGAGAACCACATACCGTTGGAAAATAAACTCTCATCAACTCCCATGTTTTCCCATTCCACTTCGCTGCGTTGTATATCTGGTAATCCTTCGTGTAATCCTGATATATCTCCCCAACAGCATACGCCAGCGTGTCATTGATAATCGCTACATCATATAAATAACTACTGCCGGTGCCATCTCCTAATGTGTATATCTGCCATGAAAAATCGTGACTTGTCGTGTCCATCGTCTCTGCTATCGTCTGTGCGCTCTTCCCTCCCTCTAATAATAATGCTGTATAAACGTAACGATGCGATGGTAAAAGACTGTCATCGACAAGAGTCATTTCGTTTGTTGTGAGCGTCAGTGTATCGAGCGTTACGGTGTCTCGAGTCAGTACTATCCTTGAATGAATACTATTCCGTGTACTTATCTGTAGCCATACTTCTGTGCAGCTTACATCTTCCACTGTTAAACTTAACTCTGCCTTCCCTGTACCAACATTATCAGAGCAAACCAATTGCATCAATGCACATAGTACGAGAGCGATCTTCATTATCCATTGGCGAGTCATAGAGAGAGTCCTTCTTGAGTGTGTTCTTTTGCCTCTTTATTGTTCTCTTTACTTATTAAGGTTACAGAAAAAAACCTTAATTTCACCTCCCCATCTTTGATGGGTATATTGGGATGTTATGTATAAAAAGTCAAGGGATATTTTTCACGCAGATTGCGCAGATGAACGCAGATTGTTCATTAGAAAATGTTGCCTCGATACGCTCTTCGGGTGCCTCGGCAACTGAATTCGCTGGCGGTGGGTAATTAGAGCGATGGCAAGCGCCAAAGTCGCCGCGAAAATATTCTGCCACCCACAGGTTTACCTGTGGGTAAAAAAACCGAGAAGTCGTTGCCTCGATATACCTTACGTTTTCTCGACTACAAAATAAAACGGTGGCTAAAATAGGTATAATACCTTATTAAAATCAATTTTTTCTATCCTATTGTGTCCTTACTCTTTATAAATAAGGTTAATCATTTGGGATGAAAAAGCTATTATTTTACCGTCTTAAAAATAAATCGAAGCGATTCCTGTATCAATAATAATGGAACTTCGTCCACAACGATTGTATTGCCGATAGTCTTTGGAATTACAAAACGCGTTTTCTTCCCGATTCTCTTTTTATCTCGTTGAAGGGCAGGGAGGATGGCTTTCATATTTAGCTGTGAGCGCTTCAGCTTCAACGGCAATCGCTTGATGAGTTCAACAATTCGCTGAAAACTTTCTCGATCGAGTGTACCGAGCTTGGTGGCGATAGCGCTTTCTGCAAGAAGTCCGAGCAATACTGCCTCGCCATGTTTGAGCACACGATAATTACCCGCAACTTCGAGCGCGTGTCCAATTGTGTGTCCGCAATTTAGAATTACACGAATCCCCTGTTCAAATTCATCTTCACTAACAACTTGCGCTTTGATCGCAACGCACCTCGATTGAGCGTAGAGAAATTCCTCTCGAGATCCTTTCAGTAAAGTTTCTATGTGAGCTTCGAGGAATGAGAATAATTCTGAATCCCTGATGATGGCGTACTTTACAATTTCACCAATACCGCAGAGCCTTTCACGAGGTGGAAGCGTCGAAAGATAGGAAACATCTTCCCATACAAACACAGGTTGATGGAATGCCCCAATCATATTTTTTCCCAACGGATGATTGATACCAACTTTTCCGCCAATCGAGCTATCCACTTGCGCTAAGACAGTTGTTGGTACTTGAATAAGAAGTATTCCTCGCTGGTACGTTGCGGCGACGAATCCAACGAGATCTCCAACCACTCCGCCACCAAGCGCTATGAGCGCAGATTTTCGTCCAATGCCTCTTTGAAGAAGTTCTGTGTACAAAGCGTTTGTACGCCGGAGACTCTTCTGGCGTTCACCGGCAGGAATGACGATACTGTGCGTCTCGAATCCTTGTTGAGTTAAAGAATTTACAATTGGTTTTGAATAGAGCGGTGCAACGTTAGAATCTGAGATGAGAACGCACGTCTGCGGAACATTGTGCTCAAGACACTTTTCTCCAAATATCGAAACCAGATCAGAACCAATGTATATTGGATAGGATCGTTTTTCTAATTTAACATCTATGCGATTGGTGATCATAGAATTTTATCCCTTCTTGTGTGTCCTTTAACTTTCTGAAAAAGCATAATGTATTCATGCTTGAAAATATAGAATCCACCTGCAAGCGCTCTATACCGCCAGAGCTCCTGCTGATTTCTCTTTGCTCTTGTCGAATCAAAATTCTTCACGATGATACTTTTCAATATAAATCCTCTCTTCATCACTTCGTTCATACAATAAAACCCTAAAGGAATCCACTCACCATCGGAATATTTATCGCCGATCACCAATGCACAGAACCGTTCATTGTCAAGGCTCGGAGCTACATTATCAATAACGTTACCGAACATTGTTAAAAAATGCTCGGTGTCTTTTGTATTCGATAAGTCTCTTCTGTCGTCCGAAAATTTAATGATATCGTGATAGGGCGGATGCAGTATGAGAAGTTGAACGCTCGGAGCCCCGAATTTTTTAAGAGCATCTTTGCAATCAATTGTTCGGCTGTCGCCAACGATGATCTCACTGATGATTCCATATTTGTTCTGTTCTTTTTCGATAGAGGCTTTAGCCTTTTGTGCTGTCTTTGGGTTTAATTCGATTCCTATTCCGTTCCTTCCACATCGGCGACATTCGATTAAGGTTGTTCCGCTTCCAGCAAATGGATCGAGCGCCCATTCTCCTTGTTTTGTATATCGCGCCATAAGTTGATGTGGTATTTGTGGTATAAAATTTCCCCAGTACCAACCAAGATGAGCTCCCGATGAGTCTCGTTCCTTTATTATCCAGAGGCTGTCCGTCAGAATATCGTCATATTCTTTCCAGCGCAAGAGATTGATATCATTGATTTTTCCTGTTTTAATATTTTGTATTCCATTCTCCAATCTCTCGATGTAATATTTTGCTCGTTCGATTGTTTGAGAATCGATAATTTGATTTAATTCTGATAGCAAAACATCTTTACGCAGAACGATCGTACTTCCATTTTCTTTTTTTCTAAAAAGTTTGGATGGATTTTTTTTACTTCCTGAAATTGTTCCTTTAAGTGTAGTGATTTTCTTTTTAAGAATGTTTAAATCCTGCACCTTGCTGATAGCAATTAAACGTTGGATAAGATACTTTTTTTCGATTGTTATTGAGTTCTGGTTGAGAAGTAAAGAATCATCATTCTTATGGTTAGATTTTTCTGCGTTGCGCTTTTTCATTGAACGCACTTCAATTAGTCTTTTGGATTTAAATATGCTCGAAGTTTTTTAACTATTTCATCCACTGTTATACCAAGTCGCAGATTATCGGAATGAATGATGATATCGGATTGAGAATAGTATTTCTCACGCATTTCAAGAAGCTGACGTATGCGTTGCTCTAATTGTTGTCCCGTGAGCGGTTTACCTGAAGCATCGGTTAACATAGGACGATCTTCACTGTGATGCTGTATACGCGAGAGAATTTCCTCAGGTGATATTTTCAAGTAGACAAGTATTCCATTCTCTTTAGCGATTTTTAAATTTTCAGGATTGGTAATTGTCCCGCCGCCCAATGCAATAACTGTATTTGAAGACGATTTTAGCTCCTGAAGGGCGGAACGTTCAATTTCTCTGAATGCGGCTTCTCCTTCAGTCTGAAAAATTTCTGGAATGGTTTTATTTGCTTTCTCTTCGATGATATTGTCAATGTCGAGAAATTGAAATCCAAGAGCATTGGCAAGAATCGGACCTACGGTACTTTTCCCACTTCCCATAAATCCAACGAGATAGATCAACGATTTGTTATTATTCTCTGTAGACATAGTCTAAAAAACAAAGGCGCATTTCCTGCGCCTTTTGTTAATAAATCAACGATAGAAGTGTAGTCTGTTATCTTTAATTTCTGCTTTATCTCGAAGTGAAGTAATCCATTGGGTAAAGAATGCATTCTGTTTTTCCTGCAGCAATTGCTGGTAAATTTGTTTGTACAATAATTTATATTGTGCAGAATCAAATGGCGTTTTGGAAGTTAGTTTGATGATGTAATAACCTCGCGTGCCATCGACAGGTTTAGAAATTTGCCCAACGTTTAAGCCAAGCGCCGTGCCAATGAATTTAAGATCTCGTCCAACTCCTGGTGGATATGCTGAAGGTTTGAACGGTCCCGTTTTTTGAGCAATGACATTTGGAATTGCTGCCGCCTCTGAGATAATATCGCTTTCAGGTTTTAGCGTTTTATAGAAAGCTTCCACCTGTGGATAGAGAGCTTCCATTTTCTTGTTGTGGAGCGCCATTGATTGAAGCGCAGGTTTGACTTCATCGAATGGACGTATGCCTTCTTTTCTAATTGAGCTTACTGTACACACGACATACGCCTGCTGAATACTGATCGGATCGCTTATTTTTCCAACTTTATTATTGAATGCAAAAGAGGTAATAATGTCGTTTGCACCAATACCTGGTATGTATCCTTCTTGTGTAAATTCGGGAGTTTCTCGAACTTCATATTTACTATTCTCCGCTGCTTTCTCAAAACCTTCATCTTTTGCAATGTAAACAAAATCTTCTGCCTGTTTGAAAATAGCATCGGTTGTTTCTGTGCTGGGTTTGATTTTAAGTGTAAGAGCTGCAATCTTTACTTCCCGTTTATCTCTTCCTTCAACTTTAATGATATGCCAGCCGTATTGCGATCGTACTGGACCGGTTACCTGTCCAACCGATGTTCGGAACATTGCATCTTCAAAGGGTTTTACAAACATTCCTTTTTTTGCCCAACCTAAACTACCACCTTGAGCTGCAGAACCATAATCCTGACTGTACTTTTTAGCAAGCTCACCAAAATCAGCACCGGAGCGAATTTGTTTCATCAAATCTTTGGCTTGTTCGAGTACTTTAACGCTATCAGCTCCCGGCTCTGTATTGAGAAGAATATGACGTACTTTTACGAATTCTGTTGTTCCTTGTCGGAAATCAATAACTTTTATAAGATGACATCCATCGGTATCGATGATCGGACCAACGATTGCTCCCTTTGGCGCATTGAAAACAGCATCTTCTTTTTGACGACTGAGCTCTCCGTGCGCAAAGAATGCTTCATTCACAGGAACTTCGGAATAAGTATTTGCTGCTTCAAGAAAATCAAGTGTGCCAGACGTAATTTGCTCCTTTAGATGATTTACCTCATCGAACACAGATTGACTATCAGCAGAGGATGGTCGGATTGGGAAAAGTACATATTTAATTTTTCTGGATTCTTTGGATTTGAATTGCTCAGCACGTTCTTCATACACTTTTTTCAAATCTCTGTCTGTAACAGTTATTGCGGAATCTGGAATAAAACGATTTGCTTCAAAAAGTACATAATCTGCTTCCAGCGTTGTATTTTGATCGATGAATTTTTGTCTGACTTCACTCTCGCTTACCTGTACGGATGCTAATAGAATACTTTGCAACTTAGTGCGCTTTTGTTCTTCTCTCAAGATGTCTTCAACCTGTATCCACGCTTCCTTATTCTGAGGATCAAACATTGCTTGTTCATAAGCTTCACGTTGAAATACACCTGCCGAATCTCGAAATTGACGCGCTAAAAATTCTGGTGGATTTTGTGACTGAACGATGTCGCGAATTTCTTGGTCGGTAACTGTTAGTCCAAGTCGTTTAATTTCTTCCTGAATTAACATTTCATCGATGATTTGATTCCAAACCTGCAAACGTAACTGTCGTTCAGTTTCTTCATCAGGATCAACGCCGTTCTGCTGCTTATAATTTTCCATTGTACGACGTAAAATCTCGGAAAAATATTTATAGGTAATTTTTTCTCCGTTGACAACTCCAATTGGATCGTCCTCACTGCGTCCTCGTGAACGACGACCGAGTATATCCATCCCCCAATCTAATACAACGTAAATGATGAACAATGCCGCAAAAACTCCGAACGCTTTTGCGAGATTATTTCGAATGTCTGTCAGTAAAGCCATAGAAAAATCTGCTCCTTTGTCGGTTCTCGATAAATAAAAATTTGTAATATAAAATATAGCCGAGAATCGTATGATATGCAATGACTTTCTTATTGACTTTGTAGGTATATCAAAGTATATTTTTTTGATATTTTTTTATTAAGATTTATAGCTTTTGAAGGTCGAGCGCGAATGCAGTAAATTCGCGTTTTATTTCTTGAATTCTTTCATCAATGAGTATTTGGGAGAAAAGGTGTGAAAAAATATAGAGGAAGAATTATTCTTGTTCTTGCTGCAGTTATCCTTTGCGTTGTGTTCCTTTGGCCTACGTACAAAGACTATTCGTACCGAAAAACACTTAGCGCCCTGACGGGTGAGGATAGCCTGAAATACTTCGAAGAACATCGTGACAAAATAATGTCTGCCCATGCAAAACGAATGAAGTTAGGATTGGACTTGCAAGGCGGTATGCGTGTTGTACTGGAGGTTGATGTGCTTCAGATGCTTGAGGATATGGCAAAAAATAAAGATGACAATTTCTATACAATTATGAAAGAGCTTCGTGCTGAGACTGCAGGAAGCGAATTTGATGTTGTCTCAGCATTTGTAAAAAAGTTTCAAGACCGAGGCATATCACTGCGCCGATACTATGGTTCTGTGCGAGATAGCGAAGAGAAAATTGTCGACATGTTGAAATCGGAAGCAGAGAAAGGCGTCGATCGTGCAATAGAAATTGTGCGGAATCGTATTGACCAGTATGGCGTTTCTGAGCCGACGATTCAAAAGCAAGGCGGAAAACGCATTATCGTTGAGCTTCCAGGCGTAAAAGATGAAGCTGAAGTAACCGAACTTCTCCGTGGAACAGCCAAGCTCGAATTTAAACTTGTGAAAGATCCGCAAATAACCTATAAAGTAATGGATGCCATTGATAAATACCTTGCAGGGAAAACGGAAAATGATTCTCTTGCTGCTCCTTCGACTCTTTCACAAAAAGATACCTTGTCAAGAAATGCTTTGAGTGAATTGACAGGAGGGCAATCAATTGCTCGAGAAGATACCTCAAAGGAAGCGCAATTCTTTCGTGAACATCCATTCTACACATACGTCATCCCTGATCAGAATGGAAGCGGCGATGGCTACGTTAAAGCAAAGGATAAAGATCGTGTTGCTCGATTACTTGAACGTGAAGATGTAAAACGTTTATTACCACCGGATTTTCAATTTGTATGGACACAGAAGCCTCAGAAGTTTCGTGATGGTTCCGAATATTACCAACTCATTGCAGTAAGAGCCACGCCAGAGCTTACCGGCGGCGTTATTACGGATGCGATGCAAAGTGTCGATCCTGAGGATAATCGACCAATAGTGAACATGGAAATGAATAGCGAAGGAGCTCGCGAGTGGGCGCGTATTACCGGAGCAAATATTGGAAAACGAATTGCCATTATTCTTGATAACGCATGTTACTCAGCCCCTGTTGTACAGCAAAAGATTACCGGCGGCCGTTCCCGCATTACAGGAATGGAAACACCAAATGAAGCGCGCCTTTTGGAAATTGTTCTCAAAGCAGGCGCATTACCTGCACCTGTTACAATTATTGAAAAGCGTACTGTCGGTCCTTCATTGGGCGAAGACTCAATACGCTCTGGAATGACTTCTCTGATTATTGCTTTTATCATCACTATTTTCTTTATGATATTGTATTACAACAATGCAGGTTCGGTTGCAGACTTCGCATTGTTATTCAACGTGTTATTTATTCTTGGAGTGATGGCAGCATTCCAGGCGACACTCACGTTACCAGGTATTGCTGGAATTGTTCTTACAATTGGTATGGCTGTTGACGCGAACGTACTGATCAATGAGCGTATTCGTGAAGAATTACAAGCGGGGAAAACGCTCCGCGCTGCGATCGATGCTGGCTATACAAAAGCATTTTCGGCAATTTTCGATTCCAATATTACTACATTTTTTACGGGTATTATACTCTATCAATTTGGAACAGGACCTGTTCAAGGATTTGCATTGACGCTGATGATTGGTATCGTTGCGACGATGTTTAGCGCCATTGTTATTACCCGCGTTGTTTTTGATATGATGGTTGATTATGGCTTCAAGCCGAACTTCGGATAAAAGCAGAACGAATCGAGTACAAGGAGAATACTATTCATGAGACTGTTAAAAAAGACTAATATCAATTTTTTAGGTGCCCGTAAAATTTGTTATGCCATTTCAGGTGCCTTAGTGCTGGTTGGAATCCTTTCCTTAATTTTTGGAGGACTTGATTTTGGAATAGATTTTCGTGGTGGCACAGAGCTTATCGTAAAATTTTCCAATCCGATAGAAGTATCCGAGATTCGTTCCGCACTGGATAAGGTAGGATTAGGAAGAAGCGAAATAAAACTCTACGGCGGTGAGGGAACGATGTTTTTGATTCGTACTACTGAACAAGGAGAAGGGAATATCATCTCAGATAAAATCAAAGAGACACTTCAAAAAGGTTTCCCTACAAATGCGTTCGAAGTATTGAGAGAAGATAAAATTGGGCCAAAAATTGGAAAAGAATTAAGGCTCGATGCTCTCTATGCAGTCCTTTGGTCGCTTGTTGCAATTTTAATTTACGTCGCTTTCCGATTTAAATATACATTTGGAATCGGCGCCGTAGTTGCATTGATGCACGATGTGCTTACAACTTTTGCTTTTCTTACTATCATCAACCAGCTATTTCCAGCGCTAAATGTCGAAATTACTCAGGAAGTGATTGCAGCCTTCCTTACCATTATTGGTGTTTCCGTAAACGATACTGTCGTTATCTTTGACCGAATTCGTGAGAATCTAAAACTTCATCGAAGTCTTCCGCTTATGGATGTGATGAATCAAAGTGTCAATGAGACATTAAGTCGTACTATAATTACAAATGGTACAATATTTATTGTTCTTCTTGTTCTGTTGCTTTTTGGTGGGGAAGTATTGCGTGGGTTTGCTCTTACGCTTACGTTTGGTACTATAACAGGAACATATTCGACAATCTATATTGCAAGCTCATTTGTGCTTGACTTTACAAATTATATGGGAAAACGGAAGAAGAAATCCTGAATATATAAATTGACGTTGAGAGGAGGGACATCCTATGCTAAAATTTAAGAAGAAAACCTCACAAGGTGTCGCCGTCATATTTCTTGAAGGAAATATGATGGGAGGACCGGATGCCTCTGCTCTCAACGAACAACTTCATGAACTTGTTGGAAAAAAACAAACTAATGTTGTCGTTGATTTATCGGGAGTGTCGCTAATCAATAGTACAGGATTGGGAATTCTCATAAACAGCTTAACGATGATTCGTGGAGCCGGCGGCGAATTGAAGCTTGCAAGTCCATCCGAAAAAATTCTCCATCTTCTCGAAGTGACAAAACTTCATAAAGTATTCGATATCCATAAAACAGTTGCCAGCGCTATTCAAGCTTTTAAGAAGTAGAATAGAATTATGCCACAACCCATCTTTGTTGCCGTTGCTGGAAATATCGGAGCCGGAAAATCATCTCTTGCAAAAATGCTCGGCGACTATTTCCATTGGAAGCCATATTTTGAATCCGTTGATGATAATCCATATCTGGCTGACTTTTATCAAGATATGGAGCGGTGGGCGTTCCATTTACAAATCTACTTCCTCTCGAATCGCTTCAAAGCGCACAAACAAATTGTTGAGTCGAATGAATCCGTCATTCAGGATCGAACGATTTACGAAGATGCCGAAATTTTTGCTCGCAATTTATTCAATATTCGAAAGATGAGCGAACGGGATTTCTCGAACTATGTTTCGCTCTTCAACGTTATGATGGAGTATCTCAAACCGCCAGACTTGTTAATATACCTGCGTGCATCGGTCGATATGCTTCTTACACAAATTGCTCGTCGTGGAAGAGATTTTGAGCGTGGAATTGAGCGGTCCTACCTTGAACAACTTAATACACTCTATGAAAATTGGATTCAGCGGTACAAACATCGCCTGCTGATCATCGAAAGCGACAACGTTGATTTTGTAAATCGACATGAAGATTTTGATGCTATTGTGGCACAGGTGAAAACAACATTGCCTCAAATGTTTCTCTTCGATGCTTAGTCAAGAATTCCATTCCTTTATCCACTGAGTTCCACAGAGTGTTTGCATAGGGCAGTAGATGCACTCTTTTGTAAAGTCTTCTGCAGGTCGAAATGGAACATCAGGCGAACGTATTTCTTCAATGAGAGAATAGATGAGCGCTTCTAATTGCGGTTGCCAGTACAAAGTTTCTTCGGAACTATTATAGAGTGGCACTTCAATGGAAGTATCGATCCGTTGTTTTCCGAGGAAAAGATATGCCGCTGACAAATTTTCTAGTGAAACCTTGTGAAGAGTAGAGTAGAGGAGAACATAGAGAGGGAGCTGGAGTGAACCGATTGACTTGCTCCGTGTTGCTCGGTCATTTGGATCAAGTTTCTTCAAATTGATTCTATATCGATTTTCATTTGCCGATGTTTTGTAATCGATAATCCAAATTTTGCCATCACGATTTTCAACTCGATCGAATCGAGATCTGAAGACAACAGATTGGTGCGCAAGCTTAACAGAATCTTCCAGAGAAAGAATCTCGATTGAAGACTCTTTGAGAATCGAGCGCTGATAGTCTTGAAGGAAAGCATGTACTTGCTTTAGTATTTGATCGCGAATCAGTAATGATCTTCCCTGACCAATAGCGCCAAAGAAAGATTTGAAAGCTCTATCAACGGCATATTCATAATCGAGCGCATCAATGACTTCTACAGATAATTTTTTTCTAACAAATGGCTGAAACAGTGTGTTGAGTGCATTGTGGATGAGTAATCCAATTTTCTCTGCTCCCAATTCCTCTGGTACGGTGTCGGGCTCTTCCAATCCGAGAACGAATGAGTAAAAAAACTTTAATGGGCATCGAAGGTATGTATCGAGCATTGTTGCAGAGAAATGAATAGCTTGGAGTAGTTCCACAACTTTTTTAGTCTTTTGAATTGGAGCAGGAGTTTGCGTTGACAGTTGAATCGTATATTGTACATTGTGAACGAATTCGTCAGCGCACATTTTTCCTGCTTCCTGTTCCTTTTGCCATAGGAGCTTGTGAATGGTACGACTTCGATTCTGTTTTCCTGAGGATGATTCAGAAAAGAAAATGTGAACCTCCTCTGCTCCATGGAACAATAATTGGATGTACTGCTCAATGAGTTTTTCTCTATCGCGAATGGTTTCGAGCCCTAACTTTGCTCGAACTTCCTGTGGAATAAGAGGCATTTCTCCAGTTGGAGGCAGTACGCCTTCGTTTGCATTCAATAAGTACACCGTACGAAATGCAATGTTGCGCGTTTCTAATAAACCAAGTATTTGTAATCCCTTGAGCGGAGTTCCGGGAAATGGAACTGAAATTGTTTCAAGAAAATGTTTAAGGAACAAACCGTACTCTTCGGGTTTCGAAAAATGCTCCTGAGCGATGAGAGAATCACGCAACTCTTCGAGAGATTCATGGAGACGTTCCACGTATGGCGTAAAGTACGGATGGAGTCGTGCAGTGCTTGAATCGTGAATGTAAGTTAGGATGCTAAGCAATTCGTTGGCTAATGTCTCAAGTGATATGTTATTTTGAATTCCAAGCATTCTCCGAAGCGTGTTATTGTGGATTGTAATAAGGTGCTCTCGAAGTTCGTCTGCGCTTACAGCGCTTTTACTATCATCGAGACGGCGAAGGACATCATCGAAGAGCTCGGTCTTTTCTTCGATCTCTTCGAGTGAACAATAATTCAAGGAAGGATTCGAAGAGAGGGATTCCTCAATTGTATGTACAAGAATTCTTGTAACATCGGTTCGTGTGCCAAAGCGAATATTTTTACAGTAAGGATGAAGAAGGAATCGAATGTATTGAGCCGCTGAAATTTTCCCTTGTCGCATCGAAATAATCGTCGTGAGTAATTGATAAAGGAATCCGTAAAGTGGAGTACGAATAAGTGGATAGCCAAGGGAAATATTGTAATCTGCATCGCCGAGCGCTGGCAACGCCTGATGGATGAGCGGAAAGAGAGTTTGAGAGTCTGGAAGCACGATGACGGTTGATTCATCGAAAGGATGTGATGCGGTGCGAAGCTTTTCTGCAAGAGCAAAAAGCTGTCCGTGAGAATCCGGCGCTTTAGTAAATGTGAATGTTGCTTTTGGCGCAAGCAATGTAGCTTCATTATCTGAACTTGATTTTTCATTCCATGGATCATAATCGCTTTCGGCTCGTTGAAAGAGGAATAGGACATTTTCTTTTTGGCGGAGGGAACGGAATAACCGTTGCTCGGTTTTCGTTAGGGCAAAAAATCCTGCAACAATGATTGAGCGATATTCACGAAGAGGTTCTGTGTTTGCAATGGATGCCGCTCGTTGGTATTGTTGCGCTCGGGTAATTCGATGCCTCGATTCCACTTCTCTATAAAATTGTTCGAAGTAATTGCTCATCGCTTGCATTCTGCCATAAGGATATGAGGCGATGAGTTCTCGAAATTTCTTTGGTTGAACTTCACCGAGAAGTACCTCTTCGAATTCTTGAAAGAGTTTAAAACCAATTGGCAAAAAATGTGCAAATGATTGAAATGCACCTCCTCCTAAAGCATACTGTTCTCTTGAGTGAATTTCATAAAGGAGAGCAGCAGCGTCAAGATTCGTAAGCTGAAGATTTGTTTCGTGAGAATAGTTCTGAACAAGAAAGTCAATAAAAGTTTCGATTGAGCAAATTTTAGGCGGACGAAAACTCGAGCCAATTTTGTTTGAGATCAATTTTCGTAGAAAATGAGCTGGGCGTTTTCCGGGAAATACTACCACTTGATCGGATAGATCGCCGGAAGCGCACTCAAGATGCTCGAGTACTGTTTCAAGAAGATTATCGCGAGCTCCAATTACAATTGTTTGACTCATTGAAACCACCGTACTCTTTGTTCATCAATGTAAGCAAGAACACCAGCAATATTGCGATGTGGATAAAGTTCTTTGAGCGTTTCAATGTACTGTCGAATTTGAGTTTCGTGTTCTGCTTCCTCATGTCCTGTCTTGAAATCGATGACGGTCACTTGCTCAGGGTCGATGTGTACTCTATCCATCCGGAGTAATTTGCCGGAGTTTGTAACAAATTCTTCTTCGCAAAGTACAATTCGTTCTTCTTGGAATTCAAAGAGCTGATGGATTTCCGGAACGGAAAGGAATTGTACTAAAGTGTTATAAAGTTCAATATCATTTATCGTTAAAGGTAATGTACTTTTGATTCCTTCTATTGCTTCAGAAACATGCGAATGCGGTGTGTCGGTAAGAAATGTGATTTTTGACAGCGCTGCATGAATTGCATCGCCTCGTTGTCTCTCCTGCCATCGCAGTTGCTCACGAACATTCGACTCTATAATCTTGAAATCATTTATGTGAAGAATTGAAGCATGGGAATCATTCTCTTCATTGGATGGAGGAGGTTGCTCACCTGAAAGTTCGATTCCTTGTGGATCGAGATAACTGGAAATCGATGGAGAGCGTTCATTGAGAACGTTAATAATGAACATTTCTTTTTGGGCTCTCGTCAAAGCAACGTACAGTTTGTTGAATGCATCAACTGTATCGAGGAGATTTTGCTCATGTTGGAATTCCCTAATCTTTTCCGAAAGGTTTGCCCAAACATTTGTAACCCACCACAGCTGTAAATTGTCTTCGGTTTCTTCGATGTACAAATTGTCCGATGGCATCCGCTGATCGTAGAGCAAAAGAATGACAACAGGGAATCCAAGTCCTTTTGCTTTATGAATTGTCATTATGGAGACAGCGTTTGCTTCGGGCGCTTCTACTGTCCAGGGCGCATCATCATTGGATGATTCTGTATATTGAAGAAAGTCTTTGAGATTATTTTTCCCTTCACTTTCCCAAGATGAAACTACTTCGAGAAATTGCGTGAGCGATGCCTCTTCCTCCGGAAAGAGTTCAAAGAGGTGAAATTTTTGATAAGTAACGCAAACAAGATCGTAGAGCGAAAGATAGCCGACATAGCGGAAAGGTTCTGCAAAATATTCTTCCCAGAGCGATGGATATGCAATTTGGAATTGACGATAGCAAGCTCCTTGTTCTCCTTGTAAGTGCTTGAAGTTCATCAGGAAAGTGCGCAATTCATCCATCGTTACCGACGATGATTGATTCACAAGATTTTTTTGGAAAATTGTTCCTAAGAGTACTGTTGCAAACGCAAGCGTGTCTATCGGTGAATCTAAGAATTGGAGGAACGCAAGAATTTCCTGAATAATTTTTCGATTCCGAATATCGAGCGAACTGTAGGAAACAAAAGGAATTCCTTCCTGATTGAGCCAGGAACTCACCTTGAGAACATCATCATTTTTAACTGTGATAATTGCAAGATGCTTTAACAAAAAACCATGTTGAGTGTAATCGTTAATTGCTGTGAGCAGTTCTTTTCTTTCCCATTGCTCCTCATCCGCTGGCGCTTGCCGTACTATCACGCGACCCTTACCACGATGCTCGCTATAAACTTCTTGTGTATCAGTTGCTAAACCGCTTGCAGTAGCTGCGTCAGCAATCTCTGAATCGAGAGCAGCTGGAATCCGAACGTGAAAAACAGTTTGAGTATATGAAACAATAGCTTCGGTACTGCGGCGATTTACAGCAAGCGAGAGTACTGTCCGAGGCGCCGATGGAAATTCATTGCGCTCCATCAGTTGCTTCATAATCCTCCAATCAGCGCCTCTAAATGAAAAAATCGATTGCTTTGTATCGCCAACAATGAAAAGCGTTCCTCCTTGCGATAACGCATTTTCGCACAGTGGGCGAAGGTTAAGCCATTGAAGCGGCGACGTATCCTGAAATTCATCAATAAGGAAGTGAGCAATTTCTTCACCAAGGTAGAAGTAAATTTCTGGAAGAGTATTGTTGCGAAGGAAATCTCCTAAATGTTTTGTAACCTCGCTAAGGGATATCTTGCCCGATTCGCGTTTCTGTGTCTCGATATATGGTTTTAATTTTTGGTAAAGAATAATGTAAGGCCGATAAGTTTGGAGCGACCGTAATTCTGCATAAACTCTTGCGCATTCCTTCAGCTCAGCAAGGAACGGTTCGCATTGGCTGATTACTTCATCCGCATGCTGTTGAAGCTTTTTATTTTTCTGTTTGTTGAAAATGTTATCGAATTTTTTGGTGAAGAAAGAATCGAAATCGTTCGAATGAATCAACTTTGAATGTTTTGGAAATTGTTGATTCGTTTCGAGTTCAGAAGCTTCAACAATTCTCTCGATATTGTTCCAAAGTTCTTTTGTCCGTTGAAGCACTGGTTCAAAAGAAATTTCTGGTACCAAGGGCTCGAGTGCATAGTGTCCAAGTTTGGAAAAGAGGTCGGTAACCTTTTTCTGAAATGTATCGAATGGATCCCAGTTGTATTTTGAATTAGAGAAATGGAACTGTTCTATTTGTTCAAGGAGTGAATTAAGAAATTTATGTTCTTCTGGCGATGTTGTAGCAAAGTCGAGATACTCTTCAAGGGCATCGTGTAATAAATCATCAATAGTGAGTGTAAAGGTGTACGTCGGTGCAAAACCAAGTTCTACTGCAGCGCTTCGGAAAACACTGGTGAGGAAGCTATCGATGGTCTCAATATGGAAATCGTTGTATTGGTCAAAAATTGTTTGAAGCGCTTCGAGAGCTCGTTGTCGGATTGCAGTTTCATCAAGTGACACTAGAGGTGAGACTTCCTGAAGTATCTTTTCATCTCCAAAGTATAGACACTTGAGGTACGTAAGAATTCGTTCTTTAATTTCAGCGGCTGCATTGTTCGTAAAGGTCATTGCAACAATATTACTGAGAGAATTTTTTGGAACGCGAGGAGAGAGAAGCAATTGAAGCATACGCAATGTCAACGTGTGAGTTTTACCAGAACCAGCAGATGCTGAGACAATAGTAAAATCAGGGAAATGTAAATCTCTATCGTTCGGAAGAAGATGTAATGTTTGTTCCATAACAGCGAACAAGTTCTATAATTTTTTTGATGGAATCAAACAGAGCGGGGAATGAAATTGATTTATAATTTTGCTTTGAGCGAAAAAAACAGTAGCAGATTTATTCTTCGATAGATGCTTTTGGCGCTGATGTATCGAGCATTGTATTAACGGCATTCCAGACTTCGTCTACTTCGATATGAGTGATGCAGCGGAAACGATCTTCTTTCCACCGGCATCGGACAGGACGCGGTGAATAGTAGAAACAAGGACTACACTCTAATGGATGGCGTACCATTGTGGTGCGAGTTTTCCAAGGATATACATAGGAAGGATTCGTGTATGCAAATATCGTTACAATGGGAAGTTGAAGTCCTGCCGCAAGGTGCATTAATCCGGTATCATTACAAACAAAAAGTTTGCATTGACTCATTAGCGCGGCGGTAAGCATAAAAGGCGTTTTCACGATAACACCTTTGTTTTCCATTGCGGAGTTTATTTTTTCATTTAGAGCATATTCATCCGAACCGCCGAAAAGAAGAATCGATGCATTCTTTTCGCGTATGAGGCGCAGTCCAAGCTCGGCATATTTCTCAGGTGCCCATCGTCGGTTGATGTGATTTTTGAATTCTGCAGAACCCGCATGGAATCCAACTAAAAGTGAGTGTGAAAGATTTTGACTTGCGAGCCAATCATTTCCTTGTTCAATATCTTCATTAGTCAAATGTACTTGCAGTGGAGGAAGTTGTTGTGGTGTGTTGACATCGAGAAGTTTGACGAGTTCTATGTTCTCTTCTACGTTATGGCGTGAATCCAGTTCATGGATGCGTATGTTGTTAAGGAAAGAAAGAGAGTAGGCATTAAGGTGATTATAAGTATGTCCCAACCGATATTTTCCACCAATCAAGAAGCAAATGGAATTATACTCCCAACGATTTTGTGGATAGACGCTAATCGTTGCATCATATTTCCCTCTTAATTTTAAAAGGTAAGAAAAAGATGAAGGTATAGAAGAACTCAGAAAGTCCCAGTATAGCACATTGGAAATATCTGGATTCCGTTTGTAAAGCTCTTCTACACCTTTGAACATGCAGAGAATATCTATTTGCGTTTCGGGATACTTCTCACGGAGGAGACGAAGCGCAGGTGAAAACATCAGCGCATCGCCAATTCCCGAGAGCGCTACAGTCAGGATGCTATGTAACTTCATCAGTTCTCGAACAACCTTCCGGCATCGAATTATTTCTTTGCTGTGTCAATTGCTGCTGTTGCTCTTTGTATTGTCAATTGATATTGCATTTGCTGTACAAGCTGCTCAATTTGCGGATAAGTTGCATAGGTATTCCGAATAACACCGAGCAACTCTTCTGCTTCTTTGAATTTTTTCGTTTCAAGATATACCATAAACAACACGATGTGAGGATTATACTGAGATAATTGCTCAGTAACACCGGCAGAAATTTTTTGCTTGAGCTCATTGGCAATTTCATCGAGTAGCACAGCAGATTGAGTATTATCTCCTGCCATAGAGTAAAATGATGCGAGATCATACTTTACTCTGTAATCCATCGGAATAGAGCGACGAGGAATGACCTGTTCCATTCGATCCAGTACAGTACGAACCATTTCTCGATCATGCTTTACATTAGCACAAAAGAGTGCATACGAAAAAAAGAGATTTCGATAGTTCGCCGTTATCAGTCGACGTGTATCTTCATCATAGTAAGTCGTACTATCTTGAAATCCACGCCATAAAAATCCTGGTTGATATGATTTTGATGGTTGCTCTACATCTGTAAAGAGATGAGCATAGACAATTTTATCGTTGATGTTAGACCAATAATCACGACTTCGTGCAGGAACAAGTTTTAAGGCAAGTCCTGTAATTTGCAAATAATCCTGCAGTCCAATTTTTCCATCATCAGAGACTGTCATTGCAAAATAAATTGGACGCTGCCACCGTGAAGATTGAACGATATCATAGACCATTACATCCTGTACTCGAAGACCAACGAATCGAGAATACTGCAGTGTCGCTGGGAGAGTAAATCGAAGTACACCTTCATAGAGTACGGAGGAATCGATTATTGCTGTTGAATATGGATTTTCCTGAAGGTATTGCTCAACAACATTTTTTGGTACGGGAATTTCCATTACTCGCGTTTGGTATGGAATTGGCAAGATTTCTTCGATATCAGCATCAGGAATTGATATTGGTACTTTCTTTGAACCGTAAGGTTCTTGATGCTTGAGCTGCATGATGTACCAAGGAGTATTGACAAGACTGAGATTAACAATACGAACGTCGCGGCGTACGGCTTCC
>Ga0208825_1000889_pt1 | contig 25697 bp, 16 predicted proteins | sample AD_UKC113_MetaG_FD_184450 | JGI IMG/M metagenome (GOLD analysis project Ga0208825, IMG submission 184450) | Active sludge microbial communities of municipal wastewater-treating anaerobic digesters from Hong Kong - AD_UKC113_MetaG (SPAdes)... | ecosystem: Engineered > Bioreactor > Anaerobic >...
CAGCGTTCATGATAATGTCATGTGGAACGTATCTCCTTACGTTGAGGTAGGCTCAGGTTCAAATATACTGGGACCATCTGATCACAGTGTTGAGAACTGGGTAGCAAAAGGATACGGATACGGCTCTATCGGCAGTGCATCAAGCACAAAGGATACGACAACTGTAGACCAGACATCTGAAACAGATTCCCAGACGACAGTTAATGAAACTGCTGTAACGGAGACAGAAAATGAAGTTGCAGCGACCAATAATCAGACAACAGATAATAAAACTGCTGCAACAACAGTAAATGAAACTACTGTAACAGAGGCAGAAGAAAAAGAAGTTGTAACGACAAATAATCAGACTACAGCCAATGAAACTGCTACAACAGAGATCGCACCTGAGCAGGCAGTTAAAACTGATGACGCATCATTGACAGAAGAGAATGCAACAGACATTATTATAGACAATCGCCTCAAAGAATCCACTCCTGATACTGTCTATCAGGACAAAGGATATATCGACATCGGAGGCAGGCCTGGAATAGGAAGGTACAGAGACCTGGTTTTATTTAATCTAAGTGAATACAATGATGCTGAAAATATCAGCAACGCTACTCTGTCTCTCTACTGGTACTACCCCGATGGAATGGAAAGACCAGAAGATGCGATTATAGAGATATACAGACCAGCTACAACCTGGAACCCGGAAAATGTAACCTGGAATAGCAGGGATAATGGAGTTCTCTGGACACAGCCCGGAGGAGACTGGTTCGACGTAAATAACGTCTCTCAGGGAGACGCACCATATGCTACAATAACTCTGAACGGAAGCGATATACCAGATAACAGGTACTACGAGCTGAACGTAACCGATCTCGTAAAAGAGTATGTTAGCGGGGAATATGAAAACACAGGGTTCCTGATAAAAACTCGTACTGAAAATGCAGATTATGTGGCATTTTACAGTAGTGAGGTAGAAGACGAGAATCAGCGCCCAATGCTGACAATAGAAGAGAAATCATAACTAACAACCCTGACTTCAGGAAGAGAACCAAAAGAAACGGAAGTTGAGAGATTAAAAAACTCTCCTGCCCGAATCTTTCAGTTCTTCCTGACTATTTTTTATGAGAAATCCCCATACTGAACAGCTGAAACCAGATTCTGTTTTAATTCAGCCTCCTGAGACTGAAACTCTTCAATAACTGCTCAGAACAATCGGGATAACTTTAAGCACATAAGCTATTTGTACACTGCCGCATTCAATGACTAGTATCTTTATGTAATATACTGTATATGATCAAGAAAAAAGAGAAGCTTTGAGCGAATTATACTGGATTGTTGTAAAGATTTAACCTGTGAGACCACTGAAAACTTCAGGCTTTTTAAAAACTCCAGCGATAGTACCTTCCATCCAGCAATAAACCTTTTTTGGAATTGGGAGGTTTATATCTCAGGATACCGGGATGAAAAATGAATGGAAAAAATCTGAAAAACTGGTGGGAAAACAAGAAAAAAAAGGGAGTTTACATTACGATCTTTATGATTTTGATTGTAATGGTAACAACTGCTCTTTCCATCACACCACCAGAAAAGACGATTTATGTGTCGTGGGATGGGAGTGGAGACTTTAACTGTAACGGGACTGATGACCAGATAGAGATCAATAAAGCCCTTGCATACGTAGCAGAAAACCCTGATTTTACTACCGTTCATTTGAAAGGTCCCAACACATACGTTATTTCAGACAGTATCTTTGTCGGAAGCAATACCATTCTGGAAGGGGACTCTACAGCTGTAATAAAGCTTAAAGACAAAGCAGACTGGTCATTGGATAAGCCTCTCATTACCCAGATAGACAGCTCGGGAAGCCAGAATATTACTGTAAGGGGGTTTGAAATAGACGGAAATCATGACGACAATGCAGAAAAGAAGAGAGGAGAAGGATACTATAACCTGATCCATTTCAAGAACTCAACGAACATTCAGATTTATGATATGTATATGCATGACAGCCATGGAGACGGGTTGAAAGTAGAAAATAGTTCCAATATTCAGTTCTACAACAATATAGTGTATAAGCTCGGGCACGACGGACTTTATGGGATCCAGTCTCAATATCTGGAAGCCTGGAATAATACAATAACCTGCAGGACCAATAGCGGGCTTAGAATATGGGACTCAAATCATGTAAAGTTCCATGACAACACTATTGATTCTTTTTATCACTGGAGCGCAGGCGGACCGGGAATTCAAATTCAAAAATCTGATGCTGTTATGGATGATATAGAAGTATATAATAATACTATCCACAACACTTATGGACCTGGAATCTGGCTGGTAGGTTATGGAAGCTCCTATCCTATAGAAGAAGCACAGAATGTCCATATTCACCACAACATATTTTACAGTACAGGCACGAATCCAAGTATTGATTGGGTCGGAGGTATTGTGACCAGTGGGTTCTACAATACCCTGATCGAAAATAATGTCTTTGACGGTACATACCATGCTGCTATCGCCCTGATGTACCCTACGGGCTATTCGACAGATCTCTCACCTAAAAGTACCGGATATACTACCATTGTCCGCAATAATATTATCACAAATACAGAAAAACGTAAGAGCAACTCGAGCGAGACAGGATATGGTGTCGTCAATTACCTGCCTGAAACTCACAGCTTTGTACTGGAAAATAACTGCTTTTACAACAATAAGGCGGGAAATTACAGAAACGCAACATCAACAAGCGATATTTATTCAAACCCGCTTTTTGCAAACCAGAAAAATCATGATTACCATCTGAGATCCGCAGGTGGCAGATGGAACGGGAAAACGTGGATTAAAGACATTCAAAGCTCTCCCTGCATTGATTCCGGGTACCCTTACTCAGATTACTCAAATGAGCCTGAGGATAATGGAAAAAGGATCAATATAGGGAGATACGGAAACACTGAGGAAGCATCAAGGTCAGGAGTAATGCCCGGGTATGTAGCCTGGTGGAATCAGATAATTTCACCTGAATGGAAGATATTCAGAATACTCCTGAGAATCTTCCTTCTATTCTGCTTTAAAATTCAGATTTAATGATTTTCAGATGCGTGATCAATAAAAGAATCTGAATTTTCCAGCCCCTGGAAGGGAATTTGACTCAAATGTTCAGGAATTTTCTTTAATTTTTGCAGTTGGATCTCAGGTTCCATGAGATCCCAACTTAAACCCTTCTTTAATTTTTATAATCCGATATCCCTATCACATTACAAAGATTGACAAATTCAAGAGAGTGCGTATTAATAATCTTGTGAAAGCTAAAAAGCGCTTTATCAAGGAATCAAGTACTTTTGACCTCAGACTACAAAAAGAGTCAAACCATCTCGTTTAAAATTTTTCTGTGTGTAAACAGATAACTTTTTTTAAGCTTAGAGAATTATATTTAAGTGTATAGGGGGTACGAAATGAACGAAAATCACTGGATATATGGACAGGGAGAAAAAAAGAAAAAAGGAATCCTGATATTAATTCTCTTTATCCTGGTCGCAAGTGTAACTATTGCTCTCTCAACTGCCTCATCTGAGACGATAGTTTATGTGAATACTGATGGGAGCGGAGATTTCAACTGTGACGGAACAGATGACCAGATAGAGATCAATGAAGCTCTTGCATACGTAGCAGAAAACCCTGAGTTTACTACCGTTCATTTGAAGGGCCCTAATACATACATTATCTCTGATAGTATTTTCATAGGAAGCAATACCATTCTGGAAGGGGATCCTGAAGCCGTGATAAAACTTGAGGATAAAGCAGACTGGCCATTGGAGAAGCCACTCATTACCCAGATAGATAGCTCGGAAAGCCGGAATATTACTGTAAGAGGTTTTGAAATTGATGGGAATCATGATGGGAATAAAGAGAAAAGCAGAGGAAAAGGATATTATAACCTGATCCATTTCCTCAATTGCAAAAATATTAGAGTTTATGACATGTACATGCATGACAGCCACGGAGATGGGCTGAAAGTTGTGAAAGGTTCAGATATCCAGTTTTACAATAACACGATATATAAATTAGGACATGACGCTCTTTACATTATATATTGTTCAGATGTAGAGGCATGGAACAATAAAATAACATGCAGAACAAACAGTGGACTCAGGATATATAATGCAAATCAGGTGAAATTCTATAATAATATTATTAATTCTGAAGGGGAAGGGGGAGCCGGAATTGAGATCCAGAAAACGGGGTCTTCAACTGTAATGGATGATATTGAGATCTTCAACAACCTTTTATATGAGACAAATACTGCGGGAATCTGGATTACAGGCTATGGATCTGCATATTCAAAAGACTCGGCAAAAAACGTGTATATACACAACAACAAATTTTACAAAACTGGTATAAATCCCGGTGCTGACTGGTCAGGGGGTATAGTCCTCAATGGCTTTTACGATACCCTCATAGAAAACAATCTATTCGATGGTTGTTACGGAGCGGCAATAGCCCATAAACAGGTAGATGAGGAGTTTTTATCCCCCGGATCAGGTTATACAACCACTGCGCGAAACAACATAATAATTAATACACAGTCAAGCCCTGCCGCCGGAGAAGGTTATGCTTTTTATAACAAGCTAAAAGGCACTCACTCGTTCATACTTCAAAACAATTGTCTTGCAAACAATGCCGGTGGGAACTATATGCATGCTAGCTCTTCATCGGATACGGAAGTCGACCCTGCAATTATAGAACAGATTGAAAAAAACGGGTCTTCAGTAATACAAAACCTGCCCTGTGCAGAGGCTTTAAAAGCAGGTCCGCAAGAAATACCTTATGAGATAGATGACGGCATTAATATCGGACAGGACCTCGGATCGGATATTAAAAGAGCAGTCTCAAAAATGCTGAGGTTCATTAAAAGGATTTTATTAAGTTTTACTTCGGAAGAGTCTGATAACGAAGAATTTAAAATCGCCTTATCTCCAGTTATTTCGGACAATAGACTAAAAGAAGAATCTCCTAACATAACGTTCAGAGAGACCGAATACATAGATGTGGGAGAGAGAGCGGAAGATGGGATATACAGAGACGTTATATTGTTTGAACTGGACCAGCTGAATGAAACAGATGAAATTGAAAAAGCAACTCTTTCTTTATTCTGGTATTCCCCTGACGAAGCCAGACCTGAAGATACGATTCTCGAAATATACAGGCCGGAAAAATGGTGTGATGAACACGTTTCCTGGGATGCAAAAGAAATAGAAACTCCCTGGCATAACCCCGGAGGAGACTGGTATGATAAAAATGGAACCTCTCAGGGTAATAATCCATACTCCACAATAATTATCAAGGGCAGTACTCTTCCTGATAACAGGTATTACGATCTGGATGTGACAGAGCTTGTGCAGGAATATATCAGTGGAAAATACGAAAATACTGGTTTCCTTATAAAAGCCAGAGCAGAAGACAATGACTATATTGCATTCTACAGTTCAGAATGGCAAAACAAAAGCCAGAGGCCCAAACTTACTATAGAATATACAAGCGAATGATCTGATCCAAGAAACAGCGAAGCTTATGGAGTATAAAAAGACAACGTTCAGATATTGCAGGTCATATCCTGTATCCAGATGTCTTTTTTACTTTTATCATGAATACAGAATAAAATAAGCATACAGAAAAATCCGAATAAAACATTTTTATCTTATTGTTTTTGTAAGTAAAAATACAGCTGAAAAGATATGGAAGATAAACTTCCAGACCTTAACGAGCAAGTCCTATTCTTTCATTCTTTTTCTTTTCAACCTGCATATCAAAGAGCATTCCGAACAGGAGCATCTGAAGCCCAGTACCCAGTACGAGGAAACCAAGCAGTGGGTAATATGATGGAAGAGGGTTTTGAAGCAGTAGCTGCAAAAGTCCCCAGAAGCCTAAAAGGACACTCAGAGGTAGTGCAAGCATCCCGAGGAAGTAGAATAGTACCAGAGGATGGAAATCCAGAACCGTATATTTGACCCTCAGCCTCCAGAGGAAGCCCCTGAAAAGCATGGGTGAGACCTTACGGATAAACCTACCATATTTTATGGATGACTTCTCCCTACCATAACGAGCAGGCATCACCACATCCATAACTCTCATTCCAAAAGCGTTAAGCTTGATTAGCAGGTCATTACAATAACCATAATAAGGATAAACTGAATCAAGATCAATTATCTCAAGGGCCTGCCTGGAAATAGCTGTATACCCGTTCTGAGGATCCATAACATGCCAGTATCCACTTCCTATTTTAGTCAAAAAGCTCAGCAGAACGTTCCCAAATGATCTCCACCTGCTCATTCCAGTCATAAAGTTTTCAGTAAGAAGTCTATTACCCTTTGTATAGTCAGCCAACCCTTCGATAATTGGAAAGATCAATCGCGGGAGCTGGACAGGATCCATCTGGTTATCCCCAGCCATAACTGCTACAATATCCATTTCATCTTTTAAAGCAAGCTTGTACCCACTAACTATCCCTGCCCCAACACCTTTGTTTACTTCATGGCGTAAATAGACGATTCTAGGATCTCCAAACTTTTTTACAATCTCTCCGGTCCTGTCAGTACTGGCGTCATCAATAACATAGATCCGATCCACGTACTCGGGAATCCCGCTAAGAGTCTCACCGATGAGTAATTCTTCATTGTATGCAGGAACAACAACGCCTATACGGGTACTCTCAAGCTTCCGAAACGCTGGGTCGACATCAAAGCTCAGATAGTTAACCTTAAGCCTTTCAGTCTTTGCAGCAGAAAGTAAAGATTTCAAAGACAGGTGCTCCTTGCCTGAACTTATATTCTGAAGTGACCTTGAGGTCACGGCAAGGAAGCCTATTTTTTCTTTGAAGGTGCTTTTCCCGTTCAGAAGCATGACAGTCTCCTGTTCACAGGATACCTGGCACGGCCAGGAACCTACTGACAGGTCGAATCCCTGCCTTAGCGGCTCCAGTACATGAGTTAGCAGGTCTATATCCTGCATGCACTCAGGATAGATAAGAACCACGAGCTCCGAATCAAGGGATGCTCTGTAAAGGACTTTAATTAGTGCGTCTTCTCCTCCTGACAGAGGAATGACTCTTGCCCCTCCAAGAGCTGCCACTTCCATAGTTCGGTCAGTAGACCCTTTGTCAAGCACAAGTACACGGTCTGCATAGCTCGCCGCAAGCAGGACCTTACTACCTATAGAAGCCTCTTCGTTTTGAGCTGGGATCAAGACAGTAAACTCATGCCTTAGAGGTCTATCGGAAAGCTGAGATGGCGATGAAACTATACTGATAGGATCGGAAATTAGAGAATTGAGACAAAGTGTAAGGGCTGAATACAATCCCTCTCCACCCCCTTATGAGTATGCATTATACTATAACCCCCTTTATGTGTATAAATGCAAAAATATTAAAGGCTATCATTTGAAAGATATTTCGATTAAAATATATATAAAGTTAACCTCTGACTGAAAATAATCTGTGAAAATATTAATAACTAATAAGAATATCTCTTTCATGAAAATGAGCCCTCCGGATATATAAATAAAAATTATAACTTTCACTATTACGGCTTTTGAACATCCTGGACATTAGAAATTAAAGAACATTTTCTGAATACTTGGAAAAGGAGCAGGCTTACAATAGATTAGCGATAAAAGTCAGATAACTCACTGTAAAAGTCGAAAAGCAAATGTAAAACAGTTCTGTATATAAAATTAAAAAGATGTCCTTCCAAGCATAATTTTTGATGGACAGCCAATCTGTAAAAGGGCTGCAGAAAAATTAGTTGAGATTAAGAGAATTAATTTGCAGTCATATGCCCTGACTCAGTTACCTGCCATAACGTAGTTCTCAGGGATCTGATATGGAAGGACTCAATCGAATTCATGATTGGACAGATGAAGAAGTGCTATGAAAGAAATATTCATTCGATACAAGAATAATAAGCTCCCAGTAAGAAAATAACGCATGATAATCACTGTAAACAGCACCATGTCCTTCAGAAATAACTATTATGGAAAATAATATATTTACATGAAACTTATTCCCTTCTGAATACAGAGAAAAGAAAAGTTGCAATAATAAGAAAACGAGATAAAAAATTTTTTTCTGCACACTCCTTTTCAAAAAAGGATGAAACAGTTACAGGATTGTCTGGTTGGGAAAAAAGTCAAGCAAAGTATACGAAGTTTCAGTGGCTTTAAAAAATTAAGCAGAAAAGTCCGATATATACAGATAATCAGAGTATACTAACAAAAAATATTAGTGAAAAGCTAAAACTTATATTCAAAGAATATTTACTCATTTAAAGGGAGACGGTATACAGCTAAAGCCTCATGCCGTCAATTGGGGAAAAGAGGATTTAAAATTTTAACTGACATATATTCCAGAAGGTCATCCATACTATGAAAGGAAATAAGGGAAACCTGAAGGGAGCTAATTTAAAAGAGCAGTAAATATATAAGAACTCTATTTGAAGATCCGGGTATTAATTTACTTCATACTATCCATGTTAAAGTATCATACTTTTAGCGTGCTCTTCAGAAAGAACAGACAAATCAAGTTATAAGTGCTTGATAGGTTATTGTGGGGGGAAGAGAATTGATACGTGTAGAAGTGGTTGGAACCGGTTACATGGGAGAGAACCATGTCAGGATCTGCAGTGAAATGGAAGATGTAAGACTAATAGAGATATCCGATCCCAATTCTTCAAGGGTGAAAGAACTTGCGGCAAGATACAAGCTTCAAGAGAAGAAGAAAAGCATGATCAGGAAGTAGATCTAGCTGCAATCCAATCATACAGGGGAAGAAATAATGGTTTAAGTATAAAACTGAAGCCAGGTGAAGTGATATCTGTGAATTTTCTCGTTAAATGTCTTTATTTGCAAATGAGAAAAGAATAATAAGCAATTTTTCTACGCAATGTTTCTGACCTTGATCCGGGAAATGAAAATGTATCTTTGCATTGAAGAACTTAAAGGAGATATTAACTTCATTGAGAAAGAGAAGAGAATTGGATTCCATGGAGAGTATGAAGTTTACAAAACCCATTGAGGTAAAAAAAGGATAAGTGTGAGCCCTTAAACAATGATCTTTAAGGCTGAACACTTCAAAGTGGTTTAAATAGTTCTCCGAAATAATACGTAGACTAAGATGAATAGTGGGAGTTTTATAAAAAGTTTTTGCAGTATTACTCCGAAAAGGAAAATGAATGGATTCAGGGATTCAGGTTTGTAACTGGCAGAAAAGAAGAACAAAAGATCAGGGATAATTTTTAAATCTAAAAAAGTAAAAGAGTAATCAATTAAAAGAAACATAAGTAGTTTGAAGATAAAAAACAGGAATAAATCCCAGAAGGAAAGATAAAAAGAAACGGTAGTCAGAGAAATAGGGTAATTCGAATTGTAAAAGAAAAAGACTTTATCGGGAAACTATATAACCTCAAAGAAAGTTTATTATGTTGTGGGCCATATGGAAATTGTAAAAAAATGTACAGAAAAATTTACCGGGAATCTTGACACGATTCTCAGCTTTATAGGATTCAGCTTAGGCGTATTCATTGTTTCTTTATATTACCTGATTAACTTACACCAGCAAGACATCGGAATTGCTGTCCTTTCTGCCTGCTTAATCTATTTTGTTTTTAGAAAAAAGTTTAAAAGTGAAGCCCCTATTTACCCGGGGGGGAAAAAATTAAAGAGTGTACTCAATCTTTCCTTTTATCTTGTCTTTTTGATAAGTGTTTTAATCTATAGCATGAATCCGTATCACAGACCGCTATCTTATTTCATACTGTTATGCGTACTCGCTGGGATCATAGCCTCGGAAATTCTCTATGTAAAGGAAGGAGATATGGTATTTCCGATCCTGCTGCAAATATTCCTTCTTTCCATCCTGATAAGATCCGGAATTTATTATAATTTTCCAAGCCTTATGGGCTACGACGCTTACTTTCATGCCGGTATGGCAAAATTGATTACAGAAACAGGGACTATCCCCCCGATAGAAGTCAGCAGTAAATATTTCTATTATCCTCTCGCCCATATTTTTGTCTCGGTAACCCAGCTAATGGGCGGACTGGATGTCAAAGATGGTTTATTCTATTCCATAGGTTTTGCCAACATCTTCTGTACAACGGGAATTTATCTTATAGGAAAAAAACTTGAAGGTCCCCAGATGGGATTGCTTGCCGCTTTGTTAATAAACCTGAATAATCACAATATTGTTACAGGAATTACTAACATAACGCCGGGTTCACTCGTTCTCTGCTACTTTATAATTATTGTCTACGCGATCTTCAACGAAAAGCCGGGTCTTGTACAAACAGGCCTTCTTCTTCTGGCTACAATTCTGATGGTATTGACCCACCAACTTACCACTTTTGTGGTTTTTCTGGCTTTGATCTCGATTTTAGCAGGGAAATACCTCCATAATCTTCTCTATGGAAGCTCACCTATTGAAGCAGGCAGCTTTAATTACATCCTTTTCTTTGTAATTAGCCTGCAAACCTACTGGATGTTTACATATGTCACCCAGGACACCTCCTTTTTTGAGATGATCTTTAAACCTCTTGTAGAAGTACTTCAGATGGGGTCCAGCTACTCGAGTGATGAACTTATTATAGGGACCACAACGACAAGTCAGGATCCGCTGGAGGTACTGATACTTCATATAAGCTATCTTGCCCTGCCATTTTTTGCAATCGGGGGGGTTCTAACATGGTCTTCCCGAAAGGAAGCCGAAAAAATAAATAAATTCTCAATTGCTCTGGTGGTTGCAATTCTGTATGGTTTAGCCTACGGAATTCCTTTACTTGGTATGAGAAACTTCCTTACAAGCAGGTGGTTCCCATTAATAGCAGTATTTCTGGTATTGGTAGCTGCTTCATATATGTTAAAACTGGTAAGCCTGTTTAATTCCAAAAAAGCGAAAATTCCTGCTGTCTTCATTATAGTGTTATTATTCTCATTTGTAATGGTAACTACACCAGGGATTAACAAGGACAACCCTCTTGTAGGAAAAGATACAACCGTAAGAAACCAGTTCAAAAACATCGAAATTCAGGCAGTCAAGACTTTATCTGGAGTGTATTCAGGAAGCATTTTAATAGACTCCCCTTATGATAGCTGTCTTTTTTACAGGGATCCGGCATATGATGTAAATAATGCAACATCTTTCGATACAGACCAGGTAGAGTCGAGAGAAATAAGAGGCGCTCATATGATACTGCTTAGAAGATCAGCTCTTACTGAACCCGTATCCATAAATGACCCGGATAAATATGGAGTAAACATAATAAAGCCGTTACCGGCAGAGTTTTTCAACAGCTTCGAAGCTCCGGAATATGAACTGGTGTATGACAACTCAGAAGTACTTGCCTACCTCAGAGAAAATAAAGAAGTAAAAAAATAAAAATTCATCAGAAACTATTAAATAAATCACCTGAGTGAAAACACCTATCCACGAATCGAACTGATTTAATATATTAAAAAGGTAGAACCCATGTCAAACTTCATAACTAACGTACTGAAACTTGTATCTGGAAGTGTTGCTTCACAGGTTCTTGGCATACTTCTCATACCCATAATCACAAGAATTTATAACCCAGACGATTTTGGGATTTTTCAGCTTTTCATGTCAATCTCAGGGATACTTGTAATAGTTTCTACTTTTTCGTATCAATTTGCGATCATGCTTCCAAAAACAGAGGAAGATGCTGCAAACGTCACCTCCTTATGTACGGTACTGGTAGTAATTACGTCTTTACTTACAGGTATCGTAGTATTACTTATTCCAGTAAATATCGATGAAATTTTCAATACTCCTGGAATTTCATCATACCTGCCTCTTCTTTCGCTAATAATATTCCTCAACGGGATGTTTTTTGTGCAAAACTACTGGCTTTCAAGAAGAACCCGATTCGGGGTTATCGCAGGGTCCAGAGTTTCAAACACGCTATCAACAAAATTATTTCAAATAGGACTTGCAAAGCCGGGTGTTACCCCATTAGGTCTGATAGGTGGATATATCGCAGGATACCTAATTGCAGACCTTTTCATGCTCAAGGGTGTGAAAAAAGATATCCAGGTTTTCAAAAAAGTGTCAATTAAAAGAATGAAAGAAGTGGCCATTCAGTACAAAGATTTTCCTCTATTCAGCTTCTGGTCATCGGTTGCGAACACTATTTCTCCACAGGTTCCTGCTTTTTTGCTCGCTTACTTTTATAGTACCTCGGTTGTAGGGCATTTCTCACTTGCAAATCAGGTTGTAAACCTGCCAATGGGAATTGTCGGTAGCGCTATAGGGCAGGTATTTTTCCAGAGGGTAAGTGAAGTTAAGAACGGGAATGGAGAAGGAGACATGAAGACTATAGTTGGGGAGGTTTACAATAAACTAATTTCAATAGGTCTCTTCCCTATGATACTTTTAATAATTCTTGGGGAACAAATATTTACTTTTGCTTTTGGAGATGGTTGGGATGTTGCAGGCACGTATGTTAAAATCCTTGTTCCCTGGATATTCCTTGTCTTTCTTTCTTCACCTATCACGACTCTTTATAACGTATTTGAAAAACAGAAAGTATGGCTCACCTTCAGTATAGCACTCCTTGTTTCAAGAGTAATAGCACTGGCCATAGGAGGAACCAGTGGAACCCCCGAATTCGCCCTGGCTCTGTACAGTTTTACAGGGGCTGTATTCTGGCTATGGAACAACGCATACCTCCTGGGGCTTGCAGGAATTAGCAAGAAGGAAAGCATAGATGTTCTTGCAAAATACGCAATAATTAGCCTCGTTGTTTCGATCCCATTAATTTTGATAAAGTGGATTTCTTCGAATTTTTATGTAACAATGTCTGTAGCTGTTGTCGTAACGGTTATATATTACGCAATAGCCCTTCACGAAGATCCTATGTTCAGAAAAATGTTCTCATCTTTTCTTGTAAAAGCAAAAAATAGGAGCTAAGAAAGAAATTAAAAACACTGATCAAACCGATTTAGGGAAAAATCCCAATATCGGTTTTTGCCCCTATTTAAGGAAAAGAGTTTCTTTTATATTATTCAATTATTCGGTTTCTTCGTGTGTAGCCTGATATAATATCCTCATGAGTGAATACTTTTTGCTGCGGAGGGTCACTCTATAATAAGGAACAAGCTTAGGGGAAAATCCCATTATAAAGTCCGTAAATCTTGGGATGTTTGCTGCCATTACATTCATATATTCGAAATTTCTGGACTTCAGGTCGAGAAACTCATTATAATATAAAAGTGCATTTGGACCCATTCTACCAAACTCAGGGTTAAGGGCTGAAGACCAGGTAACAGTGCATTTCTTACCATAAAGGTTCAGATGAGATGCAATTGCTTCACCTTCAGGAGTCTCTGAAACAAACATATAGCCAACATCTTTCTCTTTAATCAATTTAAATACTCTTTCAAAGAATTCCTTTGGCACGGGAGGTTCCAGATTCTGTTTATCATAGACAAGAGAAAGAAGGCGATAATAAGTTTCAGGGTCGTTTGAGATTCTCGTTTTAAGTCCTGCTTCTTCCGCGCTCTTAAGTTCTCTCCGGATTTTCCTCGAAAGATTGCTGTCCACATTTTCTTTAAGGTCCAGATGATGAGTATAATACACACTCGACTCCCATCCTTTCCAGGTAAATGGTCTTACATCTTCAAGCCCGGGGGCAAGTGTAAGGGTAATGCTTTCAAATCCCTGATTGCAGAGGAATTCTCTAAGAGCTCCAAAGATCTCGTGTACGTCCTGCATACGTTTGCTAGCTTTAGAACTGGCCCCTTCTTTTATAAGGGGACCACAGTAATCGGTCATATTACAGGTCGAATTTGCGATTCTCACCATGCCTTTAATGTTTTTAATGAAAATAGGACATCCACCTACGAGTTCACCATTTCTGAAGCAACCATAAATCTTTAAGTCTCTGGAAAGGACATCCCTGCAGATTTCCAGCCAGTCACTTGTATGAAAGAGTGTACCGGGTTGAGCTTTTTCTACAAGCAAATCCCATTCTTTGTATTCAGACGGTAATAATTCTCTGACTTCAATTTCGTCCATTTTAAGCCCCGTTAAATAGGTAATAATTCATATTTAGTAAAAATATATATTAGTAGAAAGATGAATTCTTTATATTCAGCCCTTGAGCCCTGATTTGCAGACTCCGTCTACCTGTTTCGCAACACTGTACCAGCTGTAATTTTCGGTAACATAACTTAAACCTTTTGAGCCCATATCAGCTCTCAATTCCGGATTTTCAAGCAGCTTTGAAATAGCCTCTGCAAGGGCTTCTGGATTTTCCGAAGGGACGGGAAGGCCTCCTTTTGAAGCCTCGAGTGCATCAGCAACTCCGCTGATATCACTTGCAACAACCGGCTTTCCGCATGCCATATACTCGTACAATTTCAGAGGAGAGAGCCCTATTTTTGCATTCCTTGCCAGGATAAAGGGGGCGGCACAGACATCGCTTGCATTGATGTAGACTGGTACTCTGTCATAGGGAACCACACCTGTGAAAATAAATTTATCTTCAATCCCTAACTCAAGTGAGAGGTTTAAAAGTTCGTTTTTCATAACCCCGTCTCCGACAATAAGAAAACGGCACTCAGGATATCTGGAAAGTATTGAAGGAGCTGCCTTTACAAGGTACTCAACTCCCTGCCAGGGGGCAAGGTTTCCCACAAAACAGACATAAAGAGTCTCCGGGTCAAGCCCAAGGCTTTTTCTGCATGCATCCTGCTCAAGGGGTTTGAACAGGGATGTATTTGCTCCGTTGGGTACCACGGTTATTTTTTCGCCGGGAATCTGGTAAGCGCTCACAAGATTCGCTTTTATTCCGGGAGTTACTGCGATAATTTTATCTGAAAAATCAAGAGCTTTCTTCAAAATTAAAATTTTTAACCTGGACTTTGCAGAAGAAAAATATCTGGATAGCCCTCCAGTTCTTCTTTTCAGTAAAGATTTTTCTTCAGCACTTCTTGATTTGATGAGGCTGGATTCGTCCTCTGGGATTCCATTTAATTCATAAACCAGAACTTTGCACCGGTTTCGGCAAAAGAGCCCTGCAAGAAAACCAAAATTAGGATTTCTGGTATACAGCACATCAAAGGATTCGGAACCGACTAGACCTGCAGAGCTCCGGAAATAGTTGATTGTGAGGGTAAGCAGGCTTCCAGGACGTACGTAATGACAGCGGATATTATCCAGATGCGAAAGAGTAGAGCTATCAGTGGTGAAGATATGAACTTCATTCTTCAGCTTTACAAGGTTGCTTACAAGTTCATGCCTGTGAATAAGTGAACCATCAGCCAGATAGAGAGGCCACACGATATCCAGAAAGAGCATTTTCATATTATCGCCCATAATCCCGAAGTTCAAAAAGATTTTAAAGAATTCATTGCTCTCCCTTCCTGGGCTCTGTAGAGTTTTGACTTAAGGCTCCCGAGATTCTGGAAAACAGAAACCAAACGCCCTGGTTTCTGTAATAAGTTCGTATTTCCACATCCTGAATTTTCTTCTCCCTTTTAATAGCCGAATCGAGGTATCCATAGAAATACGCAAGACCTGTATAATATGGCGATTTCAGGCAGTAATAAAGCGTATTAAACAGAACCATAGGCAGACTTTTATCCACATAATGAGCCATCCATCCATTTTTAAAGTACCCTTTCCAGAGACCCTCTCCTGCACTCGTTTTTCTGGTCTGGACCTCAATGACGTCTGCAAATTGCTTTAGTTGCCAGCCCCTGAGAATTGCTTTAGTATTGGAAATGGAATCCGGGGAGGGTTCTACCTGGTAGCCTCCTGTATCGAGGAAACAGGTCTTTCTCCAGAGCCTGCCAGTTCCACGGGGTAGATTTTTATCTGAAACTTCTCGTGAAAGCTTGCCACCTATATCATAGTAAACTCCTCCACTTGCAATCCCAAGCGAGGAATCTTTTTCGAATTCATCCATTAGTTTTCCAAAATAGTTTTCTTCGAGTATTGTATCGGCATCAAGAAGACCTATGTAATCATATTCAATGCCGTTTTCTCTGCAGTATTCCAGTGAATAATCAAATCCCTGCTTGCAGACGTAGCTGTAGTGAAAGGTTATGTCCCTTGGTCTTGGAGGGAGCCTTATGCTATGAATCCAGGAATATTTTGCTTTTAGCTCATCGAGAACATGAGGGGTATTATCCGTACTCCCATCGTCCACTATGATCCAGAGTACAGGTTTCACTTTCTGCCCTGCTACCGACTTGGAAACCTCAGGCAGGTTTTTTTCTTCATTTCTTGCAGGTGTAATCAACAGGTATTTTCCTTTAGAATCGGACTCCATTTTCCCACCACCTGTAAATCTCTTCTCCGCTTGTAATCCATGCTCCCCTGTCAGAGCAGTACTGCAATGCTTTTTCATATAATTTGATCCAGTCTTTTCGGAAACTGCACCCGAAAACAAAGTTGTGCCACAGCAGGGTAATGACCCCATTGAACCCTGCTGTTGTATCTATCAGATCCTTTGTGTATCTCCAGGCTTCCTCAAAAGACCTGGAAACTTTGAACAGAGCGACATCCATTACAGTAAGAGGAATCTCCAGGATGTTAATCTCCCGTTCTTTATTCAGGTTATATGGTTTGAAGGGGTGACACATGCCGTTTCTGAAACCTGCTGACTCACTATATCCGAATGTAGAGTCGTAGCCGAAACCTGCATCTGCCAGTAATTCCCAGGTTTCTGGAGTTTTGAATCTGAGATAATGGTTGCGAAACCCCAGGACTTTTTTGCCCAGAACTTTTTCGAGTCTTTCCTTTTCACTTTTTAGCGATTCGAGATTGTCATATGAATAATATCCGCCGTGAAGACCAGCTTCCCATCCTCTATCTGAGATTTCTCCAAGATGGTTTTCCAGATCTTCTATATTATATCTAAACCTGACCGGATCTTCTCTGCTGGTGATAAAATAGAAAGAAGACTTCGCTCCGAAATCTTCCTCAAGATCCATGATATCCGAAAAGTTAAGGTAGGGAGAATATTCAGGCCCCTTAAATCTCCAGAGAAATGGAGATGTTAACCCCCGGAAATCCAGACTTTTCAGGCAGCTTGCCGAAGACAGCAGGCTGTGAGATAGAGGAGGATAAATATCATCCATATCATGAGTTAAACACACAGCAAAGGTTTTATTTTCCGGGAATTCAACTTTCATCCCATTTTCTACCAGGTATCTGGAAACCTCAGGTCTGGAGGCATTTCTCAGATCGTCTTCAGAGAAATAGAAACGCCCGTGCTCATCGAGCTTATTGGGATGATATTCTTCTCTCCGGGTAAAAAGACCCCAGATTTCTGCATTTTGCTTTAATAAATCATGCATGGCTCTCATCCGAGACTGTAGATACGGAAACCCCTTTCTTTTTACCTCGATTTTCTTCAGGGATCCCTTCTATGAGTTTTACCATGAATTCAGTCACGTCTATTTTATCCTTAAGAAGAGCCGCTCTCTTGAGGCTCCAAGTTTTCTTAAGTTCAGGATCCTTAATGAGTTCCACTGCCTTTTTCAGGGCAGATTCCGAATCGCTGTAATTGAAGAGCAGACCATATTTCTCTTCGAGTTCCGAAAAGTTTCCCATAGTTCCTGCAAGAGAAGAGACATAGATAGAGGGGGTACCGATGATTGCACTTTCAACAGCCATAGTTGCCCCTTCCCCCACACATAATGTAGCATAATAAAGTACACTATGGATTTTTTCAGGGGGGATCCTGATTCTATACTTTTCAAATTCGTCTGCAAGCTCTCCTTCTGAAGAAATGAAAACCTTCCCGAATTTTTCGAGTTCCTGGACAAGTGCCAGCTTATCATTGATTCCATGCTGCCCTACATCATGGTGTGCACCCCATGAAATAAAGCGTAAAATCACGAATTGTTCACCTGCCTCCACGCCGAGTTCTTTCAAAACCTCAGGATTCGGAGAAAAATAAGCGGGATGAAGATACGCCATTTCATGATAGCCTCTGTATCTGATTTGTTTTGGTCCTACGTCTTTTTTAAAGGACACAGGCGTACAGATGATATCACAGAAAGGATAGGTCACTTTCTGGGCTAATTCTGCATGTTCAGTGTCATTAAAGATTATGGATTTCTTTCCCAGTGCCCAGGCTACATGAGCAGCTTCGGGAGAAAGAATACCCATAATGAGATCTGGATTAAACTTGCGAGCTATATTATAAAGTTTAGATTCTCTTATTAACAATTCTTCAAGGAGGTAGATTTTACCCTTCTTGACCTTACTCAGGACTGTATGCGGGATATTATAAGCGTTTAATAGCTCTATTACAACATCCTTGTCTCTTGAGACAACCATGACCTGGTGTCCCTTTTTTTCAAGATTCCAGATAGTATTTTTGAAAAAGTGAACGTGGGCCGGATGCCCTATATCAACAATAACCCTCAAGGTTTTCACTCCCAAAACGATTCCCGCTTATTAAGATTCATATAATATAGACTCAGGGAAAGAACAGAATTTCTTAAAGAAAGGTAGCGGTGGAAAGGAAAGTAAGAAGAAATTAATGCCTTGTCTGATTACAGACAAAGCGAGATCTATTAAGAAATCAGGGAGTCTTTCTGCTTCATATATAAAAAGCAGTCAGTTTGACCCTGGTTCTTCTTAAGTTCCTTTTTTCCGAGAACCTTACTGTCAGACTTAATGTCCTTTAAATCTCCCTGCTACTGACAACAGGATGATAGCAACGGCCCCCCGGCTATAGCTATATCCTATTACAGTACCTCCTTAAACTTAAATTTTTGGTTCTGATAGGATAACTAACAAATACTATTATACTTAGATGATAAATAGTCAATAGATAAATAGTTTTTGGAAGTAAAATTCTGAACTTAGACAGAAAAAACCAAAAAATACCATAATTCCGGATATTTTGGTATAAGAAATAAAGAAGAGTAGCCTATTACAATTTTATAATATTTTGAGGCATCAATTTTCTGGAAGAGCAGAAAAGAAATCAATATAAAGAAAAAAATTTGAATGTTTAGGGAGCTAGCCCTGTGAAAATAATCTCCAGACCTGCAAAAAGGAAGTTAGCAACAAAACATATCAACAGCGGGAATATCCCAATATCGATAGAATCTATCGAAAAATGATCTTCTTTTCTGGAAGCAAGAAGCATTTCCTTTATTCCTACAAGAACTATCAATCCCAGAACTATTATCCTATAATATTCAGGAATTCCAAAGTCAGTGTAAATAAAACAGACACCTGAACCGGGAAAACTATTTCCCAGAGTCAGCTCGCCTGTACCCAGAGCCAGCATTGAAAGCATTACAAAATCCCCCATGAGATGTAAGGTATCTTAAAACATATACTAAATTCTAACTATAGGAACCTATAAACTGTCAAACTATATAAATATTTAAACTGACACGAAAAGGATAAATATATGAAAGCCTGAAACCGGGAACTTTAAGATATAGAGATAATAAGAGAGACAGGCTATCAAAAAATAGATAAGAATTGGACTCGATTACCTGTTCAATTCTCGAAAAAGAGGTCAAGATTATGAAAGTTTCTGTTATAGGTTCAGGGTATGTGGGTTCGGTCACTGCAGCCTGTTTTGCAGAAGTGGGACACGAAGTTATCTGTGTAGACATTGACAGGAAAAAAACAGACCAGATAAACGCAGGCATACCCCCCATTTATGAAGAAGGGCTTGAAGAGCTTTTACAAAAATATGCAGGAAAAAAGCTAATAGCGACTACTGATTATGAATATGCTGTCAATGAAACAGATATTTCCTTTATCTGTGTAGGAACCCCTTCGGCAGATGATGGAAGTATAGATCTTTCAATTGTAAGAGCAGCAGCAGCAAGCATAGGTAAAGCCCTTGCAAAAAAAGAAGCTTATCATGTAGTGGTAGTAAAAAGCACAGTAGTTCCTGAAACCACAGAAAAATTCGTCCTTCCGATTCTGGAGGAGGCATCAGGGAAGAAAGCCGGAAAAGATTTCGGTGTTGCAATGAATCCGGAATTCCTGAGGGAAGGAAAAGCAGTCCATGACTTCATGAATCCAGACAAAATAGTAGTGGGAGCGATTGACAAGCGGTCAGGAGACCTCGTATCTGAACTCTACCGTACCTTTAAATGCCAGGTCACACGTACAGGCCCGGCGACTGCAGAAATGATAAAATATGCAAACAACTCCCTGCTTGCAACCAAGATCTCTTTTGCCAATGAAATAGGAAATATTTGTAAAAAGCTGGGGATAGATACCTATGAGGTCATGGAAGCTGTAGGTAAAGACTTCAGAATATCCCCGAAATTCCTGAATTCAGGGGCAGGTTTTGGAGGTTCCTGCTTCCCTAAAGATGTAAAAGCTCTTATAGGAAAAGCAAAAGCAATAGGATACTCTCCTGTACTCCTTGAGTCCGTAATAGCTGTAAATGATAAGCAACCCCTTATTATGACCGAAATCTTGAAGAGGAAAATAGGAAACCCTGCAGACAAAAAGATTGCAGTCCTCGGTCTTGCCTTCAAAAATGAAACTGACGATATAAGGGAATCCAGATCAATCCCTGTAATTGCTGAACTTCTCAGACTTGGGGCAAGAGTTTCAGCTTATGACCCTATGGCAGCTGAGAACATGAAGCGTATCTTTCCTGCAATTGAATACTGCAGCAAAGCATCTGATGCCCTTAAAGATGCAGACGCCTGTCTTGTGATGACAGAATGGGACGAGTTCAGGAACCTTGACTCCGAATTCCAGAATATGAAAGGAAAAACAGTTATTGATGGAAGGCGGGTAATTAAAGCTAAAAATATTGATTATGAGGGCCTCTGCTGGTAAGAACCAGCAGGGTTAACCTTTTCTCAGATACCGATATGGTTTTTGGCTATTTTTCGCCAATTTATCGTATTCAAGTTTTTTACTGGATTCTTTCAACTCTTTTATTTCATTAGTTCAGCATTTTCTGCTGGAGTCGTATTAACTGCAAGGATTTCACGCAAATATTCAAGTACATCATCTCTGAGATTTTCGTTTTGAATGGCAAAATCCACTATGCATTTTACATACCCAAGCCGATCTCCAGTGTCGAATCTCTTTCCTTTGAATCTGCAGGCATAGATCATCTGGGATTTGTTCAGAAGTCTTATCCCATCTGTGAGCTGTATCTCACTTCCAACACCTGTTCCAGCTTGCTTTATGCAGTCAAAAATCTCAGGAGTGAATACATAACGCCCGATTGCCCCTATATTGGAAGGAGCGTCTTCAGGTGCTGGTTTTTCTACAATGTCTTCAAGCACATACAGGGAGTCGTCAAGAGGCCTCCCCTTGATAATTCCGTAACTACTCAGTTTTTCGTAAGGTACCTCTTCGACTGCGATTGTTGACCTTCCATATTTCTCAAAGTTCTCAATAAGCTGAGCAGTACAGGGCTTATCGTTAACAATAATATCGTCTCCTAGAAGCACTGCAAAAGGTTCATCTCCTATATGGTTCTCTGCCCTGAGGACTGCATCTCCAAGCCCATTGGGCTCTTTCTGTCGGATATAATGAATATCTACAAGAGAGGATACATCCCGAACCAGTTTAAGGAGTTCAGTGTCATGCTTTTTTGCAAGGTGCATTTCAAGTTCAGGAGAATCATCAAAATAATCTTCAATTGCCCTCTTGCCCCTGCCTGTAATAATTATGATATCTTCAATTCCCGAGGCAATAGCTTCCTCTACTACATACTGAATCACAGGTGTATCGATGATAGGAAGCATCTCTTTTGGCATTGACTTGGTGGCCGGCAGGAAGCGGGTACCAAGACCGGCTGCCGGAATGAGTGCTTTTTTAATAGTCAAGGTTAACTCTCCGATAAAAGGAAGTTCTGTAAAGATGTGTTCTTCTGAGTTAAAGTACTTTTCACCTTATCACTTTAATTTTTCCCCTATTTACGTTCGAAGCGAAATACTGCATGAAAAAAGAATCACAGCTTTCTCTAAAAATAGTGTAAAACTATTAATAAAAAGAAAGAAACTATCTGAGGATATTATATGCCTGCAAAGAACAGAATACTTGTAACCGGAGGGGCCGGTTTTATAGGGAGCCATCTGATAGACCGCCTTCTAGAAAAAGAAAATAAAGTTGTTGTTTTTGATAACCTCAGTTCCGGTAAGATGGAATTCGTAGAACAACATCTTAAAAACCCAGATTTTTCCTTTGTAAAAGGAGACCTTCTCAATCCTGAAGCTATCGAAAGAGTCTGTAAAGATGCTGATATGGTGTACCACGTGGCCGCTAATCCTGACGTCAAACTTGGAGCTTCAGATACAAAAGTACATCTGGACCAGAATATACTGGCAACCTATAATCTCCTTGAAGCCATGAGAAAAGGAAATGCAAAAAGAATCGCATTTACATCTACATCCACAATCTACGGGGAAGCAAGCATTATGCCTACTCCGGAAAACTACGGCCCTCTTATTCCAATATCCCTCTATGGAGCTTCAAAGCTTGCCTGTGAAGCTCTCATTACTTCATACTCCCATACCTTCGATATGCAGGCATGGATTTTCCGTTTTGCAAATATTGTTGGACCTCGCAGCACGCACGGGATTACTGTTGATTTTATAAAGAAGCTAAAGGAAAATCCCCTTAAGCTCGAGATTCTCGGTGATGGAAAACAGGAAAAATCCTACCTGCATGTATCAGAATGTGTTAATGCGATCCTTTTTGCAATAGAAAAAAGCAAACAAGAAGTAAATATCTTCAATATTGGTTCTGAAGATACTATCAGTGCTACAGGAATAGGAAAAGTAATTGTGGAAGAGATGGGGATTTCTAACGTAGAGTTCACATATACCGGAGGGAGTAGAGGCTGGAAAGGCGACGTACCAAGGATGAGGCTAGACATTGAAAAATTAAAATCCATGGGATGGAAGCCTGCCTATACTTCAGAGAAAAGTATAAGGGATACAACAAAAGCACTGATTTCTGAAAACTGAGAATACATACAGAAGCAAGAATATCTTTCAGAACTTCAAAAGTATCCTATCAATATTCTCAAAATTTTTTCATTTTTAAGATTCTGTACCTGGACTCAAATTTCAGTTTTAAAGAAAAGCTGAGAACAGCAGCTAATTATGTTTATGCTATATAGAAAATTGGGGGTTGTTTACTTGGTGCTGGGGTTCACCTTTGATCTGAATAAATATTTTTTCATAAGGGACACTTCGTGATCAGTAAATCCGCCAATCAGGAACATTGCAATTAAATAAACAATAGTGCCTACCCCCGCTGCTTCGAAAAGCTCAAGTATACCTGAGATAGTGAAGCTGGAAACAAAAAAATACATCGCCATAGATGATAGAATACTTTTTGCAATGTCCAGATAATAGAAATCAAGTTTAAAATGTTTCAGTGATATGTGCACGCAAAATGCCGCCATCAAACAATAGGAAACAAGAGTGGAGAAAGCAGCCCCCAGAATTCCTATTGAAGGTATAGGTATAAGGATAAGATTTAGTAGTACGTTTGTAACTGCGGCGACTATATTAATATAGGTAGCAGGCTTCGTTTCTTTTATAAGGAACATTGTATTTACAAATATCTGGAATATTCCTGCCATAAGCCCGGCTAAAGCAATAATAGGAATTACAAACCATCCAGAAATAAAATCTTGAGTGGTAAGAACCGAAAGTAAAGGCTTTGCAAGGGCTGAAAGGCCAAAAACTGCCGGGATGGCAATAATAAGAAAATACCTAAGAGAATGAGACATATAGATTCTTACTTCGTCCATCTTATTGTGGTCAAATAGCTTTGAAAGCTCGGGGAAGAGAATAAGCTGAAGTGGACTTACAAAAAACTGAATAAGGTTCCCTACAGAACATGCCGCAGAGTACACACCTACACTGCCGAGACCGAGGAAATAAGTGACCATATATCTGTCGCTGGATTCCGTAACCCATCTAATAAGTGAGTTAGGAGTTAGTGGAAGAGAAAACTGCAGGTATTCTCTGATATAAGTAAATCGTGGGATAATAAATCCTATCTGTGAAATTATGATGATAAGGGTGATTAAAAAAATAATACCCTGAACTATTAAGGTGGCAGCTATTACTCCAATGAGTCCATATCCCATTTTAAGGAGAATCAATATTATTAGCAGTTTTCCAAAGGTTTCAAAAAATGTAAAATAAGAGTATTTTTCAATTTGCCTGAAAATCCTGAAATAAAAGAGAGATATAGACTCAACTACGCTCACAAGAATTAAAAGGGAACCTGCCTGGACAAAATAGGTTGCTTCAGGGTCTTTAAAGCCAAAAGTTGCAAGCGGTTCTGCAAATATATACAATATAAATGAAGCCAGAAAACCTGATACTGTGACAAAAAAAAGGATTGAGTAAACTGCTTCCTGTATTTTATTCTGATCAGTTTCGGAAGACAAAAATCTGACGAAACTCATCGAAAGTCCCATAAGTGCAAGGGAAGAGATTAAAGATACTGTAATATTGATCTGTGCCCAGAGTCCGTAGTCATATGCTCCAAGGGTTTTTGTGATAATTGGAAGTAAAAAAAAGCTACTAAGGCTTGTAAGTATCTGAACTATCCCGATAAAGCCGACATCCCTTGCAAACTTTTGATATGACATCATATCACCTAAAAAGAACTGCCTTTTTTCCGTTATAAATAAAGGATTTATGAAATAATCACTCGAAAAATTTATTCCGTTGTACGGTCCAGTTATTAATTGATACAAGAGATATAAATCCTTTTAAACACAATTGAGTATCCAGCTAAGGTCTTAAAGCACATATTAATTCTTTATCTATGACCGGAGCGAATTGGGTTATTTTCATCAAAAACACCTTAATTTTGGAGGAGAAAGTCTGAAAATTTTAAATTTCTTCTCAGTGTTAACTTTAGTCTTATAATAAGGACACAATGATTATGATTCATAGAACCTTTTATCAGGGAATGACCCTTAATTCGAGAACTTGAGACCCACATTTTTGACAGAAATATATATTTTACAATGTATATATGGGCTTCATGCTTCTGTTTTCTCTGTACAATTCGAAGTTTTGCCTTGCATCTTATGATTTCCCGACATTTTTCATTTTACTGAAATGTAGAGTTTTAATGCAACGTGTTTTGTGTAATAAAATACTGTATTAATTAGCAGAATCTGTCAAATTCGGGCTTTAATATAATTTGAACAACTTTCTCTTTTGAAGAAACCAACTCCTTCTAACCCCAATAAGGAATTTCCACATAGGATAAAAGCCTTTGTGTCCAAAGAAATTATAATTGTTATTTCCATAGACAAACAAACATTTAAAAAATAAATTTTAGACAGAATTATAAAAGATAGAATGAAATGAAGAAAACGCACATGATATTCTTCGAATAACATGCACAAAAAATGAAAGTACCTGAGAGCACTTGGCAGTGTGCCAAATAGATTTTCCCAAAAATTAGGCACTGGGAAATTGACATTCCCTATCAGTGCAGTTTTCGGAAAAACTCTTTAAAAGATACTCAATACTTCAGCTAGTATATACCACATCCAGCTTTGGTACCTGAGTTTTATTTCCGCATTCATTGCTGTAGAATGCAATATAATTGTTGCTTTCATTCCTTGCTTTTATAATGAATCCTGTATTTGCGTACTTTCCATTTATGTACTCTTTTACGAGATCAGTTACATTCAATTCGT
>Ga0208825_1000890_pt1 | contig 25679 bp, 23 predicted proteins | sample AD_UKC113_MetaG_FD_184450 | JGI IMG/M metagenome (GOLD analysis project Ga0208825, IMG submission 184450) | Active sludge microbial communities of municipal wastewater-treating anaerobic digesters from Hong Kong - AD_UKC113_MetaG (SPAdes)... | ecosystem: Engineered > Bioreactor > Anaerobic >...
TTGTTTTTTAATATTATATAAAAAATATTTTTTTTTAATTTTTAATAATTTATTTCTTCTAATGAATACCATTGCCATTTATTATCTTTATATTTATAATGTCCACCACATTTTTTATTATCATTATAATATTTAGCAAATTTGTTCCATACGTCATTTGTATACATATCATCATATTCTAATTCTATATTTTTTAAAATTTTTATTTCTTTTAATAAATAGTTTTCGCTAAATGCATTTCTTTTAATTTTTTGCAAAAATTTACAATTTAAAAAATTTAGATATTCTATATTATTATAAAAAAAAGCATTTTCTGATATGCATTCAATTTCATTTGGAAATTTTATATCTACTAATAAATTTGACCCAAATGAAAAATTCTCAATATTTTTCAATTTATAGCATTTTGATAAATCTAATTGCTGTATTTTATTTTTTTCAAAAGCATAGCATGAAATAGTTTCTATTCCCAACGGTAATTTTAATTCTTTGATATTGCATGTAGCAAATGCATATTTTCCAATATTAGTTAAATTTGTATTTTTGCTCAAATCTAATTTTTCAATTTGTATATACATAAATTCTTTATTGTCAATTTTATTATAAATATTAGGCAAAATTAATGACTGATAGCTTTTAATATAATAGTTTTCATGATGCAATTCGGAATTTATAGAATCATCAAATTCATTTAAATTACTCATATAATATTTATCAAATTCTTCATAACTTTGAATAAATTCCACAATATTATTATTTTTATTATATATATATTTAAAGAAAAAAATAAATTAAAATGACAAAAAATGAATTAATAGATAAAATAAATAGAGAATTAAAAATATCATTTACTGATTCATATGAATCATACCAAAAAGAAATAAACAACATTATCGAAAAAGCAAAAAAATATTTTTACGAAAATCATAGTGATGCTGTAGAAATACAATATTTTATAGCTAAAAATACCGAATTTAAAAAACAAGAATTTAAAAAAGATGGTATCATACTGCTTCCAGATGATGTTTTATCTGTATATGATGTTAAAGAAATAAAAGGAGATCATTTATCAGATACATCAAATAAAGATTTATTTGACGATGAAAAACTATATACTGAATTCTATTCATCAATGCACAATAAAGATACATTCATATTTAGAATATCTAAATTTCAATATTTTGATTTGTTGCAATCATTTTTTACAGAATGGATTGAATATTCATATGATAGAGATACGCATTCTCTTAAATTTTTATTAAAACATCACAATAATGATGTTTTAATAATGACATATATAAAAATACCAGAAGAAAATCTTTATGAAAATTGTTATTTTTTAAAACATGTTATAAATCAATGTAAAAATCTATTAAAAATAAAATAATAATATGACAAAACAAGAATTAATAAATAAAGTAAATCGAGAATTAGATATATCATTTGCTCTTCCATATAAACTTCATGAAGAAGAAATAGAGCGTATCATTGATAAAGCTAGTCAATGGTTTTATGAAAATTATAAAGAATCTGTTGAAATACAATATTTTATTATTAGAAGTACAGAATTTCAAAAGCCAGAATTCAAAAAAACAAGAACAATAAGACTTCCAGAAGATGTAGTATCTGTATATGAAGTTAAAGAAATAAAGGGAGGATCTCTAATTGGATCTATAGATAAAGATTTTTCTGATGATAAACTAATAGCAGCAGAATTATATCTAACGCCATTTACAGGAGATGCTCTTGTATTTAGAACAGCACAATTTCAATACTGGGATTTAACAAGAGCATTTATTGCAGAGTGGATTAGATACTCGCATAATAGACTTACCCATTCTGTTAAAATTCTAGGAAGAGATCCTCACAATGATGTTTTATTAACTACATATATAAAAATACCTGAAGAAAATCTTTATGAAGATTATTACTTTTTTGAATATGTTGTGAACAAAAGCAAAATATCTCTTGCAAATATGATAACTCTTTTTGACTTCAATCTAATAGGCGGTATAAAAGTTAATATAAGTGAAATCAAATCGCAAGCCGAATCAGAATTAGAAAAAACCATTCAAGCTATAAACGATGTAAACCTATCTGATTGGTTTTTTATATATCATTAATAAAAATTATATACTATGATAACAGATATTTATTTAAAAGATATTACAGATATTACATATGATAATAAACAAATAGAAACATACAATGAAATTGAATCTTTAATATCTCAAATAAAAATGATATTATATACAAAACAAGGAGATGTCATTGGAGATTATAATTTTGGATGTAATATAGAAGAATATTTATTTACATTTAATCTAAATGAAGATGAACTAAAATATAAAATTATGAATCAAATTCAAACATATTGTCCAATATCCGCAAATTATAATATAAATATTGATGTAAAATTTTTTCAAGGAACTTTAAGAGATATATGTTTAATAGACATTTATATAGAAAATGAAAAAATGATTGGATTATTAATAAAATAAAATGCATAAAAAATAAAGTTTAACATAATATAAATATAATCTAATTATTATAAAAATATTATAGTATCAAATTTCATAGTATTTTATAGCACTATGAAACTTGTTTGTAAGGATAATATCCTTTCGGGGTTATCCTTACTGGACTTACTACAAAGCCCTCTATCCCATTAGTCGTAAGACAGTTTGGGATTGCCTTTCGCATTATGTTTCCACTACCATTAATATCTGCATTGATGATAATTCCATCCTTGCTCTTAAACAAGCCACGACTTATCCTCCTTCCAACATATTCATCTCTATGTTCTATTGGCTCTAAATCAACCAAACTACATTTACTCGTATAACTTTCCTCCTGTAATATAACATCAATGCCAACTAACCTGCATTTATATTCTAACATATTAATAAACTTAGAGTGTGGAATTAAAGTGAAATTTTGATTGTTCTTATCTCCAATATTAACTCCTGTTTTCCATCCATCGTTTTTACCTATAATCACTGTTCCTATATTAAACTCAACTAACTTATCAACAAGCATTCTACTTGCTTTATGCATATAATCTTCTATCTTGTTGTTTCTCTTTAGTGTGAGTTTTTCTATCTTATTACTTGTTCTTCTGTTTTCATCTTGGTTCATTAACTTGCTGAGTAGTTCTGCTTTGCGTTTGTTATAATACTGGTTGATAGCTTTTAGCGGTCTGCCGTTAATGATAAGAGGTTTGAACTCTTTTACATTTGAAGTTACAGCCGCTAAGCTATCAACACCAATATCAATGCTTGCTATTTTATTTTTATCTATATTTCTTTTTTCTATTTCTTTTTCATAAACAATCTCAATCTTATATGTTTTGCATGGTAATGGAACTATTCTTGTCTGTTGTATGTTTTTTTGTTTTGTTTTAATTTGAATATTTGTGTTTGATAGTTTTACTATATCATTTTTTAATTCTACTTTTGAAATAGCTTGTATTGTATAGATTAGTATGTTTCTACCTTTTGTTTTATGTTTGTATTTAGGTAATGATGGGCGTTTTTTGAATTTATCAGGTGCTTTTTTCCATTCTTTTATTGCTTTGAAAAACGATTTCCAATTATTATCTAATTGTCGTAAAACTTGTTGGCTTACTTTTCTTGGCAAAGCAATATAATCAGGGTCTTTGCTATTTTGCAACATTTTTTGTAATTCGTGGTAACGAATCCATTTTGCATTTTCTCTTTTACCTTGTTCTACTTCTTTACTTGTTTTAATAAATTCTTGACGAATAATATAGTTACCTTTATTATAAAGGTTTTTGGAAAGAAAAGCCAAATGATCTATTTCTTTGTAATTTTTATGATTTTTTGATATAATATGTTTTTCTACTAATTTCATTTTTGTTTTTCTAATTCTTTAATCAATTGCTCTGTTTTTCTTTTACTTCTTCTTAATCCGTATAATCTTGCAGTAAAAGATGTAATTATGCTTACAAAATCTTGCATTAAATCATCTCTATCATTATCTTGTTTATTTACTATTTCAAGTTCTCTACCTTGCATTTTTAATAGTAATTCAATATAATTTCTTCCAAAGCGTGAAAATCTGTCAGCATGTTCTACTACTATTCTTGTTATTGTTGGGTCTGATAATAGTTTTTCAAGTTTAGGTCTTTTATCATTTAACCCGCTACCTATTTCACAAACAACTTTGTCTATTTTATATCCTTTTGCATAACAATAATTTAACAATCTTTCTTTTTGTCTTTCAAGATTATCCTTGTTTTCAGCAGAAGACACTCTGCAATAAATTGCTGTCCTTTTTTCTTTTTCTTCATCAATGATAATATAAATCCTACCTGTTGGCGTTTTTTCTATTTTGAGTTGTCCCTTCTTTATTCTATTCCATATAGCACGATATTTAACCCCTTCCATTTTTGCATATTGACTTATTTTCAATCTCATAATGAAAAATTAGTATTTTATACATAACAAATACTATGCCATACTATATTTTTTGTGATGTTTTAATATACCTATCACCAGCAAATAAAAGCGATATAATTTCAGGATGCACATTACATATATCTCCATAATATCCATCTAAAAATTTTTTTATCATAGAACCCCATATAGGAGATTCATAATCATTACGTCTGGGAAAATGAATTGTATATAAATTTATATTTTTGTCAAATAAATATTTTGTCAATAAATCTATTTGCGTAGATTTACCGCATCCGTCTAATCCTTCAATTACTATAAATTTGCCTCTTTTCATAATTTTTTTGATATAATATAAAAAATAAAAAAACGATAAATAATAAACATATTATTTTTTATAGTGGATACCACTTCCATTCATCATTTTCTAATTTATAGTATCCTTCTTTTTTGTTATTATCATTATAATATATAGCAAATTCATTCCACATATCTTTTTTGTAATAATCCTCATATTCTATTTCAATATTACCTAATATTTTTATTTCTTTTAATGGATTGATAGAAAACGCACACCATTTTATTTTTTTTAATTTTACGCAATTAGATAAATCTAATATTTTAATTTTATTGCTTTCAAATGCATATGCATCTATTATTTTTATATTTTTTGTTAATCTCAATTGTTTTATTTGATTATTTTCAAATGCCAATGGCTTAATAATTCTCAGCTTTATACAATTAGATAAATCTAATGATTCTATTTGATTATATGCAAATGTATCACGTGATATTTCACGGATATTTTTTGACAATTTCAATTGTTTTATTTGATTATTCCAAAAAGACCAGCTTTCAATAAATTTTAGATTTATACAATTTGACAAATCTAATATTTCAATTTGATTTTTGTCAAATGCTTCATTTTCTATTTTTTCTATATTTTTTGACAAATATATAAAATTAAGTTTTTTCTTCATAAATTGACTTTTTTTTATACTTTTTATTTTATCAAATCTAAATATGTCTAAAATATTTTGATTTTCAAATAATGCTTTTATTTCTTTAATTTCTGTTAAATCATCATTAAAATCAAAATAAAGTCCACTTAATATTAAATAATTACTCTTTATCATAATTTATTTTTTTATAACGGATACCACTTCCATTCATTATTTTCTAATTTATAATCGCCTGATTTTTTATTAGTATCATTATAATATATAACAAATTTGGTCCATAAATCATTTTTTAAATATTTATAATATTCTATATTTATATTATCTAATATTTTTATTTCATTTAATGGATTTTCTTTAAACGCATTTTCATTAATAACTTTTAAATTTATACAATTTGACAAATCTAATATTTCTATTTTATTATTTAAAAATGCAGTCAATTCTATTTTTTCAATATTTTTAGGCAGTTTTAAATGTTTAATTTGATTTTCTTTAAACGCAGTTTCATTAATAACTTTTAAATTTATACAATTTGATAAATCTAATATTTCTATTTGATTATATATAAAAGCAGACCATTCTATTTCTTCAATATTTTTAGGCAGTTTTAATTGTTTTATTTGATTATATGAAAAAGCATCTTTTTCAATATATTTTAATTTTATACAATTTGACAAATCTAATATTTTTATTTGATTATTCATAAACGCAGACCATTCTATTTCTTCAATATTATTAGGTAATTTTAAATGTTTAATTTGATTTTCAGCAAAAGCAAATTCTCCAATATTTTTTAAATTTATACAATTTGACAAATCTAATATTTCTATTTGATTTTTGTTAAAAGAATAATTATCTATTATTTCTATATTTTGTGGTAATTTTAAATGTTTAATTTGATTTTCTTTAAAAGCAAATCTTTCAATATTTTTTAAAATATCAAATCTATGTAAATCTAATATATTTTGTTTTTTAAATAATTCTTTAACATTTGTAATTTCTGTTAAATCATCATTGAAATCAAAATAAAAACTGTTTAATACTAAATATTTACTTTTTTTCATATCTTATTTTATTATAACGGATACCACTTCCATTCATTATTTTCTAATTTATAATCGCCTGATTTTTTATCAGTATCATTATAATATATAACAAATTTGGTCCATAAATCATTTTTTAAATATTTATAATATTCTATATTTATATTATCTAATATTTTTATCTCATTTAATGGATTATCTGAAAATGCATATTCTTTGATATTTTTTAATTTTATATAATTTGATAAATCTAATATTTCTATTTGATTTGTGCGAAATGCAAAATTTTGTATTATTTCTATATTTTTAGGTAAAGATAATGTTTTTATTAAATTATTATCAAATGATAATTCTATGGTTTGTAATTTTATACAATTTGACAAATCTAATATTTCTATTTGATTTTTGCTAAATGCATAATTATATATTTCTTCAATATTATCAGGTAATTTTAAATGTTTAATTTGATTTTCTGCAAAAGCAAATTCGCCAATATTTTTTAAATTTATACAATTTGATAAATCTAATATCTGAATTTGATTTTCATAAAATGCACAATATTCTATTTTTTCTATATTTTTAGGTAAATATACAAAATTAATATTATATCCATTAAATTTATATTCCGTTATACTTTTTATTTTATCAAATCTGAATAAGTCTAAAATATTTTGTTTTTTAAATAATTCTTTAACATTTGTAATTTCTGTTAAATCATCATTGAAATCAAAATAAAAACTGTTTAATACTAAATATTTACTTTTTTTCATAATTTATTTATTTTTTTACAATGGATACCATTGCCATTTATTATTTTCTAATTTATAATTCCCAGCTTTTTTGTTATTATCATTATAATATTTAGCAAATTTATCCCACGCATCATATGATAAATTTTGTGAGTATGAACATGATACAATTATTTTATTTAATATTTTTATTTCTTGCAATGGATTTTTAGAAAACGCATTTTCATTAATAACTTTTAAATTTATACAATTTGATAAATCTAATATTTCTATTTGATTTTTGCTAAATGCATAATTATATATTTCTTCAATATTATCAGGTAATTTTAAATGTTTAATTTGATTTTCTTTAAACGCAGTTTCATTAATAACTTTTAAATTTATACAATTTGATAAATCTAATATCTGAATTTGATTTTCATAAAATGCACAATATTCTATTTTTTCTATATTTTTATGCAGTTTTAATTGTTTTATTTGATTATTCCAAAAAGACCAGCTTTCAATAAATTTTAGATTTATACAATTTGACAAATCTAATATTTTTATTTGATTTTTTAAAAATGCAGACCATTTTATTTCTTCAATATTATCAGGTAATTTTAAATGTTTAATTTGATTTTCTGCAAAAGCAAATTCGCCAATATTTTTTAAATTTATACAATTTGACAAATCTAATATTTCTATTTGATTTATGCTAAATGCATAATTATATATTTCTTCAATATTATCAGGTAATTTTAAATGTTTAATTTTATTTTCATAAAAAACATTTTCTCCAATATTTTTTAATTTTATACAATTTGATAAATCTAATATTTTAATTTGATTACTTTCAAATGATTCATCATCTATTATTTCAATAGATTGCGGCAAATATATAAAATTAATATTGTTCTCATAATTTATTTTTTTTATAATAGTTATTTTATCAAATCTAAATAAATCTAGAATATTTTGATTTTTAAATAATTTTTTGACATTTATAATATCTGTTAAATCATCATCAAAATTAAAATAAATTCCACTCAATATTAAATACTTACTCTTTCTCATAATTTATTTATTTTTTTTACAATGGATACCATTTCCATTTGTTATTTTCTAATTTATAATCACCAGCTTTTTTGTTATTATCATTATAATATTTAGCAAATTTATCCCACGCATCATATGATAAATTTTGTGAGTATGAACATGATACAATTATTTTATTTAATATTTTTATTTCTTGCAATGGATTTTTAGAAAACGCATATAAATCAATTTCATTCAAATTATTACAATTAGATAAATCTAAATATTTTATATTGTTTTTATAAAATGAATATGAATCGATTTTCTTAATATTATCAGAAAATTTTATTTTTTTAATTTTATTTTTATTTAAAGTATTATATCCTATTGCAATTAAAGATGCGCAATTTGACAAATCTAAATATTCAATATTATTTTCTTCAAATGAACGATCCTCAATATCTAATAATTTTTTGCAATTAAATAAATTTATATATTTTATATAATTTAATCCAAATGAAGACATCTTAATTGAAATGATATTTGATGATAAATAAATAAAATAAAGTAAATATCCATAAAAAATATTGCCGCGAATATATTCTATTTTATCAAATCTTTCTAAATCCAATATATTTTGTTTTTTAAATAATTCTTTAACTTTTGTGATATTTGTTAAATCATCATTGAAATCAAAATAAAATGGACTTAATATTATATATTTACTTTTTTTCATATCTTATTTTTTTCACAATGGATACCATTTCCATTCATTATTTTCGTATTTATAATCACCAGATATTTTACCATTATTATTATAATATTTAACAAACGTATTCCATATATCTTTATTGTAATAATTGTCATATTCTATTTCAATATTATATAATATTTTTATCTTTTTTAATGGATTATTAGAAAATGCATCAACAAAAATACGTTTTAAAAATGTACAATCCGATAAATCTAATAATTCAATATCATTATTTTTAAAGGATTCAGAATATATTAAATCAATATTTTGAGGTAATTTTAATTGCTTTATTTTATTGTTAAAAAATGCATGCTCATTTATAATTTTTAAATTTATGCACTGATATAAATTTAATAATTCTATTTGATTATTTTTAAATGCATATGCATCTATTATTTCTATGTTTTGGGGTAATTTTAATTGTTTTATTTTATTTGATTCAAATGCCCAAGATTTAATAATTTTCAATTTTATACAATTTGACAAATCTAATATTTCTATTTGATTTTCATAAAAAGAAAAGCTATTTATTATTTCGATATTTTCTGGTAATTTTAATTGTTTAATTTGATTTTTTTCAAAAGCAAATTCGCCAATATTTTTTAAATTTATACAATTAGATAAATCTAATATTTGAATTCTACAATCCAAAAATGCGTATTCACCTATTTTTTCAATAGATACTGGCAGATATATAAAATTAATATTTTCATTTGCGAAAAAATTTTTTTTAATTATAATTTTCATTTTATCAAATCTATGTAAATCTAATATATTTTGTTTTTTAAATAATTCTTTAACATTTGTAATTTCTGTTAAATCATCATTGAAATCAAAATAAAAACTGTTTAATACTAAATATTTACTTTTTTTCATATCTTATTTTTTTATAACGGATACCACTTCCACAAAGGTTTGCTATATGTATATATGCCTTCTCTTCCTTTATTAATGTGATAAAATTTAATAAACGTGTGCCATCTATCTCCTAGGTCTGACTCATCAAATGTTATTAATACATGATCTAAAATTCTAATTTCCTGTAAATCATTATATGAAAATGCTCGTTTTTCAATTTCGATAATTTCTCTAGATTTTGTTAAATCTAATAATTTTATTTTATTATATGCAAATGCATCACGTGATATTTCTTTAATATTTTTATGTAATTCTAATTCTTTTATTTTATTTTGTTCAAATGAACTAAAGTTTATTGTACTTAAAGAATCACATTGAGATAAATCTAATTTTATTATTTCATTTTCCAAAAAAGCTCTTTGTTCAATTATTGAGATATTTTTGTTTAATTTTAATCGTTTTATTTTATTTCTGAAAAATGAACAATCACCAAACGCCTTAAAATTTATACAATTAGATACATCTACTATTTTAATATTATTTATGCCAAACGCATAATATTTTATTTCTTGCAGATTGATGCAATTTGAAAAATTAACATATATAATATTTGAATTTGAAAACGAACCTGAATCTATTAGTTTTATATTTTCATTAAAAAAAACAAAATTACATATAGAATTAATACTTTTTCCATCAAATTGTTGTTTTTTTATAATAGTTATTTTATCAAATCTTAATAAATCTAAAATATTTTGCTTTTCCAATGATTTTTTGACATTTGTAATTTCTGTTAAATCATCATTGAAATCAAAATAAAGACTATTTAATACTAAATATTTACTCTTTCTCATAATTTATTCATTTTTTCACAATAGAATTTATTGCAATTTGTATATTGTTATATTCTAGCATATTTAATTCTATTTTAACACTCATATTATCTATATAATCTTTTTGAAAATCTTTTTTCAGCACATATTTTTTATTATGAATATTTTGTTCGGACAATGTTTTTCCATTTTCAATATCAAAAATTTCACTATTATTTTGTATATTTTTTGTATAAAGTTCTATTTTATCTAGTTTATACAAGTCTATTATATTTTCAATGATATATGATTTTGTCATATTATCAATATCATTTATACTTATTATGCCCTTGTCGGCAAAATTCTTAAATACCTTTTTTACCTTATCATCATGTCCATCTCCCATAAGGTTTCTAATTAGTCTATTTTTAAAATTTATAATAATTATAATTTTATCATTATCAAAAGCATATACAATCTCATCATTTAATGCATCATATTCATTTATATTATTATATTTTCTTACTATAAATTCTGATAAATTTATTTCATTTTCTATATTCATTCCTTTACTTCCCATAAATGATTTTATTTCCTTTAAATTATTAAATCCATTTTTATCATTATATTTAGATTTTGTATAATACAAATTATAATAATTATTATCAAAAGATGATTTCCAAATATTTATATTTTTTTTATCTATTGCAATTTCATCTATTAATGGATATATAGGATCTAGTCCAAATGTTACAGATGATATCAAATCATCTTCATTAGATACCTTATTATAAAATTGATTTTTTAATAATATAGAATTATCATTTGAAATATTTAAATGAGTATTTAGCATAAGATAATCCCTTTTTGTTAATATAGTAAAATCATCATCTTCTCTCAAATCAAATATCAATACATCTTTAAATTTGGGAATATAATTTCCGCCATATCTGTATATGATATTTTTATTAGATATATTTTTCATTTCATATCCTATAATATCATATTCATAATATTGCGATGGTTTATTCAAAATATTTTGCGGTACTAATTCATTTAATTTTGTTAATTCATCAGGATGAATACACCTAATATTAAAATCTTTTGTATTTGTTATATCTCCATTAGAATTAGATATTATATATTTCATTTCATTATTATCATTAGATATAATATCTATCAAATATGCAAATGAAAGTTTATATTTCAAATAATTTCCATATCCATATCCTCCATTTTCATAAAACATAATGCTATTGCCCCAAAAGTCAAAATTTGGTAAATAAAATGGTAATGATGCGTTTAAATATTCGGGTTTTATATATGAAAGATTATTTTCAAATTTTACAATCTGATTTGTTTTCTCGACATATTCTACCGTAGGTAATGTTATATATGATAAATCTGCTATAGCAGTTAGTCTATTATACATTCCATCCTCATTTTGATTAATTTCAAATTCTAAATTTGAAATATTATTGTTAAATAATCCAAATGTATTTATATTATTAAGAAAATGACTATAATGCTCTAAATTCAGTGGCTGTGATATTTTTATATCCATTGGAGATTCTAAAAATGTACTACCATATCCAAAATTTATTACAGACTTTTGCGAAATATTATTGAATGTATATAAATCCAAATATGAAATATTTCCATTTTCATATTTATATGATGATATAGACAGTTTTATTTTGATTAAAATAAATTTCCATTTTTCATTAACAATTGTCTCATATGATACAGGAGGATCATTAGTATCTATATTAGCAGGAGATGTACTTATGACAATAGAAAATTTATAATTATTATATTTATAATTATCAATAGTCAAATATCTTCCCCTAAAAAATGTATATACTTTATCTATACTCGAATCGTATCTAAATGTTGAATATTTCTTTTTTGAAAATAGTTCTAATTTATTATTATTATAATATTCTGTTGGATATCCCGATGAAAAATATAATGTGAAAAAATCTATATCTGTGGATTTAAAATCTATAATATCTAAAAGTTCTCCAATACAATAATTATCAATAGATGTTTTATCAACAATACATTGTGGAACTTTATCTATGTAATACCATTCGTGCGTATGATAATTTGGATCATCATCATTAAAAAGTTCACTTGGAGAAAAATTCATTGCTCCAAATGATATACTATTATTTAGTCTATAATCTACATCTCTTATATTGCTTCCATTTTTCACCCATTTTAAAATATATGGTTCAACCTTTGATTTTAAACATAATGAAGATTGATATTTTTCTAATAATAAATCATACTCGCTTTTTATTTTTGATAAATTAAATCTTTCAAGGTTCCATTCTTTTTTTAGATTTTCATACTCGCTTTCTATATCTTCTGTTACAAAATTTGTTAAATCAAAAAATCCATTAAAATTAAATAAACTTGAATCATTATAATATAAAACACTTTCTTCTGGAAGTAATATTATATTTTTATTCATTAATTCAGATGGCAAGAATCCATGACAATAAAATACATTATTATTTATGGTTTTTTCTATCATCCATTCTTTATGATATATAGGCATATCATCATCTAATATAGCAAATGATATTGTTTCTCCCTGTAATAAATCTATATTGTTTAAATCTATTGTAATAGTATTATTTAAATCATCAATTTCTATTACATTTGCAACGCCATATTTATTGCTATAATATTTTATTAATTCATTATTATATGATTTATTATAATCTGATAAAAATATGTCTGTATCAAAATCCTTCAATCCCGAAAAAGATAATAATGAAATCTTTGGATAAAAGCTTTCATATATAGATATTCTATCGTCATTAGATATATAAAATTGTGATTTTTTATCTTCTAATGTTAATGTATAATATTCATCTATATTTTTTATATCACTTATTTCATTTTCTAAAAATTCTATCTCATCTATATACAATGAATATATTATATTTGAATTAGATATTTTATATTTTTTTATCTTTGAAAAACCATCGTTTGTCATAGCAAAATCATCATCAGATATCTTACCTAAATCAGATATTGATATAATAGATTTATTATTATTATAATCAGAGGCACCTATAAAATTTATTTTTCCTATTCTTTCAACGCTTTGATTCATAACAGATATTGTATCGGCATCATAAATTTCATATTTTAAATAATATGATTCGGAATCTATGCCTTTTACATTTGAAATAAAATAAATATTTTCATTTTTATTAAATATATAAAAGGTTTTAAATTCAAATAATTTAAATCCATCTGAAATATTTTTTGCTAATTCTGATAATGAAATATCTGAGGGATAAAAATATGTATAATAATATAGTCCATCTAAATCATTTCCTATTCCATATGATAAAAAAATAGAATTATCTGATGTTAAATAAGATTCATTAGCAATCAATCTCCATCTATGCGGAATATCTGATGAGCTGATACCATCAGAAATTTCTATATAATCACCATTTTTAAAATTTTTTAATATTTTAATTCCTAATGAAGAGTATGATTTTGAGATTAGTTTAGATCGTATTTGATATTTTAATTTACCAACGCCAGATATAGAGCTCAAATCAAAACTCTTATCCTTAAATGATAATTCTATTGTTTTTCTTTTCTCAAAATTTGTTATATTTACTTCTTTTATACACGAATTCTTAATTGTAAATAAATTGCCATATTTATCTTTTAAACAAAAATGCCTTCTATAATCATCACCTATATAGTTATTATTAAAAAATTTTATCTTATAATTTTCATATTTCTCATCAGAATAAAAATAAAAAATTTTATTTGAAATATTAGGATCCTCATTAAATTTGCAATTAATTATAGTATATATCTTATCATATGATATGTTTTTTATAACGCATTCGTCCCCCATTGAAAGATCTTCTCCATCATATAAAATGCATACATCGTCTATATTTATTTTATCCTGCCAGTATCCTAATAGCTTTATTTCATATAAATAATTTAATTGATCAATTGGTGCTATTGATGATATTTGAGATGTAAAATCTAATATAGAATATTTTTCATTTAATGTTGATGTATCAAAATAAAGTTTAATATCATTTTCATTATTTATGATATATTTTTTAAATATATTATTTTTTTCAATTATTTTATTAGATGGAATAGGATATTGATTTATATCTTGTGACATTTTATTTAATGCAATCAAATCCGTTTTCATTTTAAATAAATCTATGGTATTTACATATAATCCAAAGTATCTATTCAGCTCATAATTTTTTGATGTTTTATCGGTAAATAAAAATTCTAGATTTATAATATTATCTAATATAATACCATTTCTTTCAAATCCTTGCGTTATAAATTCATCAAAATCTGTTATAGAATGGCTATTTGTAAAAAAATCATAAAGATACTCTTTCTTTGAAACATAACATCCGTCCTTATATGAAATACCATTATAGCTTGTATATCCATTTTTTTCAAATGAAACATTCACACCATTTTCATCAAAATATTTTCTAGAAATTATATTTCTTAAATATATTCCTATTTTAGATTTTTCGCTCAAATCAAATATCTCAACAATATATGATTTTTTCAATATATCATCTATAATTGAATTATTATCACAATAGTCTGTATATGTTATTTCATTTAATGCGCCTTCTGTTTTAAATATAACAAAATATTCGGGAATTTTCTTTTTTAAAAATAACGGGGCAAATATTGATAAGTCTTCACCTGTTATATTATTTTTTGAATATTCACATCCATATGTATACAATCTTTCATATTGCTGTGATAAATTTTTTTTTACATATTTATAATCATCATCAGATTTATCTAATTTAAATACTATATCATTTGATGTATTACCATTTTGAAAAAAATGCTTTAGATCTATTGCATATGAAGAAAGATGAGATATTTGTACATTCTTGAACATTTTATCTGATAAATATATATCAGAATCTATGCTATTCATCCACAATCCACCTGATGAATCAACAGTTAACTTTACATTTCCTGTAATTTTTGGATTTGTTCTAATAATACCAAATGAATCATCATCAGAAATTTCATTGTTTAATTGTATATTATAATTTCCATTTTTATTTTTAGACATCAAATAATAAATATTATGAAAATAATTGTATTTATTATCATTGCTAACTTTTAATTTTAATCCTATTGTACTTGATATTATATCAACATCATTTTTATTTTTAATTACTATTTCTTCTAATTGATCATTTATAAGTTCATTGGGAATAGTTACTAAATATCCTGATGCTTCCATAGAAACATTATCAGATATAATAAAAATAGTTACCATTCCCTGTGATAATATATCACATTCATATAGCCAATAATATAATCCGGTATTATTATCATAATTTAATATAGAATTTAAAATTTTTAAATTATTATAATCTCCATAATCTATATTTAAAGCTAATTTTAAATGTACATTATAACTATTACTATTATATATTGTTATTGACTTAGAATATCCATTTGGTGTACACAAATATACAGTAGAATTTGTAATTATACTATCAGTACTTAAATATATAGAATTCATTCTTTTATTATTTTATTTATTTTTAATGAGTATTATAAGAAGATGAAATGCCTGGAGTTGTTATTTTTACTGGTGTAGATGATTTATATTTTGATGATATTCTAATATCAAATGAAAATACGCTTGTATCTTTTACATATAAATCAATGCCTATTTTTTTAGCATATGATACATTTTTAACAACTTGCGTATTAGAAATACCAGCTATATGTCCAATTCCATCATATCCATCTCCGAAAAAGTCTGTCATCCTAAATTGATAGATAATTGGAATTTCTATTCTATGAGAGCTTCCACTTTCTAATGTTCTTTTTGCTAAATAATCTGTACCATCCACAATAATATCATCATATATAGATGGAGCTATGTATAGATAGTTTCCGCACGTGTTTTTTCCTATTAGGTATCTATCATTTTCATAAAATCCCATTTTTAATGGATAATGATCTTTTACTTCTGATGATTGCAAATTTGCTCTACAATATCCAACTTGTTTTTCTCCATCTGGTTGAAATGATTCTATGTTAAATAACTTTGAGTGTGTAAACAATGGATACGTTGCCGGGCCAATTGAAGAAACAGCTGGAAAATTGATATTTTCATATAAATCAGTAACTCCTTGAATATCTGGATGTAATATATGCACGCAAAAATCACTTAAATATCCTCCACCAGAATTTTGTCCTCCTATATTAAAATTCCATATAAATGGATATGATTGACCATATGATAATATTTCTGGATATAAACTATTATTAGAAACATTGTATGAATTATTATCATATTTATATAATTCGTTTATTAGTCCAATATCATTTTTTCGCAAATAAATATATTGAGATTTTCTTTGAGCTGACTGAAATGGCATTTGTTGAAAATATTTATCATTAGCTATTTTATTAGAATTGACAGATGATAGCATTAATGGAACCTTATCATATTTTCTTTTCTTTGCATAATCTTCATCCTGCAATGATAAAATATCACTATCCATTAAATCTTCATCTATTCCGCCTGGGAATCTAGAAACCAAATTTAATGGAAGTAATCCGTCATTTTCTATTATCAATTTATATTTATTTGTTATTATTGCTCCTTTTCTTTCATTTGGAGGATATCCCGAAATAATATCATAATAATATCCTGCAAAAATATCAACACATGAATTATTAGAAATATTATATTTTTCTCCATTTGGGCCTAATATATACACCAATAGTTTTCCAGGAACTTGAGATATTGTATCCTGTATTTGCTTTATACTTGTATCTATTGTTTTTATTTTTTCATATAAATTTATTATATTACCTACATTATCAAAAAATCCTGATGATATGCTATCAGAAGAATGCACAAAATATTTATCATTTATATTAAAAGAATTAGATAAGTGTGAATTTAATCCCATATTTTCTAAATCTTGTAAAATAGACGATCTAATATTTTCTGTATATACAGATTTTAATTCTGTAATAAGATCTGTCATATATTCATATTCTTCTGGAAATGTTATCACGACAGATTTTGACCAATCTGATATAACTGGATTTGTTGGATATCCGGCTTCAGATATTGATTTTACTCTAATTTCAACGCTTTCACCAGCTGATATTGGTATATCTATTTGATTTATATTTATAACATCTCCATTTTCTATGTTTTCATTTTTCCATACATATTTTCCAATACTTTCATCATATACCTTTCGCAATGGCACTGTTAGATATTCATTCCAATTAGAATAATATCCTTGTAATACATTTCCATTCTCATCTAAAAAATTATATTGCTCTGTATTGTTAGATGTTCCATCCTTTGACAAATATCTATATGATATAATAAATTGAACAATTTGCTGCGGTATATTGCTTTCTGATATTTTTGGAGCCGGTATTGGAAAAAATCCTCGAACCCTAAACTTGGGCTTTGATATTTCTGCGGGATGTGTTTGTAATATTGTATTTAATTCAGATAATAAAGAAATATATAATTTTTTTGTAGCGGCTTCATTTTTTATTAGTAGATTTAATTGATCTGACAATGATTTTTTTTCTTGTTCGTTTTCAAATTGAGATGAATATAATTTATTACGTATTAATTGTATTGAATTTTGCAATTGATTTAGCTCGGAATATAATGAATTTTTTTGAGACAGTTTGCTTTTTATATCTTCAACTCTAGATGTATTTTGCTTATGATTATTTATTATTACAACTTTAAATGAAGATTTTGTGAGATCTGGTGCATCTGGTTTCATTCCATATATTGCTGGTATAATATTATCCTTTGCCATCATTATAAGTAGTTTACCAAAGTCAATAACCTTTTCGTTGTAATATGATTTTAGATTTACATTGTCGTTATTTAGTAATTCATTTGTATAAAATCCAACTCCCTTCGAAAAATTTATTGTTGTTAAATTAGTATTAGAATCTATAGGTTTCAAAAATATTGTCTCTCTCTCATCATATCCTACATTTATTTGTATAGTCTTAGCAGAAAACGCCTCTGTTAATATTTTTAATTTTTTTGTTCCAGCAGATATTGATTCATTGCCTGAAAGCATTTTAACTATAATAGAGTTTTCTGATGTGTTAACTTCTTCTATTTCATACGTTGTAATTTGGCCAAATTCTAATTTATCTCCCGGCTGTAATATTTCTGTGTTATTATATGTTTGTAAATTATCTGTGTAGTATAATGTATTCAAAAAATATTTTCTTACGGTTTCTTGTGCTGGTGACCCTGCTATAATTGTTTCTCGTATAATATCCTTATATGATATAACATCAAAATATCCCGAATATCTTGATATAAAAATTGGAAATTTGACAATTCCTTCATCTGAAAAATATGAAATATTTCTAGATTTCAAATCTTCTATAAATAAATTATAATCTATATCATTTCTATTTTTATATGTATTGTCATAATATGTCTTTGTTTCATCTGAATCCGCATTTATTATTATTCTTTTATAAAATATTTCTTTTACATCATAATCTACATAGTCCGATAAATCAAATGAAACATATAACAGTGGAGTTAAAAAACTTTCGAAAAACCAATTGCTTTTAATATTAAATGTTGTTGGAGTTTTTAATGTATCAATTTCGCTTGGCTCTTTAAATAAATTACTTTCTACTAATTTTTTATATACTCCATCAGATGTTTCAATAATGGAGTTCCCTGTGCCAGACCCTATAATTATATTTAAATTATTTTCTAATCTTGTTATTTCATTTTTTAAATATTTTAATGTAGGCAAGCTATAATTATATTCTACATTATCATTAGATACTAAATTTAATATTATAGATTCTGAATTACTTGTTATAACATCTGTAAGAGCTGATAATATTGTTAACGAATTGTTTTGAACATTTAATGTATGCTCAAAAAAATTAGACATCGAATTATATGAAGACATATATTTTTTAGATATATATATAAATTTTAAATTTTATAATAGATATATTATTTAAAATTTAAATCTTTTTTATATATCTCATATTGTCCCATAGTAAAATCATAATAATCAGATGAGTTAACGGTTTCTAATGTTTTACTTGTAAGATGATGTAAATAACTTGATGTTATTAATGCATGTATAAATTTATGTTTTTGAAGCATATATCCATAATAATCATCCGAATACCAAAAACGATATCTATCGGGAAATAGCTGATCAAATGGAATTTTATCTAATATATATTTATTAAAAACTATACACCATCCGCATAATGTAACTCCGGTTTTATATCCCAAAATGTCATTACTAAGATCTATATTAGGATATGCTATATTATTTAATAAGTATGGATCAATAGGAGATACACTATCATATGTTTTCAATTTACTTAATAAAACATTCAAAAAATTATCATAGCATATAACATCATTATTTAAAATCATCACATGTTTGGCATCACTTTTAATATTCTCATATCCCATTTGTAAAAATTTATTATATCCAAATTGTTCGTTTGTCAATAATAATTTTACATCATAATTAAATTCTTCATAAAATGGCTCATTCTTTAAATTACAATTATTTTCTACAATTATAACATTTAAATTAATATTATGTATCGAATTAAATAATGACTTGATAGTATTATTAGTCATATTAAACAAATTCTCATTTTTAGCATTACTTAAAATAATAACATCAACATCAAAGTTATTCATATTTATTTTTATATTATCAAAATATCAATTCATCATTTAAAATATCGTCTACTATATTATACATTTTATCAAAATATTTTACAATATATTTTTTATATTCTATTGGCAGTTCATCATATAAATTTTTATATGAAATTTGAAAATATTCGCAAAATGATATTATTATGTCAATTGTATTATATTTAGATACATCTATCTTATTTAAAATTTCTAAAAATAATGGCTTAATATATCGTTTTTGTATTTTATTTTTTTTACATAATTTTTTATATAAGGTTGTTTCTGTAAAATAACATTCTATTAATTTTTGAATTTTAATTATATTATTTATCTCATGCTGATCATAAACATCATATATTTTTTCTAAATTTATATCTATAGAATCGCTATTATAACAATCACCTATATTATATCTATTATAAAATATTTTATCATTTTTAGCGTCCATATATAATATTTATTTTAAAATCCATATTTACCTGTTGAAGGTTCTTCGTTTTCTTCGTTATTTTTATTTTTTTCTTTTTTTTCTTCTTTATTTTTTTTCTTTTCGTTCTTAAATTTTTTATTCATCTCTATATCTGATTCATCCAAATTCATATATTTTTTAATTAGAAAATCAATGTCAAAATATGGTTTATCTTCATCATCTTTTAAATCACTCATATTTTTAATAAATTGTATTCTTTTTTCATATATATCTTGATTTTTCAATTCTTCAAATATATTATTAGAATTATATCTAAGTCCAATTGATGATTTGAAATTTTCATCATTGTCCAAGTCTGGATATTTTAGTACTATTTGAATATACAATGGCTTCAAAATAATTTCTTGAAATATAGATCTATATCTATTAATAAGATTAAAAAAACGAATTTCTTCTCTATCTATTGTTGCAGATGTTGCCCCTCCATAAGATCCTCCATTATTTTCTTTACTAAAACGTGTTGGAGGTATTTTAGAATTATCTTGAAGTTTTTGTTTAAGATATGAAACCAAATCTGAATTACTTATATCTGGCCCTTGATTTTGTATTGATTCTATTGATACAGTATCTCCATCCTTTGATGGAAATAAATAATTTTTATAATACTGCATTGAGGATGTACCATTTACAGATAATTCACCTGACGTTGGATCTAATGTTATATCCTCTTTATAATATGACATCATCTCTCCAAGTGATTCCTTTGCCTTTTGAGGAGAATTTGTTCGTATTGGCACAACCATTTTCATTCTCCATGCTGAATTCATCAAAAGCCACATCACCTGAGAATTCTCTACAATTCGTAATAAATTAAAACTTCTAACTAAATTTTCAACATATGAAATTTTAGAAGGCATATTCCCTTTTGCAAGAGAAATATATATAACTTGATTATCATATAAAATTCTTTTTTTAGAATTATCATCTGGATATTGTATCCATATTTTTTTATATGAATTGCCATCTTTTTCAATATCTAATTTTAAGTATGCAGTATCAATTTCTTTAAATCCTATTATCTCCGTAAAATCCTCATCATAAATGATTTCAAATGCTAATGTTCCATCTATTAATAATTGTTTAAAATATTCCCATGCAGTTATATCATTATTAAATCCAAACCGATAATATATCATTTTATAATAATCATTTATGGTTTCAATAACATCTTCCTTTAAATCTATATTATTAAATTTTAAATATGCAAAATAATTATTTTCATCGTAAACAATTGCCTCATCTGTAATTGTCGTTACCATCCAATCTATCTCGGGATTTAATGCAAACGATCTCAAAAATTCCCGTCGTTTGTCATATTGCTGCTGATAATAAGGAATAAATTTCTTTTGAGACAAATCCACCATCGATAATAATTTAATCAAGTCTGGATCTGTTACTGATGACGTGGCTTCTGTAACACCAATTGATAAAGAATTTTTTATTAACTGATCATTATAATCTATTCCTATATTTGAAATTCTATTAATTAAATTTGATAATGGCCTAGCAATAATATCGCCTGTCTTATTATAAAAGCCGCTTTCAAATAATTTTATAGATTTCATTTTTAATATTATTTTTTATATATATATTTATTAATTTTTATAATTCCATTTATTTTCGTCAAAATAATAAATACCAGATTTTTTGTTATTCTTTTTATAATATTGTTTGAATGAATTTGTATTTATTCCAATACAATTTTCTCCTAATACAACATTATCTCCTATATTTATCTTTTTAAAATTACTATTTGCAAATGAAAATTTATTAATTTTTTTTAAATTTGGTATATTTAAATATCCAGTAAAATTTGAATCTCTAAATGCATATTTTCCAACATGTTCTAATTTTGGACAATCAAAATCTCCTTCAAATCTTGCAAATTTAAATCCTTTTTCTTTTACAATTTTTAATTCTGGGCAATTAAAAACTCCAATAAAATTACTTTGCTGAAATGCTCTATCTCCAACATATTCTAATTTAGGAGCAAAAAATTTTTTATTATTTATAAAATAACTACAATAAAATGCAGAGTCGTCCACCTTTATTAAATTTGAACATATAAAATCACCATCAAAATCACTATTAAAAAATGCATTTTTACATATTATCTTTATACTATTTGATATAAAATTCCCAGAAAAATTAAAATTTATATATTTACTAGATTTTATTTTTTCAACTGTTTCTAAATTTTCCATATTTAAAATTTTTTGCTTATTATTTTTTAATTACATTTTTATATTTGCTAATATGATCATTTATTTTGATTCTTTAAAAATTGAATTTCAATAATGTTTATTTTCATTTTTTTTTGCGGCGCAATATCACTAAATTTCATATTAAAATCATTTGTGTAATCCTTAAATTTATATTTAACATCAAATTTATTTTTTGGACTTTTTTTATAATCTCCAAATAATTTTAAATATCCTCTATATATCATGATGCTTAGAATTATATTCTTCAACGGTTTTGTCTATCTGATCTTTTGTTAAATTAATTTTTCTGCCCCAGGGTACAACCTGAAGATTATAATCATCTCTTGCAATCAACCATATAAATTTATTTTGATCTGATATAGAAAATTTTAAGCCAGAATTAATTAAAGCTTTCATAGCTTCTGTATCAATATCTGTAAAAAATATTATTACATTATACTTATTCAACTTAATATTGCTATTATCTAACAAATATTTGCAAGGTACTATATAATCTGTACCTCCAGATGATCTTTCAACATTTTTAGTTTTTAAAAAATCTTTTGCTTTTCTTGCACCTTTAAATTCCAAGTCTTTTTTAATTTCTGTATCAAAAAATATCAATCTTAATGTTTTTAAATTAAATTTACTTACAATATCAAACAATTCAGATAATAAAACATTAAAAGCATCATCATCAATAGATCCACTTGTATCTATAGCAACTATTATATTATTTGTTTCTTCTCCCGTAAACATCTCTTCCCATGGAACAATTCCATCACTTCCGATATTATCTCTAGATGTTTTATATTTAACATTATTGCCATACATAACTTGTTTTACTGCTTTTTGAAGTTCGTGTCTCCAGTTAACTATAGCTCTATATTCCTTACGCTGTATGCGCCCAAAATCAGATGTACCAAATCCATGAGGTGAAATTCCATAATAAGTTGGACGATTAACTATATCGTTAATTAATGCATCATTTTCATTTTTTTGTTTATTTTCATTAGGTAATTTTGGATCTATTCCGGCTTTTTCTTGATATTCTTTAGATATTTCTGGGCTTAAAACTTCTCCAACATTTCCTGTTGGATTGTATCCTTTGTTAGAATTTTTTCCATTTTTTGCGTCTTCTATTGCTTTTTCTAGTTCTCCACGTATCCTATCAATTTCTTCTTTTGACAATGGTTTTGTAGTTGTCTCTGACCATTGACTTATTTTTCCCGAAGAACCAGACTGAGATCCTTGACCTTGTTTGGATTCTTGACCCTGTTGAGATTCTTTGTCTTCTTCTTGAGATATTTCTCCAACAATTTCTATATCAACATCTGAAGTAGTAATTTTATTTTCATCATTAGTTCGTGAAAATGATTTTCCTGGCATTATAACTACTATTTCGTCTTTACTTAATTTTTTTATCATAATTATTTTTTTACTGATTTTGATATGATTTAATTATATCATTTGCTTGTTGTTCACTTATTATTTCACAATCAATATGTCCATCATCATATACTTTTTTTATTAGTCCATATTCTCCAGTTTTTTTATTTCTTACTAGCATTCCTTCTTTTAATACAAATTTTGGTTTTCCCGAATCTTTGTTTTTCATTCTATTTTTAATATCATCATTATCAAAAATATTATATATTTCTTCTGCTGTTTTTCCACGATAATCATAATTTAAACAAGCACTTAAATTTGTTTGAATATCAGTTTTCACAAGTTTTAAATCGTCTATAAAAAGATTTTCCTCATAATCAGCAGCATAATTCCATTTCTCATGCTCATATTTTGTTGGTTTAGGTTTTTCTCTAAAATTATGATTTAACAATATATGAAAATATTCATGACATAAAATAAACTCGATTTCTCTAAGACTAAGTTGTTTATCTCTTCCCCAAGGATGTAATACAAAATTTGATGATATATATAAATTTACTCCATCTGTGGCAAAAGAATCTATTTCTGGATAATCTATAATAATTCTATATTTATAAAAATGATTTCCTATTTGCTCTTTTAATCTAGGGCATACATATTCGTGAGTGTCTTCTGACTTAAGTCCTCCTTGAGATAAATATCCAATAACTTCTAGTACCTCATATGCGACGCTTTCTTGTATTCTTTTTATTTTTTCATCATCAAAATCATTATAATATATTTGTCCATCTTTTCTAAATTCTTCATTAATAGAAGAATTTAAATATGCTATATTATCTTTTAATAGCATCATTTTTTGAAATATTGAAAAATCTTTTATCATTTTATTTTTTCTTTTTCTTTTTATCTACTGATATCGTTTTATCTATTGCTATTTATCTATTGCTATTTTAACATCTAAAAATTTACATTCGTTTTCAAGATTTTTTAAATAAGTATATAATTCTTTATCCACCTTATTCGTATTTTCTACATATTTAGTAATCAAATATGGATGAGCTAATGCAAATATTTTTTGAAATTCTCCTTTAAATGGAGTAAATTCTGTAGTACATCCACTAATCCATGCATTTATATTTTTACATTCATCTACTGTTAATATATTGTTATAATTTTTGTTATGTATATCATCTAAAATTTTATCCGTATTC
>Ga0208825_1000891_pt1 | contig 25661 bp, 22 predicted proteins | sample AD_UKC113_MetaG_FD_184450 | JGI IMG/M metagenome (GOLD analysis project Ga0208825, IMG submission 184450) | Active sludge microbial communities of municipal wastewater-treating anaerobic digesters from Hong Kong - AD_UKC113_MetaG (SPAdes)... | ecosystem: Engineered > Bioreactor > Anaerobic >...
AAAGGTTCTCCGAACCGGTTGCAATCTGCTCTGCAGCCGTTGAGATCTGCTGCATGCCGGCATTCATCTGCCCGACAGCCTCTTCGGACTGGCGGGCTTCTTCCAGCGTGGTAAGCATATCTTCAAGAATACTCGCGATAATTACTTTTAAATTAGCAACAAGTTTATTAAATTCATCAAAGGTATCTCCAAAGTCGTCATCCTTGATCTTTTCAAGGTGGGTATCAAGATCTCCTTCACTGATTTTTCTTATGCCTTCTCCAAGGTTCATAAGACAAACGTTAGTGTAATCTAAAAGGTCCTTTACCTCTTTTTCTCTGTTTTTCATCTCTGTCATATCGGTTATGATCATGAGACTACCAGTGATAATTCCATTCTCGTCTTTTACTGGCACTGCTGAGAGCACTGTATATAGCGGTTTATCTAAAGCCCTGAATTTAATGGTTTTTTCAAGATTATATACACCCTCTCCGGTTTCCATTACCTTCTCAGCAAGTGTCTTTTTTGAATTAGTCTCCAGTAATTCTGAGGGGGCTTTCCCGACGGCTTCTTTTTCGCTCTTAAATTTGCATATTTCCAAAAAATACTCATTAATATATTTTATTTTTCCGGAAGCGTCCACGTAAAGTGCGAGTGAGGGAGACGGAATGCTTCTCACAATTGCCTTCTGGGATTCTTCTCTCTGTCTTACCTGGGCAGTTACATCCAGAAAAACACCGTCAATATAAGCCACATTTCCATGCTCATCATTTACCAGATGAGCCTTCTCCTGAACGAATACGGTATCGCCGTAAGATTTTTTGATTCTGTATTCAACCTGATAGGGATTTCCGGTCTTCATTGATTTTTCTATAGCCTCATCGATTCGAGAAACATCCTCCGGAAAAACGATATCTGACCATGATAATTTTTGAGAAAGAAAGTCCGATACAGAGTATCCAGTAAGCACTTCTACATTGTTACTTATGCGGCGTATAGGCCACGAAGATTCATTTGAGACTCTGAAAACAGTTACTGGCAGGTTATCAAAAAGCCAGCTTGCCTCTATAGCTTCTGTATCTGCATCAGCAAAAAACTTTTTTTTGGAGTCTGCAGGCTCCACCTGTTTTAAATCGCCATTTAGTAAAGCCATAACCAATCTAGTCCCTGATGAGTTATATATTAACTTATAATATAAATGAATAAAGTATTTAAGTGTATAGGGGGTATAAAAATGATTGAAAAAGCTTTGCCATTACAAACTGCATAAATATTTATAGACAGATGCTGTATTATTAGTATGTTCCAGCTTGATACCGAATCAAAGGTATTGGGAGCCTGCCTGCTCGTACTCATAGTCTATATTCTCTACAAACTTATTCCTGTTTTATCGGCTAACAGCTAAAGATATACTTATCACAGAGGCATCTGCTTTTCTGATTATTCCATATCTTTTATGGAGCAGATACTATCAAAAAGCCGAAGACCAGATAGGTCCGCTTATGAACGTGGTAAAAAGTAAGTATGCGGACAGCCAGAAGAAGCGAATCCGAAAGAATCAAATCTCCTTTACCCGGGATTTTCTGGTAGGTCTCGTGCATCCATTTTATTTTATACATTTCAATTCTGGTGTATCCAATAATTTCTTTAGCCCGGAACCCTACAAGTTTTTCAAAAGCTCTGTTTACGAAAAGGTACTGAACATTCTTATCCTTACAAGCAACAGGATTTGCCATTACATTGAGAATACTATTTAAACAAAAATTTTCCTGCAGCAAGCTCTAAAATCTGCTATTCCCGTAAACCTGGTTGCAGAATTTAAGCTCGTTTTCAGCATCTGTAATGTCCCGCTATAATTCAACAGGAGATGTCATTCACAGTCCTTCAGTTTACTGATTTTTGGAAAAGAAGGTCCGGTGACAGGATAAAAAGTCATATCCATACATAAGAAACAATTCGTAATTCCTATTTTTATAGGACAATGTCGAAATAATAGTGTATGCCATCAGAAAGTATAGATTCGGATCCATTTAAAGAATTAAGGTGGAGTGACCTGCAGGACTGGGCTGGAGGAAAGGCAACTGCAAAGGGGATAAAGTATCAGGAAGAAGAGAGAGTTAAAGAGATAAAGCGGACCCCTGAAGGCAGCCTTGTAGCCCGGGTAGAAGGAACAACTGATTATTTTACGGAAATTTCCCTGATAGAAGGGAAACTGAGCTCAGTCTGCACCTGTCCTGTAGGGCATGACTGCAAACATGGGGTTGCAGCCGTACTTGAATATCTTGAACTCACAGAGCAGGGAGAAGAAGTACCCCTTGCTTCCGAAGAAGACCCTTTCGTTGCAAGAGCCAGGAAGGAATATGCCGAAGCTGAAACCTCTGTCTACGGAGCTGAAGAATCCTCAGCCAGGGCTCTGCGCGAGTACCTTCAATGTCTGACTAAAACGGAACTGATCGAAATACTGGTGGCATTTGCAGAAAAGGATACCATGCTTGGAAAATACCTCAAAGAGAGGCAGACCCTTGCAGCAGAAAACGTGGAAGAAATTGTGGGGGAAGTCTATTCCGAGATTGATGAGCTCCTGGAAGAAACCGGAAGTTCTGAGTATCCGGCTTATGAAAGTGATGTGCCTGATTTTTTAGACCTGCAGGTAGGGCTGGAAAGCCTGCTTGATTCTGGTCACCCTGATGAACTGCTTAATATCGGAAAAGAATTAATGGACAGATACGAAAAAATAGCGGACTATGACGAAGAAGGGGAGATTGGAACAAAAATATCATTCTGTATGGATGTGGTGTTTGAAGCCCTGACAAGATCCTCTCTCTCTTCCCACGAGAAAATGCTCTATATGCTTGAAATCGAGCTGAGAGATAATTACAATATTCTTAATGAACACGCTTTCTGGAAAAAAGATTTTACTCCTGAAGAATGGAAGCGTTTTGCAGAAACCCTGAAAACTAAACTGGATGAAGCTGACAGAACAGAAAATCCACTTTACATTTCCCTCTGGCAGAGGGACTATGCCGTTGACAGGTTGATTGATGCTCTTGGAAAAGCCGGGTTTTCTGAGGAGATAATTCCTACCTGTGAAAGCGAAGCCGAAAAAACAGGCAACTATGTCCGGCTTGTCAGGGTACTGCTTGACTCCGGGCAGAAAGAAAAAGCAGAAGAATGGATTTACAGGGGAATTAAAGAGACCAGAGAGTACGAATCTGAAATTTCCCACCAGCTCTGGCAGATCCTTCTTGAAATAAGAGAAGAGGAAGGAAACTGGCTTTTTGCAGCTGCTCTTGAGACAGAAGAGTTTTTCAGGTCTCTTGATATGGCTATCTATCCTGGCATGCGGGAAGCAGCAAAGAAAGCTGGAAAATGGGAGGAAGTCCGAAAGGCTGTTCTCAAATACCTGAGAAACGGAAAGCTGCCAGCCAGCCAGGTAAATAATAGAAAAGAAGACTCGGTTCTTCCGGGTATTCTCCCGAAAACAGGGCTTCTGGATATTGGTTCAATAAAGAAGATCAACCCTCCAGTCCTTGACCTTTTAATAAAGATAGCAATTAAGGAAGAAGATCCGGAAGAAGTGGTTTACTGGTACGAGGAACTTAAAAAAGGCGGAGAGGAAGTCAAAGGGTACTGGCATTCAATCTCTGAAAGTGAAATTGCAAACTCCGTGAAGGAGAAATACCCGAAAATCGCGCTTGAAATATGGAAAAAACATGCAGAAAGGCTGATATCCGAAACAAAAGTGGGCTCTTATGAAGAGGCATCTGCTTACTTCCGGAAAATAAAAGAAACTCTCGAAGCCAGCGGAAAAAAAGAAGAATGGGAAGCCTATCTCTCTGAGATAAAGAAGGCAAATAAACGCAAAAAGAGGCTTCTTGACGTTCTGGAAACACTTGGAGAAGACAGGATCATCAGTGAGTGGGGAAAGAGTGGATTTTCAGGAGGGTCGGAATCCGAGAATGAGGTGAAAGTTGATACTCAGAAGACCAAGAGTAAGAATATGAATAATCAAAAAGTTCGGGGAAAAACGATAGTGAATAAAAGCAAATCTTATATATAAAAAAAGATAAATAAAAATGGAGTCTGGAGGGTTAACCTGGATCCTGAGCTCTGACTTTGATTCAAAAATACTGATCCGAACACAATAAAACCGAATAATGAAACAAGGAGTTAAAACTAATGCCAGCAAAAGTTGACAAAGAAAAATGCACAGGCTGTGGGACCTGTGTAGAAGAGTGTCCTGTAGAAGCAATTATCATTGATGAGGATGAAGGCTTTGCGGTTGTGGACGAGGATGAATGTGTAGACTGCGGAGCCTGTGAAGAAGCCTGCCCTGCAGAAGCTATAAAAGTCGAATAATAAGGGAATTATTGTCGAAAATTTGCCCTGCGGATAAAAGCCGCAGTGATTGAGTTAAAGGAAAAAAGTGGGTGAGTTAAAGGAAAGAGTGGGGCAGCTAAAAAAGACAGCTTTCAGCGCTTAAGGGTAGTTTCCCATTCAGATTCCCTTTTTTTTGAAAATCTCCTGTTCGCTCCGCTGGAAGAGGGTAAAACCTTTGTATCATACCCCATTTCCCTCAGAAGAGGTTCATATTCTCCTGCTTTCTTGCCATTGAAACAGACAAGCCTGAGCTCCGGAACTATTTTTTTCAGACACGAAAAATCGTTTATTTCTTCGTCCCTGATCCTTGAGTCAGGGCTTCCTTCCCGGTTTCCGGCCTTAAACACATCCCAGAGTCCGATTCTGTTTCGCTTAAGGGTTTCAAGCCGTTTTTCATAAGCCATTTCCTGAAGGTTTTCCCCAATTGCCTGGCCGACCAGCTTCCAGAAGTCATTTCCTGGGTTTCCGTAGTACTGCTGTTTCCTGATGGACTCATCGCTCGGGAGGGATCCCAGAATCAGGATTTCTGTATTTTCGTCACAGACCGCAGGAAAACTTCGTTTTACCATAGTAAAAAAAAGTGGGGTTTAATATATTTTAATTTTTTGGAAAGAAATAAAATATTGTAGCCCGCTTGAAAATATAACTGCCAGCTCAGATCTGTGTGATCTGCTCTGACATGTCTCTGTAATAGTTGAAAAGTTCTTTCCCCCATCCGAGTGCGCTGTTTTCGAAACTCACCATCTCGTGGTTATAATATCTTCCGTCTTTTGAAATCATGGATAGGGAAATAAAACGGTCTGTAACAATGCTGGAAGCAAGCTCAATTTTGTCGTCACAAACAAAGAGGTAAGTGTTTTCCATATTCAGGAACTCCTCTACCCCTTTCCTGTAGTCGCGGACCAGTTTCCTGTATATTGGCCTTTCAAGAACAAGAGATACTTCAATCCCCTTTTTTGCGAGATCCAGATAAAGGCCGGGATATCCGGGACGGAAAAACGAAGAAACTTCCATTACTTTTTTAGATTTGTAAAGAGGGTCCATAATTTCCTGGGGGTAATCGAAAATATGAGTCTTATCAGGTACAAGCTCCATACATTTGCCGAGTTCCCCTATCCTGTCAAGCAGGTGCGAAGGAAGGGTACGGAGGTCCTGCCTTGCCCAATAGTCGTGGTTTTCATCAAAAACCTGGAAGGTAGAAAGTAGTGGTTCCATTTTGGGAACTATAAGTTTCCCTTTCACAGAGAGTTCGTAACTATCTCCTTTCTGTACGAGCAGCCCGTCTTTAAGCAGGATGCGGATCTGGGCCATAATAGGACTGGAACTGACTTCAAGCCTTGTCTTAATTTCTTCAATCGTTTTTGGCCCGTTTTTCAGGAGCAGAAGCAAGTTTTTCCTTTTGTCCGAAAAGAAAATAGTATCTATTAACTGCAGTTCCATACTCATTCGATTCAGCCTCCCTCCGGAAAGGAGTTTGAGATTAAATAAGGTGTTGACTGATTATCGTGAGCTATTTTAGATTGAAGAGGAGTTATCCTGCAATTAAGTAAAATTTCCAGTTTCGAAGAGTTTTCAACCACTGGAATAATTGCAGTTACTCCTGATAATCTAAATCGCTTCGTTTATTCTGGATTAAAACCTCTAAATCTTTATTAAATCTGTTGATACATCAGTGATCCAGACAGATCAATATTTTAGACAAATTAGTGTTGTAGATGCATCAGTATCTTAGATATATCAGTATGAAGATTTAACATCTCAGAATCAAATAAAGTTCCGTTTTCGGATGTGCATATTATATTGTCAATGCTTTTCTCACCCTCTACCTTTAATGCTCTTGATTTATAGAAATCAAAGAGCTCTCTTGCCCAGGAAATTGCCTGAGGTTCGGAACAGTACATATATTCATGATAGAACCTTCCCTGGCTGTCAAAGAGAGATATCATCATCCCGCGGTCAGAGACGATAAGCTCGGCAATTTTCACACCATCCTTACAGACAGATAGTTCGGTATTTTCCATCGTGGTAAATTTCCTTATTTTCCTTTCGTAGTTATGCAGAAACTTTTCAAGAACTGATTCCGTAAAAATAAGAGAGACCTCTGACTCAAGTCTTGCAAGCTTTGAATAGAGAGGAAGGAACTCAGGCCTGTAAAAGGAAGAAAAAACCATGAGGTAGCGAGAAGAGGAAAAGAAATCCAGAAGTTCAGTATTCGGTTCGAATATCTGGCTGGGATCGGCTTTGACGAGGTTGCAGTCCTTAATGTCTCCTATCCTGTCAAGAAGGTACTGGGGAATTCCGTCCAGGTCGTGTTCTATCCAGTAGTTGTTTTTTTCAACAAGGGTAAGAACGTCGACAAGAGACCTTACTTTATTGAATACCTGCTCCCCCATGTCTGTCAATTCATAACTGCCATTTTTCTGGATAACCAGGTCACTGTCTGTAAGCCTTTTGATCTGGGGTAAGATAGCTGTGGGAGAAACATCGAGGAGGACTTTAATTTCTTCCATTGTTCTGGGTTCTTCTCCAAGGAGCAGGAGGAGATCCTTTCTTTTCTGGGAACGAAATACTACGTCTATTAACTCAGGTTGCATTCAAACCACTTCTATCTCTGTTTTGTAAATATAGGATATCTTCATCTTGCGACACTGAAAATATCATGCCGCAACAAATGAAAATTTGAGGCCCTTTCGGGTTCTCTACGGCCTTAACAAAAGAAAGAGTTTGTGCCATATTTGGTGATAACCGATATGCAGAGGTATATAAAAGAATTTGGATGAATAATTTAAAACGTAAATGGAGTTAACAAAAATAATTGTGGAATTTGGAGAGTCGGATGGAGTTAATGAAAAAACAGAAACATTAGCCAGAGTTCAAAAAGAGGGGGGCATTCTAATATCAGACATTTATTTCATATGTAAAACTGTGGGGGGAAATATGATCATTGAAATTTTTGACCGGCTTTATCTAAATAATGTCATTGTTCAAAAAAAATGAGATTGTTCCGGGATTCAGATGGGCAAAAAAATATTGAGATTGTTGTTTCGAATTTGCTTCAAAAATTCAGGACTCTTTTATTAAAAAATAGCTGCTCAAAAAATATGGGGGCAGGAAGTCGCATAGTAGCCTCAAAATTTTAGACCCTGTGTTGCTCTGTAAAAATCAGGGAAAAATTTCCGCCGGTTATGGTATATGTGATGATTTCCCCTTCTTATGATGTGAATACATGTCGGCATTCTGACATGGGATACACTAAAAAAGGAAAAGTTCCGGAAACAGGAGAAAGAAAATTCTTTCGCCGGTAAGTACTGTAGAAATCTGGAATTTAACCCTTCAAAAAAGATAAGTTCCAGATATTTTTTAGAGTTCTACCACAGGAAGAAATAAGCTTTACCAGGCAAAGCCGGAACCTCTGATGCCTTATAAACCGGTAAACTGCAGATCCGGAGAGGCAAGGACCTTTTTGTTTAATCTAAATGGAGGTTTAGAAATATGTTGGACTTTACAGAGGCAAGTCTGAAAAAGGTATTAACCAGATATAATGTGGCTCTGGAAAAGGCAATGACGCCAGAAGACGCCGCAGAAGAGCTCTATCCTAAGGACAAACTTATTTACCCGATTGCAAAGGCCATCTTCGAAGGAGAAGAAGACGACGTAATCGAGGGTCTCGAAGCAGCAATTAAAGCAGGCAAGGACCCAATTGCTCTTATTGATGACGCTCTCATGGTCGGTATGGGTGTTGTCACAAGACTCTACGATGAAGGTATCATTTTCCTCCCCAACGTCATGATGTCCGCTGACGCCATGCTCGAAGGTATCGAATTCTGTAAGGAAAACTCCGAAGCTGCCCCTGTAACAAAGGGAACTGTTGTCTGCCACGTCGCAGAAGGTGACGTTCACGACATCGGAAAGAACATCGTTACTGCTCTCCTCAGGGCAAACGGCTACAGTGTTGTCGACCTCGGAAGGGACGTCCCTGTGGATGAAGTTATCAAAGCAGTTGCTGCAAACAACCCCATCATGGTCACAGGTACTGCCCTCATGACCACCACCATGTATGCATTCAAGGAAGTTAATGACAAACTCCTCGAGAAAGGATACAAGATTCCATTCGCATGCGGTGGCGGAGCAGTTAACCAGGACTTCGTATCCCAGTATGCACTCGGTGTATACGGTGAAGAAGCCGCCGACGCCCCCAAGATTGCTGACGCAATCATTGCAGGTACCAAAGATATCGCAGCATTAAGAGAGAAATTCCACAAGCACTGAGGTGAGTGAAATGGCAGCAAAAAGATTCACTAAGATGGCATACGCAAATGCAGATGAAATGACCTTCGGCGTAGCCAAGCACCCCGTAAAGGCAGGCCTTGGCCTCGAGATCGGTGCAGGCTACACAATTCCTGAAGTTAACTATGCTCCCAGACCTGAAGCCGGTGCATCCAAGGAAAAGCTCGTGAAGGAATACGAGAGGATCACCACAGACATCATGGCAAGAATGGTCCAGGTTGGTTTCCCGGCAGTTATCCTTGAAACCGAGCACGTTCAGCAGATGTCCAACAACCCCTCCTGGGGAGCAGAAGTCGCACACGCCCAGAAGACCATCATGGAAGAATACCACGATGAATACGGCATAAAGTGCGCACTCCGCCACACAATTGGTGACATCCGTGAGAACAGGGACTTCCTCCAGCTCAGAGGCGACAAGTACTCCGTCTTCCTCGAGGCTTTCGAAGAATGCGCAAAGGCCGGTGCTGACCTCCTCTCCGTTGAATCAATGGGTGGTAAGGAAGTATTCGACTACGCAGTTCTCAGGAACGACATTGCTGGTATGCTCTACGCAATCGGCTGTCTCGGCTCCATTGACATGGAACTCATCTGGACCGACATCTCCGCAATTGCAAAGAAGACCGGAACTGTCTCTGCTGGTGACACAGACTGTGCCCAGGCAAACACCGCAATGTTCATCGGCGGTGGACTGCTCGACAAGAACCTCGCACACACCCTTGCAATCCTTGCAAGAGCAATCTCTGCTCCCAGGTCCCTCGTCGCATACGAATGCGGTGCAGTAGGCCCCGGAAAGGACTGCGGATACGAGAACGTTATCGTCAAAGCCATCACCGGTATGCCAATGACCCAGGAAGGTAAGACCTCCACCTGCGCTCACTCTGACGTAATGGGTAACCTCATTATGCAGTGCTGTGACTGCTGGTCCAACGAGTCAGTTGAATACCACGGTGAATTCGGCGGTACAACTGTTCAGTGCTGGTCTGAGTCCCTTGCATACGACTGCGCCCTCATGAACACTGCTCTTGAAACCAAGAACGACAAAGTTCTCAGGGACCTCCTCATGCTCTCCGACAGGTACAGAGACCCACAGTCCTACGTGCTTGCATACGACAACGCATACAAGGTCGGTCAGGCAATTGTTAAGGACGGAGAAAACATCTACCTCAGAGCTAAGAACGCAGCAATTGCATGCTGTGACATCGTCAGCGAAGGCGCTGCAGGCAAGCTCGAGCTCTCCAGGTTCGAAACCAAAGCACTCGCAGACGCAAAGGCATCCCTGGACTCCCTCACAGACGACATGGACAAGTTCATGGACGACTGCCTTACAAAGTACAAGAGCGAAGTCAAAGTATTCCTTCCAGAGAACTACGGCTTCTAAGCCTTCTGTTCTCTTTTTTTCCTTTTTTAAATCCAGTTTTAATCCATCTATTTGTCTTATTTTTTATTTCAGAATTATATGTGGTGTGTATGAGTTATTGAAACCATATCCCCGGGGTGTACTAACTCTATCGCATTTTAGAATCATATGAATCATATAATACTGTCAACAATAAGCTCTTTTTCTCCGGATGAGAAAAATCTGGCTATTCTCAGGTGCCAGCGCGTACATTCAGGTTCCGGCGTATCAAGCTCAATAAAGTTGTAACACTGGGAGGTCTTTCCACGAATTTTTGAAGAGCAAACAGTTCCTGCACTGACAATAAACATATCGTTTAACCTCCACACCCAGGGGATGTGCCAGTGCCCGCAGAGTACAAGGTTCACGCCTGAGCGGTCCAGAAGCTCCAGAACGTCTCCCGCGTCTACAAGCACATTATTCCCTCTGCCGGTCATTGGGATTGAAATAAGGTGGTGGTGAAGGGCAAAAACCTTGAAACTGCCTTCTGAGAAAGTACTCTCTATCCAGCCGTAGTTTTCCCTTCCAATGTGCCCTTCTTCAAGTTCCGGCTGGGAAGAATCAAGCCCTACCACAGTGACCTCGCCAAAGTGTTCAAAGGAAGATCTTGACTTGAAAATGTCTTCAAAGAAAAGGTAACCTGCGTTTCTCGAGTCATGGTTTCCCGGAACTATTACCTTGTTTTTACATTCTATCCTGTCGATGAAATCTTTTGCTCCGTTATACTCGGCTGCAAACCCGTTTTCAGTCAGATCGCCGGTGATTATTACTATATCTGGAGAATTCCTGTTTATGTTTTGAAGCATTGAATCTGCGATCTCAGGGATATAGTATGCTTCTGAGAAATGAATATCTGAAAGGTGTACCATTTTTATAATATCTGATTCCTCTGTCCGTTCGTTGCTATTTTGACTTTTCTCAGAAGCAGGATGGATTGAGTTGTACATATAGTTATTCGATTTAGTCTATATGTATGTTATAAAATACGTAGCTTATATGCAATCTATATATTAAATGTAACTTTCTAGAATTGACCAGTAACTTAAGGACATGCCCCATAAGTCATGAGCAAAAAATAAGAAAAGGATGTTATTCCTTTTAATTAACTCAAATTTCAGGCAGTTTCTGCCACTCTTTTAGTTCCATTTATTGTTTTTCCATTAACCAGTGAAAGCACTTCAGAGGGAATATAGACTTTATTAGTTTCTGGAGCATAAACGACGATTCCTTCGAGCTCATAAGTTACACCGTCCTTAATTAGAAGGTTCTTACTCACCGGGAGTTCGGCATCTCCTATCCTCAGAACGGGGTTTGAGGAGTTTGCCATATCCAGCAAATATTCATCTTCATCCAGTTTCCTGTCTCCGTTGTCTCGGGAGAAAATCTCGCCTGCTTCGACAAACAGACACGAGCTTGTCTTATTCAGGTCAAATCCGAGTTCTTTAGCGATATACCCTGCAATCTCGGTATTATCCACGTGACCTGCAGGATAATGAGGACCATAAGCCCACAGGGGAACATCTTCTCCGGAGTGTCCATGAGTGGTCCATCCGATAACTGTATGGTTTTGGCTGATTACTTTACTGATTGCATAGTCAAGGGAGAGGCCTTCTCCATTGTTATACAGCTCAAGAATTTCAGTTACATCGTTGTCAGTTGCATCAATTTCCCACCAGGTTTTTAACTGGGCTTTAATGTTTTCGGAAGAGATATCCGTTCCTATTTTTTCTGCAAGACCTGAAGAGCTGAGCTTCATACCTTTGAGAGGATCAACGACATCTTCTATTGTTGTAGAGGTATAATTGGAATCAGAATCACTGCCAGTGGTCATCCCGCCGGTATTGTGGTCAGGGAAAGCCAGAACAAGGGTATGTCCATCTTTTTCTGCAAATTCAACTGCAGCTTTGACAGCTTCGTCAAAAGCAAGGAAGTCAGTGACAGCATAAGCAGGGTCATTAGCATGATTTGCCCAGTCTACCTGGCTCCCTTCCACCATAAGGAAGAAGCCGTTTCTGTCCTGAGAAAGCAGTTCAAGGGCTTTTCCGGTCATTTCTGCAAGAGAAGGTTCTTCAGGTGCAAGTTCGGCACGGTCAATGTCCGGTGCCATATGACTGCTGGCAAAAAGTCCCCAGGCTTTTCCAGAGGACAGATTTAACATCTCATCTCTGCTGTCAACATACTGGTAGCCCCTGTCAAGAAGTACTGCTGTCAGGTTTTCTCCATCTGTCCTTTTTCCGCCTTCTGCTTCAGGTACAAGATGGCGGGACCCTCCTCCGAAAACCACATCAATGTTTTCATAGACCATCTGTTCCATAATTTCATTCTCATTATCCCTGCTATCTATGTGAGAAGCAAAAGCCGCAGGTGTAGCATGGGAGACGCGTGAAGTTGCTACAAGCCCTGTAGCCTTACCTTCAAGCTTTGACCCTTCAAGCACTGTTGCAAGCGGGCTGTATTGCAGGTCTTCAGAAGGGCTTTCCAGCATACTTAAAACAGAGGCATTACCCGGCCCGACACTTACAAAGCCGTTTGTGGTCTTATATCCTGTGGCAAAAGCAGTTGCAGCTGATGAGGAATCGGTAATAACCGAATCTGTGCTGTAAGTAGAGACCATGCCGGTTATCATTTCATCAAGCATCAGAGGATTTCCGCTGTACCATCGGGCAAGGGTCTGGACACTCTGAGAACATCCATCAGGTACCAGAATAATCACATTTTTAATTTCAGCTTCCGATCCTGGACAGGATTTGCAGTTTACGGAATCAGTGAAATAAGTATAGTTGCCTGAATAATATTCATTACTCGAACCAACTTCCACAGCTGCCGCAGACCCGGCATTTCCCAGCAGCAGAAGCCCTACAAAGAGAGTTAGTAGAACGTTTGTTTCTTCAGTATCCATGAAAACTACCTCAAATTGAGAACCTGCTTTTAAGAACAGGCTCTATTTCAGACCATACTCGAATTTTTGATCTCAAATTTGAAGAAGTAGTCAGCTGTATTTGTATTTTTCACATATAAAATATATATCAAACAGTATCTAATGTAGGAAAAGTGAAGCTATATAACCTATTATTCGGCATCAGCTGTTTTTCCAAATATTTACCTTATATATTTCCACTTATACACAGCTAATTTCTACCAGCTGTGAACAAAATAAAGACATAGCCTTACAAGATTCCGTCCAGTAACTGGGTAAATATTCACTAAAATTGTGGAATGATAGTAAACGGTGTATATAAAGAAAGAATGATTTCGCATCGATTGGATACTGGAAAAAATTTGTCCATTAACAGGATGAGGCTGATGTCTATTAATAGAACAGGGATATATATTTATAAGTGAAATATATAGAATACTGCGAAAAACTCTATATATCTTGAAAAATATGAGTTGTGCAGTTGATATCAGGAGGAAGAAATGGATAGTATAAAATTATTTAAAAAAGCTACAGATGCGATCAGTACAATCTTCCTTTATATATTGCTGCTGGCATTAATTGTGGGAATGGCAAAAACCTTACTTGATATCCGCTTTATTATTTTTGAGTCCCTTGAAAGCGGCTTCAACCACATGGTAACGAGTGTGCTAACGGTCTTCATTGTTATTGACCTTTTCAAAGCTTTTGTTGATTATCACGAACATGACAGAATAAAGCTTACGGATATAACGGATGCAACAATTTTAATAGTCCTGCGTGAGATCGCTGTGGGCCTTTATTCCCAGGAATTCGGGTCTGAATTTGTTTTAAGTTTGGCGACCTTACTGCTAGTACTGGGTATAATGAGAGTACTTGCTGTCAAATATTCTCCGGCAAAACTCCGGGAATCTTATATTTTTGTTCCGCAAGAAGAGCAGCCTTCAAAAATGGGCTTGAGAACTATATTTGATCATTGCAATCCTGTTCACGACAATAATTGACCTTTTTCCTCCTGCAATAAATGAGAGCTCAATTCCCAGATAAGCGAAGTTCCTTTCTTTGCTGACTTTTCCTTCTTCTTCCTGCAAGCCAGGCGCTATGAAATAATGAGAGGTATATCTAATAAAGCCTAATTATTGTGTTTTCCAGTGGAAATAAAGGGGTTTTGAATTTGCTAAATAAGGCATATATACTTTTATTATTCTATAATGTCATTAACCATAATATATATTAATTCCCAGTTTAAACATATCACATGGAATAAATAAAAAACGAAGCAAATTAAAAGCTAAAATATTGAAAAAGAGAATATTTAGCCTGGCTGAGTTGTTAATTAGCCGTCATATACAACCTTCAAGGGCACTTATACATCCTATCCTTTGAAGTGAGATATATACAGGGTTTTCAGCTCAGTATTTTAACCAGATTAGTCTCTACCAGTTTCCATACCTTATCCCTGGGGGGCTGGCAATAGCTTTATGCTGTCAGATTAACTATTTTTTCTATCTTTGAGACCAGAGGCTTTTCAGATCTCATGTACATATAAGCAGGAAGTCCTGACCTGGAGAAATTCTGGAAAATACTCATTGCCAGGCTGTTTATTCTGGGAAACTCTCTAATTTTCTCATTTGCAAAGAAACCTATTAACCTGTCAAAAGTTCTAACGTTTGTGGTGAAACCTGTTTCTCTCCTTACATTTCTATCCATAGAATAAACCAGCTCGACCCAGGCATTCAGCTCTTTTGTCAGGTGCCGCCTGGCTCCTCCTTCAACTACTATACATGACCTGCCATTTTTGATATTCTCAAAATATTCTCTGAAAGACTCTCCTTTTGCAAGAGTATATACTGCACCCATACCACCTGTGTGGCTGTCCGTGGTCGCAGCAAGCCCTTTCCCATATTTTCGGGCAAGTGCAGCAGTAATCAGGTTTTTTTCCGTTAAGTCCTGCATGTTATATTCAACTACAGGGAACTGTTTTATTAGTTCAGGAACAGCCCGGAGGTTGGGGCGGTCTCCTATAGCAAACCAGAAAGGGTGATTGTATATATGCGGAAGGTCGTGAGCTCTGAGGTAGCGAATAAAACTTTTGAAATCATGTTCCTGATTGGCGATAGCCTCAAGTTCTCTGAATTCCTCCGAATCAAGCTCAAAAACATTAACGTGAAGGGTATGCCCTGCATTTTCAGGATCTTTGATTGAAATTTCAACCCCCGGGACAAGCCCTTCTTTATCCCAGCCCAGCAGGTCATATGCTTCGACAGTATCATGGTCTGTAAAGGTCACAAAATCAAGCCCTTTAGCCTTCGCTTTTTCAAAAAGAACAGCAGGATGCATCGCTTTTGCCGGAGGGACATCATAGGAACAGGAGGAGTGCACATGCAGATCCATCTTTTTCCATCCCTCCTGAAGCAGAGTTTCTGCAAGCTCAGAACTTACCGTTGCTTTAGGATTGTTTTCGGGTTTTTCTTGCATTAACAAGCACGACCATTTTATTCTGATTTCTCTCTGTGCAAAATATTCTAGAAAATTCTTATCAAGTTATATGGATGAAGGTCGAAATATAAAGAGATTTCGCTAAAAAATATATTTCTTATAATTAGTATGGGTATTTTGTAAAAAACAAATCTATTGTCAACAAATAAGGGTATGAAATTGTAAAATTGGGAAGAGCATATGAGAAGAAAGAGTAAAAAAGAAGAAAGAACAGGTTTTCAGGATAAAATATTCCGGCAAAATACTTGTAAATCGAGAAGCTAAGCTTGAAAGTAAGTATTTATATCTTAATACCCGTATTTAATTGCTTTTTTACATAGAAAAAAGAAAAGTATATATACCTCTCAAGCCTATCAATAGTTAGTAGCGTGGGACCAAAAATACGAACACCCAAAACATACGAACAGACCAAAAAGCATGCCATCAGTGAAGAGCTTATAATAAGTTTCCTCCCATGTTACTTCCTTACAGGTGGATTTTACCTCAAATCTCTTCTTTTTATTTTTCGATTCACACCGATTGATTTTGAAGCTTTTGAGTTTGAAGCTTTAGACCCATTTTTGAAATCTGTTAATCTGCAGGAAAGGGTTTTACTTATGAAAGATATTTACTCTTATAGGTCACGACAGAGAAGAGCGGAAGAGATATGAAAATCTTACTGTTCATATGCGGAGAAGGGCTTGGACACACAGGACGCTGCCTTTCGCTCGGAAAAGATTTTCTGGCGGCAGGGCATGAAGTTAACTTTGGAGCTTACGGCTACTCAAAGGAACTGGTGATAAAATCAGGCTATTCGGCATATGAAATCCCTTCGGAAATCAGGCTGGCTGGAGAATCCGGGACTTTTGACATCAGAAAATCCATCAAAGAAACACTGAATAATATTTCCCCGTCCGGTTTCAGGAAGATCCTCAGGTTGATTGAGGAATTGGACCCCGATGTTGTACTATCGGACGGGTACTATTCAGGCATCCTTGCTGCACAGATAAGAAAAGTCCCTGTTTACTTTATAGGGCACCAGTTCAATATGGAAGAATTTTTTCAGAAAAAAGGGCTTTTCGTAGGAGCAGCAGGGAAGTTTGCCAGAAGGTTTTACAATCATATATTCAGCAGCGTTGACGGGATAATAGTCCCTGATTATCCGCTCCCTTATTCCGTAAATAGAAAAAATTTCACCATTTCAAGGAACATTAATAGCAATATCTTTTTCAGCGGCCCTCTTATCAGGTGCAGGTACAGGGAGGCTGAGGAAAAATCATTCAGGCACCCAAATGTCCTTTCAACAATAGGAGCTTTCGGGTACAGGGCAGCCATATTCAGAAACGTTATTGAGGCTGCTAAACTGGACCCTGATATTCATTACACTTTTATTTCAGGGCCTGAAATCGACCCCGAACAGTTTCCTGAAATCCCTGGCAATGTGGAGTTTACTGGTTTTACGGACAACCCTTTCCCTTACTACAGAAGTTCGGACCTTGTAATCACTGCCGGAGGGCACGGAACCATTATGGAAAGCCTTGCTTTCGGGCTTCCTGTGCTTTCTTTTCCTGACGAAAAACACCGGGAGCAGGAAAATAATGCCGCAGTGCTAGAAGAGGCAGGGTACGGAAAACGGATGAGTTATCTGACACCTCCAGAGGTCATTCTTGCCTGTATCAGGGAAGTTCTGGAAGATGAGAGTTATAGTAAGAAAACCCGGCGGCTAATGGAACTTGCCGAAGTGCTGGACGGGCCTGCAGCTGTCAGAAAGTTTCTTGAAGGCAAATATAAGGCATAATTCCGGGAGAAAAAGCTCAAAGGAAGAAAAATTCGAAATCAGTGAGAAAAAGCAAATAGAAATAAACACATCCTGATAAACGAGGGATAAAGGATGAGAATAATGATTTTTATGTGCGGGGAAGGGCTTGGGCACACCAGCCGCTGCCTTGCACTGGGGAAAGAACTTCTTGCTGCTGGTCATGAGATAGAATTCGGGGCTTACGGTTACTCGAAGGATCTTGTAGAAAAGACAGGGTATCGGGCACAGGAAATACCTTCGGAGATAAAACTGGTTGGAAAGGCCGGAGGCCTTGACATGGCAGGTTCAATCGAAGCAACTCTCAAAAACGCCCAGCTTCTTGGAGGCCCGAAGGTTCTGAAGCTTATCAGAGATTTTAAACCGGATGTGGTGGTTTCTGACAGCTATTACCTGAGTATTCTTGCTGCTATTGTTCTTAAGATCCCTGTGTATCTTATTACCAACCAGTCGAATATGGAAGAGTTTTTCAAAAACAGGGGAGTTCCTATCAGGCTTCTCGGAGAATTGACTAAAAAGTTCTACAAGGAGGTCTTTGAAAAAACCGATAAAATAATTATTCCTGATTACCCCCTGCCCTATACAGTTTGCAGGAAAAATCTGAATTTTGCCCCCAAACTCCGGGAAAAGCTCTTTTACAGCGGCCCTCTTGTTAGGAAGAAATACGAAGAAGTAGACCGGATCTCTCTCGAAAAACCTCACGTTGTTTCCCTGATAGGAGGTTTAGGATACAGGGAACCGATTTTCTGGAAAATGCTCACAACTGCTGCACTCGATCCCGGGATTAACTATACGCTAATTTCAGGGCCAAACCTTGACCCCTCAAAGTTCATGGAAATTCCGAAAAACGTTCAGCTTCTCAGGTTTATAGAAGATCCTTTCCCGTACATCAGGAGCTCGGATGTTGTAATAGCTCCTGGCGGGCACAGTACTATAATGGAGGCTTTAAGCTTCGGGATTCCCATTCTCTCTTTTCCGGACGAAGGGCACAGCGAACAGGAGAATAACGCTGCAGTGATTGAAGAGGAAGGCTATGGAAGAATGCTCAGTTACTCCACCCCGCCCGAGGTAATTCTTGAATGCATAAGGGAAGTCCTTGAAGATCAGAAGTACAGAAACAAAGTAGAACGGCTGCAGCGGCTTGCGGCTGAGCTGGACGGCCCAAAAGCGATCAGGGAATTGCTGGAAAAAGAATCCGGGAAAAAGGTTTCCTGAAAATTTTCTCTGGCCCCTTTTTACTGCTTCTATAAAGCCTCAACCTTATTAACGGACTTGAGATAATTATCAGAAAAAAATCCAAAAACTCATTCGGTTTTCGGTTTTTCAGGTATAAGGCTCTTCAGGTAGTCCAGCAAGGCAGCATGGTTCTCGAACACAAGATCTGCATTCTTCAACTTTTCAGGTTTGAGCATACTCGCAACCGCAACACAGTAAAGCCCGGCTCTTTTGGCGGCAGTGATTCCAAGCGGAGCATTTTCAACTACAATGCACTCATTCTTTTCCAGAGCGAGTTTCTCAAGCGCCTTCAGGTATGGGTCAGGACAGGGTTTTCCATGTACCAGGTCTCCCCCGGTAATAATGACTTCGAAGCAGTCCGGAAAAAAAGAATTTGCGAATTTGCTGACGACATCAAAGTTCGACCCGGAAACCATGGCGAGCCTGAAATGTTTTTTTAATTGATTGAGGCAGGCAGGCATCCCTTCAAAGGGCTTTATGCGGTCAAACTCGAGAACTTCACGTTTTTTTAGAGGCAGCTTCTCATAATGCCGGGGCTCAGGCTCTTTTCCAGCCTTCTCAAAGACCTTTTTGATAAGACCCAGGTTGTTTGAGCCTTCAAGCTCGTAAATCTCTTCTCTGCTGATGGTGATACCTTCTTCCCTGAAGGTCTTAACCCAGGCATCTGCCTGAAACCACATGGAGTCAACAAGAACCCCATCCACATCAAAAATAATTGCTTTTAACATCTATGCAGTAGATTGCTATAATTCTTAATAAATTTTGTGAGAAATCCAAATTAAGTAACCTTTCTATATAGACACTCCCGGTAAATCTCTCTATAGACATGCCCATATCCAAAAAAACTTTGACGAAATTTTAAAAATCACTCCCTGTTTATGTACCAGGGAATCTCCTGTTTCTTTTTTCACCCGGGTTTTCGTCTCAGATATTTATCATAAAGATGTCCGCCCAGCCAGTACCCTATAAAAGCAAAGATAAGAGTCCCGGGAGCATAAACCGGATACCCTGCGCCTTCAAATCGGAAAAATATGTTGAAAAAAGCAAGGTAGAGAACCAGAAAAATTACAAATCCTCCGATTTCGGTATACTTTTTAGTAAGATTCAAATTTATCAAACCCCTTTCCCATATGTAAAACTGAAGCTTCTCTGAAGCTTTTAATTATAAAGCATTGGTGATTTAATTCTTGCAGCTTCAGAGTTTTATTCTTTACCCTTTTCCTTTGCCGCCTCATCTTCCTTCCTGAAACCAAGAGAGACAGAGTTAATGCAGTAACGCTTTCCGGTTGGTTCAGGGCCGTCTTCAAAAACGTGCCCGAGATGACTGCCGCAGCGAGCACAAACCACTTCTATCCTGTTCATGAAATAGCTGGTATCTTCCTGAAGCCGGACTCTGTCACTGGAAATTACATCATAGAAACTTGGCCAGCCACTCCCTGATTCAAATTTGGTGCTGGACGAAAATAGTTCCTGCCCGCAGGCAGCACAGGTATAGACCCCCTTTTCTTTGTTATAGTAAAGGTTGCCGGAAAAGGGCCTTTCCGTGCCTTTCTGCCTTAAAACATGGTATTGCTCCGGAGTGAGAATATTTTTCCATTCTGTGTCGGACTTCTCAATTTTGTTCTGTACCAGTAGAAAACCCCCGTTATGCATATGACTCAATTATGGCGGAAAAGACATAATCCTCCAACTCAGGGAAAAATCCTGAAGCTCCTGAAGGAAGAACATTGTACTGAAATGGATTATTAGAATATTATATGCCGGAAAAGTATAAAGAATAGTACATACTATTCAACTGAACCACATTGCAGAAATAAGAATTCGTAAGTAAGGGTTCTATGGAGGAAAAAGGGACAAGAAAAGATGCTCGGGTTTTTTTCTGACCCTGCAATTTTCAAGTTTTTTTCAACAACCTTGGGGAAACTAAGGGAATCTTATTCGTATCTTAACGAGTCCACAGGCTTCATTTTTGCTGCTTTTCTTGCAGGATAGACACCAGAGACAAAACCAACAGCAACCGCAACTATAAATCCGGCAGCTATAAGGCTTAATGGAAATACTACGGGGAGGGAAAGAAGGCTTTCCACAGTATACGCCCCTGCAATTCCGACGGCGCCTCCGAGAACGCCGCCGAAGACCCCAAGAAGAATTGACTCGATCATGAAAAGGAAAAGGATGTCAAAGCCTGTGAAGCCGAGAGATTTGAGCACTCCTATCTCTCGTGTCCTTTCTGTAACGCTTACGAGCATGATGTTCATGATCCCTATGGATCCTACCAGAAGGGAAATCAGGGCAACGGCTGTCAGGAAAGAGCTGAGGGCTGCTGCCATCATGTCGGTCTGCTCTAAAATTTCAGCCTGGTTTATGGTCATGTAGGGTCTTGAATCTTTATCCTCAAGGTCCCTTTCGGAAATCCCGAAGCTGCGGGCAAGGCGCCTGTCCACCTCATCCGAGGTATTCTGAATAGTTGCAGGGTCTTCAGCCATTGCAAAGACCCCTCCGTAGTCCGTTTCTCCAAGCATTTCGTTCATGACGCTGATAGGGATAAGGACAGCCTCGTTATCGTTATAAGCCTGAACCATTGTGTTTTCAGGATTCTGGATTATTCCTTTAATTTTGAAAGTTCTGGTGATTTTTTCGTCTTCCCCTACCCTGAAGGTTATGTCTATTGAGTTTCGTACCGAAAGGTTTCTGCCGAACTTCTCGTTTGCAACATCATACCCAACAATAGCAACATACCTATCATTGTCATTAATAAAGGAGCCTTCACTTAGCTTAGTTTTTGCAACCTCATCGTAATCCTCCCCTACCCCGCTTACCATGATGCTTTTGGTCTCAGACATGAAAGTAACTTCAGCCGTCTGCGACTTCATAGGTGAAACTCCAGAAATCCCGGGCGTGTTTTCAACTATCTTAAGCTGGTTGTCATAGAAGAGCTTTGGCTGCATTCCCTGGATATAAATGAAATTTGAGCCAATATTGTTTACCTCATTTGTAAAGTGCTGGTTGAAGCTTGCCCCAAGGGACACGTTTGCAATCACAGCCGCGACTCCTATGACGATTCCAAGTACCGTAAGTGTGGACCGCATCTTTGCGCTTGTAATGCTTCCAAGAGCTATTTTTCCTGCACTTAAAAGGGGGATCATGAATGGGGGCTCCGTTTTGGGTTATTAAGGGAAGGATAAAACTGGGATTGAAAACCAGAAATGATTTTTCTTAACTTTCTCTAAATGAAGATATCAAGCATATAAATTCTGCTAAATACTAGAACGTTAAATTGGGATTCATCACTAATTTTCAAATTACATTTGCCTTCAGACAGCCTGCTGAAAAAAAATTTTACTCGCTATGAGAAATATTAATGTAAAACTGTATTTGCAGTCCTGCATCCTGAAAAAAGAGTAAATTTGATAGGTGGGAGGGGAACTGAAAAGAAATAGGACCCTCCATTATAAAGTAACTTTTTTAGTGAATGAGCCCAACAGACCAACGACTTCATCTAATATTGCTCTTTGTTCTGCACTTTTTGTATGCTGTGCCGCAGTTTCAACTGATTCAACCATATACTCACAATTCACAGACATCCGTACTTCTGAATCAGTGATTGTTTTATTCAACGAATAAGTGTCTATATCCATATCTTTTAGAACAGCATCATTAGTAGCTATAAATGATTTGAAGTTGGAATTGTGTGCCGTAACAAAATCACATTCATTAGAATACTGTCTGGCAAGCTCGGATAATTCATTGACTTCCTTGTCTGTATAATAATCCCCTGCTGGCATGATTTCTACTGCATAATTCCATTGATTTTCTACGGCTGATAAATTCTCCAAATCCTTGTTTAATGTATCATTGTGCTGGTTATACTCTACCAGGATAGCTTTATTAGCCGAAGAATCTACACACCCAGATAAAAATAGCGAAACAAGAATAAATAATAACATAACGGCTATATTTTTCATTATTTCACCTGTACTATTTGTATTTATTTAATATGAATGTTTAAGATAAAGATCTAAAAAAATTATTCCGTTTTTATATAGTAAGTCACTCATGATTTTTTAAATATAATAAAGTTTTTAATTGATATATTCAAAGGTAAATATTATTAGAAATAATTAAAAAATCATATGATTGGTAATGTGCCAATTTTCTGTAAATATAAGTTTTAAAAGTTGTCAAATCGAAAATTCAAAATTAGTAGACTTGTTTCATGTTCCATGTACAAAAAACTGGCTTTGAATTTACAGAAAACCAGGGACACTGCTATTCCGGCTGGAGTATAAACGACTCAAGCACTGTTATTGACGAGCCAGATGCTGCAGACCTTTTTCTCATTAATGAGGAATCAAATCACCAGAATATTGTTCCATAAAATGAAAAATTAGAAAATAAGGCACGATGATTACTGTGCCTTACGAGTTTTTGACAATACGAGTCCTGCAATAATCAAAATCAATATACAGAAAGAACCCATGTCAGTAGACCCTATCTTTGGTTCCTTACTGGTTGGGAATGATACATTAACATCCTCACTTACAGTCCCATAAGTTTGAGACTTAGCACTGATTCTCACAGTGTACGTTTTTCCAGGATAGTCAGTGACTATAAAAGAGTCAGTTACCACTCCTGCAGGGTTACTTACATTGTCGTTGGTCCCTGAGATTCCGGAAGGCACAAATGTTATTCCATCACTCATAGTGCCCAGTACAAAAGTCAGGTTGCTGGACTGTGATGAAGAATCATAATAGCTTGCATTAATATAAGCTGCCGTATTGTTTATCCGTTTATATGTGCAATTTGTACTGATCACAGTCTGTATTGCAGGGATTTCAGATGTGGTACCTGAAGGTATTGTAATAGTATACTGGTCAAGGTCAGGTGTCAATGTGCTGGTGGATTTTTGTCCATCCGGAGTAATTGTTACAATTTTATATGTGACACCCTGAGTCAAATGGAAATTTGCTCTACCTTCCTTATTTGTCCAGGCACAAAAATTCGGTTTTTCATTTTTCGGGTCATTATCTGGTGAATAAATCTGAACTTCACCCCCATAAATCTTCTCGTTTGAATCAGTTAAAACATATAACTTTACATAGTGCGGTTCACAATAATCAGGTGCCTGAACCATTTTCAAATTCATTTCTGTGTTTATGCCTGTCATATTTACTGGCAGTTCAGGGCTTTTGAGATATCCTGTTGCTGAAGCAGTTAAACAGTAAGTGCCTTTTCCACTGTTCACAGTGAACTGGTAAAGCCCGTCAACATCAGTAATCTGGGTATAATTCCATGTATCATTTGATAATGTTACTACAGCGCTCTGAACAGGCTGGCCTGTAGTAGCATCTGTTAAATATCCATATACGCCAGAATAAACTGCAGCTGATTTTTTACCGCTTACTGTAAACATACTGGCGCTGCCGTATACCCATGAATTATGGACATTATCATGTGCACCGATTTTTACAGCAAAAGATCCATCATAGCTTATCGGTACATTTGCAGATGTCTGTGAGGTGTTAAGGCTGTATATTAAGTGAGAAGAATCGAATTTTGATGTGCTGTTATATACATTGAAAGAATATCTGGTTGCGTTTAAATATGTCCAGCTTATGCTTACATATCCGTTTACAGTTGAAATTGTACTTCCTTTAGCTGGAAAAGTAACGGAAGGTGCTGCAGAGCCATTGTAAACGGGTAAATTTCTTTTACCGTCATCTGCGACATACCCGCAATCTTCTGTACCCCTGGAGCTTGAATAGGAGCTTGTCACAACATTGCCGGTTGATGTAATATCCATACCATTAATTCCGTTATATGCAGGACTGTTGTAGAATATATTATTTGAAACAGTTCCTTTGCCTGAACAGGCTCCATCAGCCGGGTCCTGATAAACTGTATTTAGTTGAAGTGTTGAAAATATATTATTATAAACATTAAGACCTGTAACGTCTCCTCCCATTACTTCTACGCCGGCATTGCCGGAACCAGTGTCAGAGTAGAAAGTATTCCTGTAAATTTGAACGTTTTTCGTATTATGCACTTTAATGCAAGAATTTATAAAAGTACCCCAGCAGTTATTAAATACTGATATCCCATCACCGGCAGACCATGCATCAAAACTGTCATGTCCGGGTTTACACACTGTATTATAAACCTGAACATTGTTAGTATTTTTACTGCAGAATATAAAGTCACCCATACTGTATTGCATTTTTAAGTCGTGAATAACTGCATTTGAACAGTTACGTAAATAAACCCCTTTTTCATATTCCCTGTACCTGTTGCTTGCAGCATGCATTATACTTAATGATTCCCAGCCGCCGTCAATTAAGAAATTTGAAATTTCAATATCAGACAGATTCTCACAGTTAATAATATTTTGAGTTGCAAAATTAGAGTCGGGATTGTCACAGTAGATTACTGTTGCACCAATCCCATTTCCGTTAAGGGTTACCCCTGATTTCATTATTATGGGTGAACTTATGTGAAATGTGGTTGATGCAAGCTGTACAGTGTCACCCGAATTCGCTGATTGTATGGCAGCGTTGATAACATTCTGGTCGTCTGAGCCTGCAGGGCTAAAGGAAGTTCCCGGGCCTACATGGATAACTGCACCTGAGCAGTTTACTGAAAAAAAGCAAACAGATAAAAACAAAGAAATAAAGAGGATTTTGGTTTTCATACTTATCACTAAACTCTCTAACATTTATACTTTTTTGTATTTTTTATATTCTCCTTTTATTATCAAAACGTTAGAAAAGGAAGAAGAAAAAGAGAGTAAGCCCGCTGAGATTCGAACTCAGGACATATAATTTTTGAAAGTTATTCCTCTCCTGAATAATCTTTTCACCCGTTCTGGTAATTGCCTGATATCCCCCAAAGCTATCCTTTACAGCAGGAACACAATCATAGAGACTCCAGCGAGCCCAGAATTCCGATATTTTGGATATTCATATCTGCAAGTGACACGCCGATTAACCCGCAAGATTATAGGAATTGATTATTTGAAATGTATATCAGTTTATTTTCATTATTAATGTGTTATATTCTCGCTCCATAAAGCAATAATTAGAATCATTTAAATACAACTACTTTTGAATAAAAACAGTTAGGGACGCAATGTCAGTCTATGAAAATACAAAGTTGATCCTTGAGAAGATTGGAAGCAC
>Ga0208825_1000892_pt1 | contig 25652 bp, 18 predicted proteins | sample AD_UKC113_MetaG_FD_184450 | JGI IMG/M metagenome (GOLD analysis project Ga0208825, IMG submission 184450) | Active sludge microbial communities of municipal wastewater-treating anaerobic digesters from Hong Kong - AD_UKC113_MetaG (SPAdes)... | ecosystem: Engineered > Bioreactor > Anaerobic >...
TGTATTTGATGGCCTGCGCGGTGACCTGCGGTATTCGGCAGGCGCACCGGTGGAGAGCACCTTGCAGTGGCAGGGCGGCCAGTTGTATGGCTTGAAATTTGGTCCGGCAACATTGCCGTTCGCCAGCAGTGCTGGCCAGTTGCGCACACGCGCGGCGATTGCTGTGCCGATGATGGGTGGCACGCTGGGCTTGCGTGACGTGGTGATTCGCCCGCCGCAAGGCGAGCATGGCATGGACATCGGGTTTGGCCTGCAATTGGCAGCGATCGACTTTGGCAAGGTGTCGCAGGCGTTGGGTTTGCCGGCTTTCCAGGGCACGCTAGGCGGCAGCATTCCGCGTGCGCATTACGCGCAAGATCGGGTTGATTTTGAAGGCGGCCTGACTTTGCAATTGTTCGATGGCCGCGTGGCGTTTTCAGCGCTATCGCTGGAGCGCCCGTTCGGCACCGCGCCCAGCCTGAGTGCGGATATCGCCATGGATGATCTGGATTTACTGCGGCTGACCGAGGTGCTGGGTTTTGGCAGCATCAGTGGCAAATTGGACGGCAGGGTGACCGGCTTGCGCTTGGTGGATTGGACGCCGGTGGCATTTGATGCGCGCTTCATCACCGATGATGCCCCCGGGGTGCGCAAACGCATCAGTCAACGCGCGGTGCAAGATATCGGCAGTGTGGGCGGCAGCTCGTTTATTCAAACCTTGCAAGGCAAGGCGGTGGCGCTGTTCAAGGACTTTGGCTATCGCCGCATCGGCATCGGTTGCCATCTGGAAAATCAGATTTGCGCGATGAATGGCCTGCATTCAGCCGGCAACACTTTTACTATCGTGGAGGGAGCCGGTGTGCCCCGGCTCGATGTGGTGGGCTATAACCGTGCGGTGGACTGGGCCACCTTGGTAGAGCGGTTGCTGGCGGCCAGCAAAGGCGAGGTGGCACCGGTGATACATTGACCGCGATGGCGCAACGGCAAGCAAATCGACGCAATTTTGGATAAAGGAAACAAGTCATGAAGCAATGGATGGGTGTACCGGGGATGGGTGTACCGGTGGTGGGGGCGCTGCTGCTGAGTGCATGCGTGACGATCAATGTGTACTTCCCGGCAGCCGAGGCCAAGCAGGCAGCCAAGGAGTTTGTCGAAAAGGTCATCAACGAAGCAGACAAGGTGCAGATCAAGGAAACCCCCGCTGGCAGCGGTGGGATGGCTCTACAGGCACCGCGTGCGCGCTTTGATGTGTCGGGGTTTGACCCGTGGGTGTTGCTGGGGATTGGCAGCGCGCAGGCGCAGGCGGCACCCGACATCAGCATCAAGACACCTGCCATTCAAGCCATTCAATCGCGCATGGAGACTCGCTTTAACAGCAGCTTGCGGGCTGGGTTTGATAGTGGTGCGCTGGGGTTTACCGATGATGGTTTGGTCAGCGTGCGGGATGCCGCCAAAGTGGATTTGAAAGACCGCGTCGCGTTGAACACGGCGGTAGCCGACGACAACCGTGACCGCAAGGCGGTGTATCGCGAAGTGGCCGTTGCCAATGGTCATCCCGAATGGGAAGCCCAGATCCGTGGCGTATTTGCCAAGCAATGGATCAGCAGTGCGCGGCCCGGTTGGTGGTACCAAGCGGGCGGGGCGTGGAAGCAAAAATAAGAGGACAAAACGCCCGGTACCTGCCGGGCGTTTTGGTTGCAGTCAGGGGCACGCGTCTTAGTCCAAAAATTGCAATCTCGCCAGCTCTGCGTACAGCCCACCTTGCGCCAGCAATTCGCTGTGGGTGCCTTCGGCAACGATGCGGCCGTGGTCCAACACCACGATGCGGTCGGCCTTGAGCACGGTGGCCAAGCGGTGCGCCACCACCAATGTGGTGCGGCCCTGCATCAAGTGTTCCAGTGCATGCTGCACCGCGCGTTCGCTTTGCGCATCCAAGGCCGAGGTGGCCTCGTCCAGCAGCAAGATCGGCGCATTTTTCAACAAGGCGCGCGCAATCGCGATGCGCTGTTGCTGGCCACCGGACAGGCGTGCGCCACGCTCACCCAGTTCGCTGGCAAACCCTTCCGGTAAGGCATCCAGAAAGTCGGTGGCTTCGGCCAATTGCGCGGCGTGGCGCACCTGCGCATCGCTGGCGTCGAGCTTGCCGTAGCGGATATTGTCGGCGGCGCTGGCGGCAAAGATCACTGGCGCTTGTGGCACCAAGGCGATGGCCTCACGCAGTTGATCGGGCTGCACGTTGCGGATGTCGATGCCATCCAGCAATAGACGGCCTTGTTGCGGGTCATGAAAGCGCAGCAACAATGAAAACACCGTACTTTTGCCGGCACCGGAGGGGCCCACCAGGGCCACGGTTTCGCCGGGGCGCACGCGCAGGCTGAAGTTTTCCAGCGCGGCGGCATCCGGGCGTTGCGGATAATGGAAACACAAGTCTTCAAAGAGCAACTCACCACGCACCGGCACCGGCAATGCCTGTGGTTGCGCGGGCGCGGTGATGGCCGATTGTTCTTGCAGTAACTCATGGATGCGGCCCATCCCGCCGGCGGCTTTTTGCAGCTCGTTCCAGACTTCGGCCAGCGCCCCCACCGAGCCGCCACCAATCATCGCGTACATCACAAATTGCCCTAGCGCACCGGCGCTGAGGTGGCCATTGATGACATCGTGCGCACCGGACCACAGCACCACGATCACCGCGCCAAAAATCAGGCTGATGGCGACCGCGGTTACCATCGCTTGTGCGCCGATGCGCTTGCGTGCGGTTGCCACGGCGGTGGCCATGGCCTGGGCGTAACGACCGCGCTCATAGCCTTCGCGCGAGTGCGCTTGCACCGTGCGTACAGCGCCCAAGGCCTCGGTGGCCAAGGTGTTGGCATCGGCGATACGGTCTTGACTTGCGCGCGAGACTTTTTGAATCCGCCGTGCGCCGATGATGATGGGGGCCACGGCCAGTGGAATCCCCAGCAATGCCCATGCCGCCAACTTCGGGCTGGTGACAAACAACATCACCATCGAGCCGATCACGGTGACGCTGCTGCGCAGGGCCACCGACATGCTGGAGGCAATCACGCTGCGCAAGAGTTCGGCATCGGCAGTCAGGCGTGATACCAGCTCACCGCTGCGGCTGCGGTCATAAAAACCGGCATCCAGCCCCAAAAGGTGGGCATAGAGTTGGCTGCGCAGGTCGGCGACGACTTTTTCACCCAACAAGGTGACGAAGAAATAACGTGTGGCTGTGGCCAGCGCCAATGCCACGATGACCACCAGTACAAAGCCGAAGGTGCGATCGATATTGGCCCCGTTCTGGAAGCCGTGGTCGATCATCTGCCGGAATGCCACTGGCAAGCTCAAGGTGGCGGTGGACGAGGCGATCAGCGCCAGCAACCACGCCGCAAACAGGCCAAGATGCCGACGAATAAAGGGCCATAGGGCACGTAGAGAGCCGATGGGTGCTTTGGTGGGCACCGGAGCAGGTGAGTTCATGCGGCTATTTTAGCCCTAGCGGTCAATGTGACGCCGGATCACTGGAGGTGGGTTCCAAACCCCGCAGATCAGCGGGTAGGTTGGCCTGCGGATATCTGTGGCGGAACTCGGCCAAGCTGGCGCGGGCTTCGTCGGTTTTGCCCAGTTGTTGCAATTGGCGGATCCGCCGCAGCCAGGCATCGCGTGCGCTGGGGCTGGCCATGGTTGCCGGCGGCACGTCGTCCAACGGTGTGTCCGCGGCAGTGTCGGGGCTGGGTGCTGCTTGCAGTGTTTTGAGCTGTGCCGCGGGCCTGCGTGCCACGTTGGCATCCGCATCACGAGCTTGCTCGGCCACGGTGGCGGTTGCCGGCGCGGGTGCCGGGGGCGGCGGCGCTGGCGGCGGAGGCGTTGGGGCTTCTTGCACAAACGCACGTGGGGTTTGCAGTACGACGGGTGGGTCTTCGGGCGGTGGAGGTGGTGATTGCCGAACCCTAGGCGAGGGCTTATCGACGGCTGCAGGCGGGGGGCTTGCTGTACTGTTGGGCGATGGCACCGAAGCCGCTGCGGCGGGCTGTGTGGCTGCGGGTGGCGATGATGCAGGGGCGGTGGACTGCGGTGATGGCGTGGGTGACGCGATGGGAGCGGTGGGTTGCAGTTGCACGCGCCACGCCAAGCCCAGCGCAAGACACAACGATGCGGCCAATGCCAACGGGGTGGCCCAGCGTCGGCGGCGCGCTGGCGCAGAGGGCCGCAGCGCAGCAGCGTGCGCGGCACGCAGGATGCGCGCATCCAGTGCCGCATCCGGTGCATTGCGGCCATGCAGTTTTGGTAACTGCGCGGCCAGTACGCGTTCTTCATGACTTAGGGGCTCACGCGGGATTTGCGTCATGACAGTAATCTCGCGCGCAGTTTGTCCATTGCATAACGCAGGCGTGACTTCACCGTCTCGCGGCCGGCACCGGTAATGCTGCCGATTTCCTCCAGCGTCAGTTCCTGTTCCAAGCGCAACAGCAGTACTTCGCGTTGCTCGCTAGGGAGTTCATCCAGCGCCAGTTGCAACTGGCGGCGGCGTTCAAAATCAGACAAGACCCGCTCGGGTGTTTGTCCATCAGCAAGCCTGGCAAGGCGTTCGTCAGCATCGACAGGAGGGGGTGGGCGATGCTTGAGGCTACGCCAATGATCCCCTAGGCGGTGGTGGGCGATGGTGTACAGCCAGGCGCTGAAGCCGGCATCGGGTTGCCATTCGTTGCGTGCGGCAATCATTTTTTGCCATACGTCCTGAAATAACTCGTCGGCCAAGGCATTGTCGCGCAAGTGGCGTAGCAAATAGCGATAAAGTTTGAGTCGATGGCGTGCGTACAAGTGCTCGAATGCCGCACCGTCGCCGGCGGCATAGGCCAGCATCAGGGCTTCGTCACTGGTCTCAGGCATTTCCACCGGGTACAGCCTACGGGCAGGTGCCGCCAACGGGAAGGGGGCTGTAGTCTTCGCAACGGGGTAATAGGCAAGTGACATACCACGGTAAACGGATACACGGGTAAGTTGGGGTTACCTAAAACGGTGATGCGGAACATGGAATCCAAGCGCCGTTACAGGCAATATGCGCAAAGATGAACGCCACCTTGACCGCAATTCCCCGTACTTCTGCTGATCCCGCACCTCGGCGGCGCAAGGGTGCGTTTGCTGGAATTGCTGAACAAATGGCGCGCTTGTTGCCTATCGGAGCCCGTGTGCGGGTCGAATGGCAACATTCGACATTAGGCAAAGGCAGCGAATTGTTTGGTGCTGGCGAGCCCATTGATGGCGCGTTGCGGCTGCCATGGATTGGTCCCGAAGGTATTGCGCTGTGCGTGGTATTCAGCAGTCCACAACCGATGAGCCACGATGCCATCGAGCGCTGGATGCATATGGCGCGGTTGTTGGTGGAACAGGCAGCGCGGCTGGAGTTCGCCAATAGCAAAATCGACACTTTGCAGCGCTCTGAGCAACTGCGTGAGGCCTTGTACGAAATCGCCGATCTTGCCGGCAGTAATTTGCAACTCCCGGTGATGCTGCGCCGCGTGCATGCCATTGTGGGCGAGTTGATGTATGCCGAGAATTTTTACATCGTCCGCTACGATGATCGCCAGCAGACGATGCGGTTCATTTATTTTGTCGATCAACTCGACCCATTCGTGAATGACCCGGAACTGGAAATACCTGTCGCCGAAGCCGAAGACAGCCTGACGCTGCACTTGTTGCGATCCGGTGAAACCTTGCGCGGCCCTTCGAGGGCGCTGCGCGAAATGCATGGCATTTCGCATTCAGATACCAGTGGCCCCGACAGTGCGGATTGGTTGGGTGTGCCAATGAGCCGTGATGAACATGTCGCTGGTGCGTTGGTGGTACAGCATTACCTAGAGCCCAATGCTTATTCGGAAGATGACCGCATCTTGCTGGCGTTCGTGGCGCAGCACGTACTGACGACATTGGAGCGCCGCGAGGCCCGCAATCGGCTGGAGGTGCGCGTGGCGGAGCGCACCGCTGAATTGCAGCGAACCAATGAAGATCTGAAAGCAGAGGTATTTGAACGCAAACGCATCCAGAACATCCAGCGTGCGCTGTTTCGCATTGCGGAATTGTCGATGACCAGCGAGAGTCTTAGGCATTTTTATGCCGAGGTTCACGAGGCTGTCAGTGGCTTGTTGTATGCGCGAAATTTTTACATTGCCACACTGTCCGAAGACGGCAGCATGTTGGAGTTCCCGTACTCGGTGGACGAGCGTGACCAGGAACGCCAGCCACGCAAGCCAGCCGACGGTTTGACCGAATATGTCCTGAGCACGGGCAAGCCGATGTTGGCCGATCGGGAGCTTATCGCGTCGCTACAAGCCGAGGGCAAGGTGCGTGGGCATGGCAGTCTGGCGCAATGCTGGCTGGGCGTGCCGCTCATGCGGGAGGATAAAGTTGTTGGCGTGATCGCGGTGCAAAGTTATTCGCGCGATGTCATGTTCAACTACCGTGACCAAGATCTGCTGACCTTCGTTGCCATTCATATCGGCAGTGGTTTGGCCCGCAAACTGGCGCAGGAGCGCTTGATGCAGGCGCACTCCAGTCTGGAGCAACGGGTCAGTGAACGTACCCGCGAACTGGCCGAAGCCAATGCGGAGCTGGTGGAGCAGATCGGTGAGCGCCTACGTGCTGAACGTAAATTGATTCATCAGGCCACCCATGACGTGTTGACTGGCCTGCCCAACCGCGTGCAATTGTTGGAGCGACTGACGCACGCGATCACGGTAGCAAGCCATCACCCGGAGGCGTGCTTCGCCGTGCTGTTCATGGATCTGGACCGCTTCAAGCTGGTCAACGACAGCGTGGGTCATGCGGTGGGCGATGAGTTGCTGATCGAGGTGGGGCGTCGCATCGTTGGCAGCGTGCGCAGCAGCGACATGGTCTCGCGTTTGGGTGGCGATGAATTCGCCATCCTTGCAGAAGGCTTGGATGGCCCGGAAATGGCGGAAGAATTGGCCAACCGGGTATTGGCGTCGCTATCCATTCCGGTGTGGGTTGCCGGGCGCGAATTGTATCCGGGGGCCAGTATCGGGATTGCGGTCTGGCATTCGCGCTATCGCAGCGGCGAAGAAATGTTGCGCGATGCCGATGCCGCGATGTATCGCGCCAAGAGTGATGGCCGCGATCGTTGTGCGATGTTCGATGAACAGATGCATCGTGAGGCCATTCGTAGCTTGGATTTGGAAACCGACTTGCGGCGCGCCATTCAGGCCGAAAATTTCCTGCCGTATTACCAACCAATCGTAAGCATGCAAACCGGGGCAACAGTGGGCTTTGAGGCTTTGCTGCGCTGGCAGCACGAGCAACAGGGTTTGCTCACCCCCGGGGATTTTTTGGATGTAGGCGAAGAAAGCGGCTTGATCGAGCAAATCGACTGGCTGATGTACGCGCGGGTAATCACGGATATGGCGCAGCACGCGCTGCCGGGATATGTGGCCATCAATGTGTCGCCACGACATTTCCGGGTGCCTGATTTTGCCAACCGGTTGCTGGCGCTGCTGGAGCTGCATGCGGTGGAGCCTGCGCGCCTGCGGGTGGAAATCACCGAAGTGGCCTTGCTGGACGATGCGCCGCGCACACTGGAATGCTTGGATCTGTTACGTCGGCACGGTGTTTTGGCGCAGTTGGATGATTTTGGCACCGGCTTTTCGGCGCTGTCTTACTTGCATCGCTTCCCGATTGCCAGCCTCAAAATTGATCGCAGTTTTGTGGCCGGACTGGATGGCGAAGCCAGTACCGAAAGCGTGGCCGTGATCCGCGCCATCGTGGCATTGGCCAATAGTCTGGGCATCGAGCAAATCGCCGAAGGCGTAGAAACGCAGCAGCAACGTGACCGCCTCAGTGAGCTGGGCTGCACCTATGCGCAAGGCTTCCTGTACAGCCTGCCGTCCCCCTTGTCGGGTGAGGGCTTGATGGCGCTACCCGATCAGGTGGTATAGCGCACGTCCAACACCTGCAAGCGCAGCTGACCATCACTGATGCGCGCATGCAATGTGTCACCTGGCTGGGTGTCATCGGCTTTGCGGACGATGCGCCCGTGTTCTTGCTGCAAAATGCTATAGCCACGCGCCACCGTCGCCAGTGGGCTGATGGCATGCAGTGAGCGCGCCAGCCCGCGCAGGTGCAAAGCCTCACGCTGTAACCGTTGTGCAATCAGGGCTTGCGGGCGTTGTTGCAGCTGCACGAGGCGTTCGCGCAAGTGCGCGATGTGCTGCTGTGGATGGCGGGCGCGGAGCACGCCGTTTGCATGGCGCAAGGTGGCAGCATGCAAGGCCAGTTGCCGCACCAGCACTGCATCCAGCTGCATGCGCAGTTGCTGTGCGCGCAGTGCTTGCGCCTTCAGGTGGGCCTGTGGGCGGCAAGCTTGCAAGCGCAAAAATGCACGATCGGCACGCTGCATGCCCTGCTGTAATACGTGGGTTTGGCGAGCCTGTAACTGCCGATGCAGCGTGCGCGCATGGGTGGCCAGCGTGGTGGCATCGGGGGTCAATAATTCAGCCGCAGCGGACGGTGTCGGTGCGCGCAAGTCGGCAGCAAAATCGCTGAGTGAAAAATCGGTTTCGTGCCCGATCGCCGACACTACCGGTGTGGTGCACGCTGCAATCGTGCGTGCAAGGGCTTCGTCATTGAATGCCCACAAATCTTCCAATGAGCCACCACCACGCGCCAACACCAGCACGTCATAGCGGCCGCTGGCGTCGGCACGCAGTAGCATGTCGCGGATCTGGGCGGCGGCCACATCACCCTGTACCGGCACCGGTAGCAGTTCCACATCGAGCAGCGGAAAGCGTCGCCGCAGGACGCTGATGATGTCGCGGATGACTGCACCAGATGGCGATGTGAGCACGGCGATACGGTGTGGAAATGCGGGTAGTGAACGCTTGCGTTCGGCAGCAAACACGCCCTCGGCTTGCAGCTTGGCCAGCAACGCGTCATAGGCACGACGCAGCGCGCCTTCGCCGGCCTCTTCCATGGTGTCCAGCACCATTTGGTAATCGCCGCGTGCTTCGTACACGGTCAAGCGGCCACGCACCACCACCTGCATGCCTTCGCGGGGGATGAACTTCAGCCATTGGCTCTTGGGTTTGAACAGCGCGCAACGCACCTGCGCGCGGGCATCTTTCAACGTAAAATACACATGCCCCGAACTTGGCCGCGCCAGATTGCCAATTTCACCTTCCACCAGCACATTGGGGAAGCTGCCTTCCAGCAGGTCGCGGGCCAAAGTGTTGAGCTGGGCGGGGGTGAGGATGCGGTCATCGCGAGTCATGGCGATAGGATACGGCGCAAACACGCGATTTACGCTTAGCCATACACGTTATGGCTAAGCGTAAAATGGCGGCATGACCACCCATATTCCTGACCGCTTTGGTCCACTTTCCCGTCGTTTGACCCGTTCCGTTGCCATTGGCGGGGTGCAGGTTGGTGGCGGCGCGCCCGTGGTGGTGCAGTCGATGACCAATACCGACACCGCCGATGTGGCGTCCACCGCCAAGCAGATTGGCGAGTTATGGCGTGCCGGCAGCGAGCTGGTGCGGATCACCGTGAATACCGCCGAGGCCGCCGCCGCCGTACCGCGCATCGTGGAACGGTTGGCGATGATGGGCGTGAACGTGCCCATCATCGGCGACTTTCACTACAACGGGCATACCCTGCTGGCCGGCGAGCCAGCCTGCGCGCAGGCGCTGGCCAAATACCGCATCAACCCCGGCAATGTGGGCTTCGGCAAAAAAAAAGACACCCAGTTTGCGCAGTTGATCGAGTTCGCCATTCGCTACGGCAAGCCGGTGCGCATCGGGGCCAATTGGGGCTCGCTGGATCAAGCATTGGCGGCGCGTTTGATGGACGAAAACGCACAACGCACCGCGCCTTGGGATGCCGGCCGGGTGATGCGCGAGGCGTTGATTTTATCGGCACTGGAATCCGCGCAGCGGGCGGTGGCGTTGGGCTTGCCGGCCGAGCGCATCATTTTGAGTGCAAAAGTTTCTGGCGTGCAGGAGCTGGTGGCGGTGTATCGCGACTTGGCCGCGCGCAGCGATTTTGCCTTGCATCTGGGCCTGACCGAAGCCGGCATTGGCAGCAAAGGTATTGTGGCGTCCAGTGCCGCGCTGGGCGTGCTGCTGCAAGAAGGCATCGGCGACACCATTCGCATTTCGCTGACGCCGGAGCCAGGGGCCTCACGCACGCAGGAAGTCATCGTCGCCCAAGAATTGCTGCAAACCATGGGCCTGCGCGCCTTCACGCCGATGGTCACCGCCTGCCCAGGGTGTGGTCGCACCACCTCGGAATTTTTTCAAGAATTGGCGAAGGTGGTGCAAGAACACGTCCGCGCGAAGATGCCGGAATGGAAAATCAGTCACCCGGGTGCTGAAAACATGACGCTGGCGGTGATGGGCTGCGTGGTCAACGGGCCGGGTGAATCGCGTCACGCCAATATTGGCATTTCGCTACCAGGCACGGGCGAAGCGCCTTCGGCACCGGTGTTTGTGGATGGTGAAAAGTCGGTGACGCTGCGCGGCGACAACATTGCCCACGAGTTTGTTGCGCTGATCGACGCCTATGTGGAGACGCACTACGCCTTGAACGTACCGGCATGACCTTTTCCTGCGGCTGATTACGTTAGTATTCAAGGAGCCAGAGACGTCGGGGGGACGAGGATGGAAGCCAAGCGCACCAGCGCGCCGCTCTATCTGCACATCACGTTGTTGCCACTTGGTTTAGTGGCGGCCACCGCGGTGGTGTTGCGCTGGTTTCAAGATATGGTGCCAGGCTTGTGGGAATTTGCGGTGCTAGTCGCAATTGCCGCATTGCTCATTTTGCTGATGGCGCGGCGTATTTCCGCACCGCTGACACGCTTGGCGCATGAGGCAGAAGCCGTGCGCCGTTTTGATTTCACCGATCACCCGGTCATTCGCTCGTCGGTGCGTGAAATCGAGGAGCTGGCCGCAGGGTTTGATTTGATGCGTGATGCGATCCGGCGTTTTTTGCGGATCAACCGCCGCCTGGCCACCGAGACCGATTTTGACGCACTGCGTCCGTGGCTGTTGGACAAGCTGGTGGACATTGCCGGTGCGCGCGGTGGCTTGTTGTACTTGGCCGATGCATCCGGTGAAGAGCTGCGCGCAGCGGCGCTGGATGTGGAAGGAGGTAAAGCCAAACCTGCGCCGGACTTGCCACCATTGGATCCGCACGCGATGCCTGAGGCAATGGCCCGCGCGCGTGCCTATTTGCAGCGTGTCAGCAGCCGTTTGACACCGGATGAATTGACCGTGCTGGGGGTGGATGCACGCTTTGCCGATGCGTCGGCCCTGGTGGTGCCGTTGCTGGATCGCCGCGAGTCGCTGCTGGGCATGCTGGTGTTGTTCAAAGATGGCGAGGTGGATGCCACCAGCGCCAGCTTCATCGAAGCACTGGCCGCCAGCGCCGCCACCGCGCTGGAAACCCAGGAACTTTTGCGTGCGCAGAAAGCCATGGTGGACGCCACCATCCGCATGGTTGCCGATGCCATCGACGCCAAAAGCCCATACACCGGCGGGCATTGCACGCGGGTGCCGGAGTTGACCTTCATGCTGGCGCGCGCGGCCTGCGATAAAACCGAGGGGCCGTTTGCCGGTTACGGCTTGGACGAAGAACAGTGGGAAGCGCTGTACATCGCCGGTTGGTTGCACGATTGCGGCAAAGTCACCACCCCCGAGTACGTGGTGGACAAGGCCACCAAGTTGGAGACGGTGCACAACCGCATCCACGAAATCCGCACCCGTTTTGAAGTGCTCAAGCGCGATGCCGAGATCGTGTATTGGCGCGGGTTGGCGCAAGCTGGCGACGAGCCCAGCCTGCGCGCGCAACGCGATGCATTGCTACAGCAGTTGGATGAAGAATTTGCATTCGTCGCCAGTTGCAATGTGGGTAGCGAATATATGTCAGACGACAAGGTGCAGCGTCTGCATGCCATCGGTGCACGGCGTTGGCAGCGCACTTTGGATGACCGCTTGGGGCTGTCGCGCGATGAGCTTGCGCGTCGGCAAACGCCCGCCGCCACGTTGCCGGTGGACGAGTGGCTATTGGCCGACAAACCCGAGCACCGCATCCCGCGCCCGCCTTCCGAACACATCCCAGAGGACAGCCATTGGGGCTTTGCGATGGATGTGCCGGAGCTGTTATACCACCACGGTGAGTTGCATAACCTCGGCATCCGCCGCGGCACCTTGACCGAAGAAGAACGCTACAAGATCAACCAACATATCGTGTTGACCATCACCATGCTGGCGGCGTTGCCGCTGCCCAAGCATTTGCGGCGGGTACCTGAAATTGCCGGTGGCCATCACGAAAAATTGGACGGCACCGGCTACCCGCGCCGCCTCAACGCCGAACAGTTATGCACCGAGGCCAGAATGATGGCGATCGCCGATATTTTTGAAGCACTGACCGCCGCCGATCGCCCCTACAAACCCGGTAAAACCTTGGCCGAAGCGCTGTCGATCATGGCCAAGATGTGCCGCGAGCAGCACTTGGACCCCGATTTGTTTGCGTTGTTTTTGCACTCGGGCGTGTACCGCGAGTATGCCGAAAAATACCTAAGCGCCGACCAACTGGCGGCCGTGCGCATCGAGGATTATTTGTAACCAGACTGCGGCGTCGTTTGCGATGTTTGCTCTAGGCTTCCACGCACACCCGGTTGCGGCCTTCATGCTTGGCACGGTACAGGGCGGCGTCGGCAGTGGCCATCAGCGTACTTCGAGTCATGCGATTTTGTGCCAGTACGGTGACACCAATACTGATGGTAATAGGCAGGCGTTCGCTGACCAAATAAAACCCCGTCTCTGCGACTGCCTGCCGCAGGCGTTCGGCACAGTCCGTGGCGGTGGCAAGGTCGCATTCTGGCAAGAGTAGGGCAAATTCTTCGCCCCCAATACGCGCTGCGACATCTTCGCCGCGTGCATGGGTGCGCACGATAGTGGCGATCTTGCGCAACACCTCGTCGCCCTGAATATGCCCGTATCGGTCATTGATGGGTTTGAACAAATCCACATCGATGATGCACAAGGCCAGTGGCCGTTGATGCCGCAGTGCGCGCCCGATTTCTTTGTCCGCCATTTCACAAAAATGCCGGCGATTGTAGAGGTCTGTCAGCGCATCATGAATTGCCAGTTGATAGATTTCTTCGTGATAACTGGCTTCCACGCTGTCGTGGCTGATGAATTTCAGGATGCTTTCACCCACCGTGATTTGGTCGCCGTCGGCCAATGCTTGTTCATTGGCAAGCCGTGACTCATTGAGCCGGGTTGGGTTGGTTGCGCCCAGATCGCGCAGCATGTATCGGTTGTCATCCAGACGTATTTCGCAGTGCCGACGCGACACGCTTTTATGCGCAATTTGCAGGTCTGACTCTGGGGTACGGCCAATGCAGACCGGCAAATGCCCGATATCCAAGCGCCGGCCCAGCCCTTCGCCATGGATCACCACCACGCAGGCCGAACGTCGCGTGGGTCGTAATGGCCCATCGCTATATAGCGTGCGCTGGGTGGTTTCGGTTTGTTCGGGGTCGTGGCTCATGCAGGCAAGTCGTAAGCGTCACCCGAGTGTAGCGCCAGTTGATGGCATGATGCGTGGCGCTGGTGGCAATTTGCGCAGCACGACCAGAGAGTAGCCAAGGAATAGAGCAAGCCATGCACAACGATCCGGATAGTACCGAGTTGTTGCCCACCGGGGGTGTGACTGCCATGGCGCTAGACGTGGGGCAGTTGCCGGCAGGGGCGATGTTGGGGCATTACCGTATCCAAGCGCTCTTGGGGCGCGGAGGCATGGGTGATGTGTACCGTGCGCAACAGTTGGAACCGGTCAATCGTACTGTGGCATTCAAATTGCTGCGCACGCAGCGCTTGGATACCCGCCACATTGCTTATTTTGAAGTGGAACGTCAGCTGTTGGCACAGATGCGGCATCCGGCCATCGCACAGATTTTTGATGCTGGCACAACCCCGGATGGGCATCCGTATTTTGCGATGGAATTCATCGAAGGTTGCCCGATTACCCAATATTGCGATGATCATGCGCTATCGCTGGAGGCGCGTATCGCGTTGTTTATTCGTGTGTGTGAAGGCGTGCAGCACGCGCATCAAAAGGGCGTGATCCATCGCGATCTCAAGCCAGGGAATTTATTGGTGGATGAGGTGGATGGTCGGCCTTTACCCAAGATCATCGACTTTGGGATTGCTACTGCCAGCAGCTTGGGGCAGGGGCTTGAAGTGGCCGGTACCCCCGACTACATGAGTCCAGAGCAGGCCACTAGCGCGCAAGCAAGTGTGGACACCCGCAGTGATGTGTATGCATTGGGCGTGGTGCTGTGCGAATTACTGATCGGGCAGCGTCCGCAGACCAACGGGCAAACCCAGACCAGCCATGCGCACACACTGCGGTTGCCCTCCGAACAACTTTCCACGCTGTCACCTGCCGATGCTGGGGCCGTGCTGGCAGCACGCCACGCATCGTTGCCGCGCATGCATAAAGTGTTGCGCAGCGAGCTGGATTATGTGGTCGCCAAGGCGATGCGGTATGACCGCAATGAACGCTACCCCAGTGCGGCGGCATTGGCAGAAGACTTGCACAGGTTCTTGACCCATTACCCATTGCAGGCAGTCCCCGCGTCGCGCAGATATGGTTGGCTGAAGTTTACCCAACGCCATCGCACCGGCATGATGGCAGCGGCAGTGGTCAGCCTGGCCTTGGTCGGTGGCTTGGCGGTGTCAGTGTATGGCTTGTTACAAGCGCAGGCGCAGCGTGCCATTGCGCAACAGCGCAATACGCAATTGGAAAAAGTGGCGGCATTCCAGCAGTCGATGTTGGAGGGGATCGACATCGAGGCGATGGGTCTGGGGATGGCCAATGGGCTGCGTGCACAAATGCAGCAAAATGCACCGGAAGCAGCCGTTGCTTTGAATGCGGCACTGGCAAGTACCAGCACCGCTGACGTAGCACGCGGTTTGATCGATCAAGATATTCTGGTCAATGCCGAGCGCGCCATCACGCATGATTTTGCCCACGATGCAGGGCTAGCAGCGGACTTGCGCGAGTCGGTGGCTAAGGTGCGGCTGGCATTGGGCCTGCCTAAACAAGCCGCCGCCGGGTTTGCACAGGTGGCCGATTACCGCAGCAAAGCCTTGGGGGCGGCATCGCCCAAAACCTTGTCTGCGCGCCAACAGCAGGTCTCGGCGTTGCTGGAGGATGCCCAGCCCAAAGCTGCTATGGCCTTGCTGGACACGGTGTTGCCCAAGGCGCAGCAGTTGCTGCAAGCCGATCCAATTGGCCTCAAGTTGCGCTTGAATCAGGCCGAAGCAACGGCATCTTTGGGCGATCGTCCGGCTGCGCGCAAACTGCTTGAAGCCTTGCGTGCGCAAGCCATACAACTGCGTGGTGAGCGCGATCTGGTGACCATGGACGTAACCCAGAGCTTGTCGGTGTTATTGGGGAAAATGGGCGAACCGCAAGCTGGCCGTCGCTTGATGGAGGCTTTGGTGCCGATGCGAATGCAAGTGCAGGGCAAGGACGCAACCGACACCTTGGGCGCGCAACACAATCTGGCCGTGATGCGCATCCTGACCGGGGACAAACCCGGCGCGGTGGCCTTGCAGCAGCAATTGGTGGCCACGCAAACCCGCCGCTTAGGTGCTGAGCACCCACAAACCCTGTCCGAGTTGGGCAACTTGGCCAATATGTTGAACGACAGCGGCAAGCCCGAGCAGGCATTGCCGATTGCCGAACAGGTGGTGGCCGCACGCACGCGAGTGCTGGGGGAAGATCACCCGCAAACGCTGAAAGCCATCTTGAATCTGTCTTCCATTTTAGCGCGGCTCAAGCGGTTTGATGCGGCAATGGCATTACAAAAACAGGTTGCACAGGCGCGCACACGCTTGCTGGGGCCGCAACATCCGGACACCTTGTTTATCCAACTCAACCGTGCCGCCACCTTGCAACAAGCTGGGCAGCCCAAGGCCGCGATGGTGCAGCTGGATGCGTTTTTACCGCTGGGCCGCAAGGTGCTGGGCGACAAACATCCACAAGTGCAGATGGGCTACGACATCCGCGCGCAAGCGGCGGAAGCCTTGGGCGACAAGGCGCTGGCGATTGCTTCGTATCGGGAATTGCTGGCGCTGCGGGAAGCGGCATTGGGCGCGCAGGACATCAAGACGATTGATGCGGCATGGAATCTGGAGGGCTTGCTGCGCCAGCGTGGTGAGGTGGCGGCTGCCGATGCGTTACGCAACCGCTATGTTGTCCCACTGTTGCAGGCTAAGCCGGAGACGCTGGATGCAGACCACGTGCGGATGGTCAACAATATTCGTGACACCGAAGACAGCGAGGCGCAGGTGTCAACGCATCGGCCGCAGTTACGCTGAACTCACTCCCCCGGCAGCTTGGCCTCGCAGGGCGCGCCGGTGGCGGCTTTGCGCGCCAGCACGGCTTCGCGATGGGCAATGTAAAACGTCGATGACAAGATGATGCCGGCACCGATCAAGGTATTGGCATCCACCGTTTCATTGAACAGCAACCAGCCGGCGAAGGTGACCACCGGCAACTGCATAAAACTGATCGGGGTCAGCGCCGACACATCGCCCAGCTTCAACGCGCGCGTCCACAAAAGCTGCCCCAAGGTGCCCATCATCCCGGTGGCCAGCAGCCACAGCCAAGTGATGCCAGATGGCCACTGCCACACCCACAGCGCCGGCAGCAAGGACATCGGCACCCACAGCGCATACGTCCAAAACACGATGGTGTCGGCCTTGTCGATGGCCGACAATTGCTTGATCTGGATCGCCACCAGGGCACTGAGCATGGCTGCGGCTACCGCCACCAGACTGCCGGCGCTGAACGCATGCGACCACGGATGCACGATGATCAACACGCCCAAAAACCCCAGCGCCACCGCGCTCCAGCGGCGTGCGCGCACCTTTTCACCCAGCATCACAATGGCGGCGAGGGTGACAAAGATGGGGGACGAATACGTCAGCGAAATCGCCAGCGCCAGCGGCAAATGGGCAATCGCCCAGAACCCGCAAAACATACTGACAATGCCAATCGCGGTGCGCAGTAAATAACGCGGCAATTGGGTGGTGCGCACGCTGGCGGCCAATGCAGCAGCCGGCTTGGGTTGGCGCAGTGCGGGGAGCGCCAATATCGGCAACAGGGCCAAAAACCCAAACGCATTGCGGAAGAACGCCACTTCCCACGTGGGAACCGTCTTGGAAGCCAGACGGATGAAGATTGCCATCAGCCCAAACCCCAAGGTGCTGCCCACCATCAGCAAGGCAGCACGGGTGTGGTTGGTGTGGGGGCGGTGGTTCATGTGGCGGTGTTGCGGCTCACCAGCGTGCGCCAATGATGCGGGGTTCAGGTTCGATAGGCACCCCAAAGCGCGCGAACACTGCGGCCGCAATGCGGCGGGCCAGTTCCAGCAATTGCAAGCCGCTGGCGTGGCCATGGTTGACCAACACCAAGGCATGTTCGCTGGAGACGCCCGCATCACCGTCGCGATGACCTTTAAAGCCGCATTGGTCGATCAACCATGCCGCCGACAACTTGCGGTTGCCGTCGTCGGTAGCGCGAAACACCGGCAGTGCTGGGTGTTCTTGCAAGAGTGATGTGGCGACTGCGGTGGGCACGATAGGGTTTTTGAAGAAGCTGCCAGCATTGCCCAGCACTGCCGGGTCTGGCAGTTTGCGGCGACGAATGCGGATAACGGCTTCGGCCACTTGCGTGGCGCGCGGTGCCTGGGTGACACCCATCGCGGCCAGTTCTTCGCCAATGCCGGCATAACTCAAGATTGCGGCGGCATTGCGTGACAGTGCAAATTCCACCGCCGTCACCACATAGCGGTCTGGGTCATGTTTGAAGCAGGAGTCGCGGTAGGCAAACGCGCAGTCAGCAGCAACAAGGCGCACCACGCCGCCGCACTGACGGTCGAAGGCTTCTACCACATGGATGCAGGCGCGCACTTCCACGCCGTAAGCACCGATATTTTGGATGGGGGCAGCCCCCACGGTGCCGGGAATCAGCGCTAGGTTTTCCAGCCCACACAGGCCGCGCCCCAGCGTCCACAGCACAAAATCATGCCAAATGACGCCGGCGTCGGCACGCACGATGGCGTGGCTGCTGTCTTCTTCCACGATGCAGATTTGCTGCGCGGTGAGTGCCAGCACCGCGCCTTGCGGGTCACCGGCAAACAGCAGATTGCTGCCGCCACCCAACACCAGTAACGGCGCATCACGCAGCATCGCGTAGCCAAATAATTCCGGTAGCGCGGTGGTGTTGCTGACTTCTACCAACAGCGGCGCACGCGCGGCCACGCCAAAGGTGTTGCGTGCATCCAGACGCACGTTTTCAAACAAGCGGTAGCCGCTGCCGCTGCTGGTGCTCATTCGGGTGGCAAATGCCCACGGCTGGGGGCTTCTTTGCGCCGACGCAGGGCATCCACGCATTCGCCAATCAAGGCCGGGCCGCGATACACCAACCCCGTATAGGTTTGCACCAAAACCGCGCCGGCCGCTTGCTTGGTGGCGGCATCGGCACCGTGCAAAATGCCGCCCACACCGATCAATGGAATGGTGTCGGGCAAGCGTGTGCGCAGCATGCGCAGCACGGTGGTGGCTTGGCTCATCAGCGGCGCGCCGGACAGGCCGCCGCTTTCGTTGGCGTGCACGGCATCGGCCACGCCATCGCGCGCAATCGTGGTGTTGGTGGCAATCACGCCATCCACCTGCAAATCACCCAGCACCCGCGCTGCTGCGTCGATATCACTTTCCGAAAGATCCGGCGCAATTTTTACCAAGACCGGCACCCGCTTACCGTGCTTGGCGGCCAATTTTTCTTGCTCGTCGCGCAACACCGACACCAACTTGCGCAGGGTCTGTTCTTCTTGCAGCTCGCGCAGGCCGGCGGTATTGGGCGAGGAGATATTGACCGCCACGTAGTCGGCCAATGCATACACTTTGCGCAGGCACAGCAAATAGTCGGCGGCGGCATCCACGTTGGGCGTGTCTTTGTTTTTGCCGATATTGATGCCCAGCAAACCGGACTTGCGGCGCGCACGTTCCACATTACGCACCAGTACGTCCACACCCTCGTTGTTGAAGCCCATCCGGTTGATCACGGCTTCGTGTTGCGGCAGCCGAAACATGCGCGGCTTGGGGTTGCCGGACTGCGGCAACGGGGTGACCGTGCCCACTTCGACAAACCCAAACCCCAGTGCCAACAGTGCATCGATATGCGCGCCGTTTTTGTCCATCCCGGCGGCAAGACCTACCGGGTTGGGAAACTCCAAACCCAGCACCTTGACTGGCATCGGTCGCGGCGGTTTGGCCAACAAGCTGCGCATACCGCAGCGGTAGGCGGCTTCTAGCGACAGCAGGCCCATGCCGTGCGCACGCTCGGCATCGACACCAAACAGAAACGGGCGCGCCAGCGAGTACAAGACTTAGTGCCCTGCGCCGACCAGCGCGACAAAAGCAGCCAGCCCGCCAAAGAACAAGATGACCCCGATCACCGCCAACACCGAGAACGCGATGACCAGATAGCCCATCACCAGCCCCGCGACGGCCAAACCGTCGCCCTCTTGGGTGTCCGGCGAGCGCCGGATTTCACTGCGCGCCATATGCCCGCAGATGATGGCGATGATGCTGCCCAGAAAGGGCAGCAAGGTCCAGCCCAGGATGCCGCAGACAAGACTGACCACGGCAAGCGAATTGGTTTGGCGGAGCGGGGTGTTCATGGGGATGGCCTCTTAGAGGTCGAACTTGATGCCCTGTGCCAGCGGCAGGGAGTCGGAATAGTTGATGGTATTGGTTTGCCGGCGCATATACGCCTTCCACGCATCGCTGCCGGATTCGCGGCCACCGCCGGTTTCTTTTTCGCCGCCAAACGCACCACCGATTTCTGCACCCGAGGTGCCAATATTGACATTAGCGATACCGCAATCGGAACCCGATGCAGCCAAAAAGGCTTCGGCACGTTTCAAATTGGTGGTGAAAATCGACGACGACAGCCCCTGCGGCACCGCATTTTGCATGTCGATCGCGTCGTTCAAATCCGTGTACGGCATGACGTACAGAATCGGCGCGAAGGTTTCGTGCTGGACGATGGCGGCATCATTGGTCAGCCCGGTCACAATCGCCGGCAGCACGAAATTGCCGGGGCGGTCGATGGCGGTGCCGCCGGTTTCCACCTTGCCGCCGGCGGCCTTGGCCTTGGCGATGGCATCCAGATAAGCGTTCACGCCATCACGGCTATTCAGTGGGCCCATCAGGTTGGCGGGGTCGGTGGGGTCACCGATCTTGCCCTCCACTTGCTTGTAGGCGGTGATCAATTTGGCCAACACATCGGCGTAGATGGAGGCGTGCACGATCAAGCGGCGGGTGGTGGTGCAGCGCTGGCCAGCGGTACCCACTGCGCCAAACACAATCGCCGGGATGGCCAGTTTCAGGTCGGCGGTTTCATCGACGATGATCGCGTTGTTGCCGCCCAATTCCAGCAGGCTGCGGCCCATCCGGCGTGCCACGTTTTCGCCGACCATGCGGCCAACTTTGGTGCTGCCGGTGAAGCTGATCAGCGGCACGCGCGTGTCATCCACAAACTGCTGCGCCAGCTCGCTGCCGGCATCGTTGAACAGGAAGAAAATGTCGGGGAAGCCGCCGGCGCGCAGCGCCTCATTGCAGATCTTCATCGATGCAATCGCCGACAACGGGGTCTTGGGCGAGGGCTTCCACACGGTGATGTCACCGCAGATGGCCGCCACAAAACTGTTCCACGCCCACACCGCCACCGGGAAGTTGAACGCACTGATCACCCCCACGATGCCGATCGGGTGCCACTGCTCGTACATGCGGTGGCCGGGGCGTTCGCTGTGCATGGTCAGGCCGTACAACTGGCGCGACAAGCCCACCGCGAATTCGCCGATGTCGATCATTTCCTGCACTTCGCCATCGCCTTCCGGCTTGGACTTGCCCATTTCCAGCGCCACCAGCGAACCCAGTGCGTCCTTGTGCGTGCGCAGCGCATCGGCGCACAGGCGGATCGCCTCGCCACGACGCGGGGCCGGGGTGGTGCGCCACACCTTGAACGCGGCCTGGGCACGCGCAATGATCAATTCGTAATCGGCTTGCGAGGATGCATGCACATGGCCCAGCACTTCGCCGGTGGTCGGGTTGATGGGCTCCAGCACGCCGGCATCGCTGGTCTTGGACCATTCGCCATTGCCAAGATAAGTGCCGGATTCAGTAGCGGAAAGCCCAAGGGCGGTGAGGACGGGGTGGGACATGGCGAAACCTCCGGTGAGTCGTGGCGGGTATTGCACGGGTTGGAACAGATACAGGACGAAGAAGGCGGTCACATGCCTACCCAGAACTTGCTGCCCCGCTGCAACGACGCGCGTGTTGGAAATATTGGTGACCCCGGCCCGATTCGAACGGGCGACCTTCCCCTTAGGAGGGGGACGCTCTATCCAGCTGAGCTACGGGGCCGGAACGTGATAATTATCGCAGTAGTAGCGGCATTCGGCCAATCCGACCTCCGATATTGCGATGTGCCGAAGTGACATTGACGATATGCCGGAGGACTCTAGGCATATCTGCAGGGTTTCTCGCAGCACTCGCACACCATCCATCAGCGGTTGCTCGTGGCTGGGACGACCCAAGAAATTTTATCTGTCAGGGAACATCTGAACAATTCAGGCTTTCCCTAGGGCAATTAGCCCAGTTTGCTTCTTCGGCGTGCATGTACCAATGCGCGAATGACGAGGATCAGCGCCGTGCCAATGAACGATGCCATGGTGTACATGACCAATTCGAACGGCCACAGGTTGTGCGAGGTTGCATCACGGTAGACATCCACGGCGAACTGGGCTGTGCCGAAACCTGCCACTGCCGCGGGGACAAGCAACGCGAGACGCCACCCGCCACGCAGGAACCAGGCTGTCGCCAACGGAACCAGGATGCCCGGGAGCCAGAACAGAACCATAAGCAGCACGCCTGCTATCGATTCCTGACGCGGCGGTCGGGGAGGGCCTGGGTTCGATGAATTGGCTGCGCGTGCGGCGAGCTCGGGCATCAGTCGGTCCAGCCATTCGGGATTCGGTAGATCCGATGTCATCCCGCCGCTACGCACGCTGCCGCGCCACACACTGATCATCGGCTGCTGTCCGGGGCCACCACTGCCGGTCTGGATGCGGATTTCGTCCACTTCGGCGGACGGATCCAACAGGAAGAACCAGACGACCGCTTCTCCGTTGCCATTGTGCATCGGCGATCCGCTGGTTCCCACATGCGCGGGCTTGCCGCGATACATCGGCACGACCCATAGACCTGTCGGCTGGTGTGCTTCGAATGCGAGGTGGAGATAAAAATTCTGGTTCCGGCCAAGCAGGACATCCTGGCCCCCGGGCCAGCTATCCAGCACGCGAACGTGCGTTCCATCGGGCGCGGCCTGAGCTTGCGCACGGGGCAGGGCGGCTAGTGTGCAGCAGAGCATCACGATACCAAGCAATTTCCGCAGCATGGGTTTGCCTTTGTCGGGGGAGGGTCACCCCGTTTCCACGGACGATTGTAAAAGGGTGGAGACCTTCCGATCTTGTTTGGCAAGCCTACGCCGCATTCTGGTGCTGTGCGTCATGGACGATCAGGAAGTGTCTCTGGCACCGTTATTACCCATCATTACCCAGTGTTTTTCGCAGCGCTGCCACATCATTTGCCAGCGGTTGCGCGGTGCTCGGTCGTGCCAACATCGCCGCCAGCGCAGGCGGTGGAGCAATCGTGTGCTGCACCAGGGGCTCTACCACTTCCGGGAATTTGGCCGGGTGGGCGGTGGCGACGACAGCCCAGTCACCGGTGCTGCCTGCGCTGCGTAGGCGTTGCAGGACGCGCACGGCGCAGGCGGTGTGCGGGCAGATGGTTTCGTGGTGGTGTGCGTGCGCTTGGACAATCGTGGTGCGGATCTCGGCATCGTTGACCGTGTCAGCGCGCAGGGCGCGGCGTAGTTCAGCGGGGTCTGGGTACAGATATTGCAGACGCTCAAAATTATTGGGCGCGCCCACATCCATCGCATTGGCGAGTGTGGAAAGACTGGGCTGTGGGGTGTAGTCGCCGCCGGCAAAAAACTTGGTCAGCACGTCGTTGGCATTGTTGGCAAGGACAATGTCGCCAATCGGCAGGCCCATGTGGCGGGCCAGCACGCAGGCGGTGGCATTGCCCAAGTTGCCGGTGGGCACCACGAAATTCAGCAAGGTGCCGGTGCTGCGCCAGTGGCCCAGCGCGGCGTGTGCGTAATAGGCCATCTGCGGCAAGAGCCGCCCCAGCGAGATGCTATTGGCCGAGCCCAACGGTACCTCTTGCTTGAACGTGGCATCGGACAGCAGCGCTTTGACCAAGGCTTGGCAATCATCAAAACTGCCATCCACGCGAAACGCGCGCACGTTGTCGCCAAAGCAACCCAACTGGTGCGCTTGGCGCGGTGCCACGCGGCCATCGGGGTACAAAATCGCCACGCGCACATTGGGTTTGTTGTGGAAGGCGGCACCCACCGCCGCGCCGGTATCACCGGAGGTGGCGACGACAATGGTCAGCGGCTTTTCACCCTGCGGCAACGCCGACAATGCCGCCGCCAAAAAGCCCGCACCATAATCCTTGAACGCAGCGGTTGCGCCGTGAAATAACTCAAGAATGTAGTCGCCATGGTCACCAAAACGCCGCAGCGGCGGCTCCACCGCGAACGCGGCTGCGCAAATGGCATCGAGTTGTGCGGCCAGGACATCGCCGGCAAAAAATGGCCGTAACAGGCGCTGCGCCACCTGCACCAAATGGGTGTCGTCGGCAAAATCTTGTGGTGAAAACTGCGGCAGTGTGGCGGGCATGTATAGCCCCCCATCGGGAGCGAGCCCGGCGGCAATCGCGGTGCTGATGGAGACCTGTGGCGCGTTGCCGCGCGTGCTGAGCATGAGCATGTCAAAGGACCTGTGCGGCGGGGCCGGCAATCGGGGTGATGTGGATGTCGCTGGCAAACCCGGCGTGGGCGAAGGCTTGCGCCATTGCGGCACCAGCTTGGGTGGCGGCATGTTTGGATACAAACCAGGCAAATACGCTGGGGCCGCCGCCGGAGATGCTGGCACCCAGTGCACCTAAATCCAGTGCGGCGCGTTTGACCTGTGCAAAGCCTTCGATCAGCGGCGCGCGGCGCGGTTCTACCAAGACATCAGACAAACCTTTGCGCACCAGTGCGGCATCGCCGCGTTCGCAGCCCAGCAGCACTTGTGCAAGGTTGGCGCTTTGCGCCACGAACTCATGCAGGGCATAGCTGCCTGCCAGCGCGGCGCGGGCGCGGCGGGTTTCCAAAATGGCATGGGGATGCACCACCGCAGCATGCCAATGCGCGGGCACCGCGACTTGCGTCAAGCTGTCTGCGGTGGCCAAGACCAGCCCGCCCAGCAACATCGGGCCGATGTTGTCGCCGTGCTTGCCGCCGCTGGCCACTGCCTCGCCGGCCAGCGCGAACGGGTAGAGATCGTGCGCAGACAGCGCTGTATCCAACACGGCATTGGCCGCCACCAGTGCCGCCACGCACGACGCCGCCGAACCGCCCAGCCCGGACCCCAGTGGGATGCCTTTGTCGAGTTCTAGCTCAAAGCCAAACGGCAACGCCAGCGCCTCACGCAGGGCGATGAGGGATTGCCCGGCGGTGTTGCGTGCAGCCTCCAGCGGCAGATCGGTGACACTGCCACGAATGGCCTTGATGCATACCGTGGGCGCGTCGATGCGGCGCACGCTGGCGGTATCCCCGATGCCTTCGATGCTATGGCCAAGGATGTCAAACCCCACCCCCACATTGCCCACCGAACCGGGTGAAAATGCACGGGCTTGTTCGGGTGCGGCGCTCATAGCTTGGCCCCCAGCGCAGCGGCCAGCCGCAGCAGATCCGAGAACACACCGGCGGCGGTGACCTCTGGCCCGGCGCCCGGGCCTTGCACCACCAGCGGGTTGTCGCAGTAGCGGCGGGTGGTGAAGGACACGCAGTTGTCGGTCAGGCGCAGATGGGCAAAGGCGTGACTGGCGGGCAATTCGCGCAGTGCCACCGAAGCCTTGCCGTCTTGTTCGAGCTTGGCCACATAACGCAGCACGCAGGCTTTGCTGCGGGCTGCCTCCAGTGCGGCTTGCATGGGCGCATCCAATGCGGCCAAGCCATCCATGAAGGCATCGCGGTCGGCGCTGCGCAAACTTGCCGGCACCAGACTTTGTACTTCGACATCGGAGAGCGAAATGTGCATGCCGGACTCGCGCGCAAGGATCACCAATTTTCGCGCCACATCGGTGCCGGATAAATCGTCGCGCGGGTCGGGTTCGGTATAGCCCAGCGCGTGCGCTTCCAGCACCAGTTCCGAGAATGGTTTGCTGCCATCGTATTTGTTGAACAGCCACGCCAGCGTGCCGGAAAAAATGCCTTCGATGGAGAGCAAGTCATCGCCGGTGTCCAACAAATCACGCAGCGTGGAAATCACCGGCAAGCCCGCACCCACGGTGGCTTCATAGCGAAAACGCGCGCCACTGTGTGCCTGCGCGCTGCGGATGGCTTGGTAGCGTTGCAGTGGTCCGGCACCGGCCTGTTTGTTGGGGGTGATGACGTGGATGCCAGCC
>Ga0208825_1000893_pt1 | contig 25615 bp, 24 predicted proteins | sample AD_UKC113_MetaG_FD_184450 | JGI IMG/M metagenome (GOLD analysis project Ga0208825, IMG submission 184450) | Active sludge microbial communities of municipal wastewater-treating anaerobic digesters from Hong Kong - AD_UKC113_MetaG (SPAdes)... | ecosystem: Engineered > Bioreactor > Anaerobic >...
CGATCTTCGGGTTTAATAAGTGATTTAAACCATGCCGGAAGTCCTGCTACAGCATGTGCAAAATCAATAATAGATTCAGGAAGACCTACTAATGTCATTGCTCCACCAACACCAATTTCACCAATTGACGGTCCTCCAACAGCACTAAGTCCTCGATTTAATGCATTTAAGCCTGGTATCAAATTAGAATTAGCAATACTATCAATACTTGTCTGTGTTGCAATTAATGATTGTCGTGCTGCTTCTTCACCATGTATTTCAACAAGTACTTTCAGTCCATTTGCAGTTGCACTTGTACCAATACCACCGGTTAATACCGTAGCAAATTTTTCTGCAGAAGATAATTCATCAAATGGAGTATTTTTAATATTTTCTATAGATTCACCGGCAAGGAATCTTCTATTTGCCATAGCACCTTCTGCACCTATTAAAAATGGTGTTGCTGCTGCAAGTGGTAATGCAGCTTTTGATATTACTTGACCAGGTAATGCAATAGCAGCACCAATCTTTGAAAATCCTGCTGCTTTTAGTGCTCCACCACCAACAAGTGAACCTGCTACCCCAAGTCCGGTAATAGCACCTCCAATAGTTTGATTTACTGTTTCTGCAACTGTTGCACCAGTCCCAAATCTACCAGCATTTAAAATATTTAATACTGAAAATATATCAAGTGGATTTGCGTAACTAAGCATACCTGTACCAGTTTTAAGTGGTCCTTTATCAGCAATAATAGATTTTACTACATTGCCTTTAGTAATATCACCTCTAGCAAATTCTGGAGCAGCAAATCCATTTAAAGAATCAGGTATAAATTTCTTAAATATACCAAGTATACCACCTTTCGTCTTTGATGATTCCGGTTTTAAATCTTCTGTATTAAAATATCTTTCGTTTGGTTTCCAATCATCATCAGACATAGATCCACGTGCTGATTTAACCTGATTAATAAATGATTTATACCAATCAAGAGTGCTTTTTAGTTCATATTTTGTATCTATTTTTTCATCTGGTTTTACTTCTCCACCTTTTTTAAATAAATCAGCAATAATTTTACCTAGATCAAATTTAAAGTCTAATTTACCTAGATCAAATTTAAGATCTGGTTTCCAATCAAGTTTTAAATCAGGTTTAAGCTTGCCAAGTATATCAAATATTTTTACTCCTTGTGTTGGATTAATAATTCGTTCCAATTGTGGAGTTCCACCTGAGAATGGTGCTTGAATTTCATTTTGCTGTTCTTCATGTCTACCACCAATTTCATTGGCATTTTTAACAATGACTCTAATTGCATTACCATCACGTGCAGCAGTAAGTGTATCTGCAGTATCCTGATTCGCCTTCATCGTGTCAATTGATGTAACCGTTTTAATACCTTCATAATATCTGTAATCAGTGAGATTCAGTAGAGGAGATCCACCTACGTAATCTTCTCCCGTAGCTGCAGTTTCTAGTGCTTCATATTCAGCATAATGACGAGCATTTAATTCTGCAGGAATAACTCGTTCACCACGAGATAACATATACGGTATTTTATCATTTGTAGTGGTCCCTGCACCTTCTACATAATCATCTCCACCAGATGCAAATCTAAGTGCTCCCATTATAAAGTTAGATGGTTTAAATGTTAACTCAGATCCAGTAAAGAATTCATATGCACGTGCAACACCTTCAATTGCAAGTGCTATAAGAGCTAAATACGCTAATGATGCACCTAATGTTGTATTAAGTCCAAGAAATGCAATATTAAGTGACTTTATTGCTATTACAGCACCGCGTGACCAATTAATAAATCCTGTACCAATACCAACAAACGTTAATAATGCACTTCCAAGTGAGAACACTGGCTGTAATAACATTGAAAATATTGTAGAATACATCATTATCTGCATAATCATTGGTTGATCAGCAACGAGTTTTAATGCTGCAGCAACTCCTTTTACAACGTCCGCAAGTACTGGAAGTGATTTCGACATTGATGTAAAGAGATCTGCTATAGATCGAATGGTTTGTGGATCTCTTAGTGTTACAAACACTTCTTCCATTCCATTAGTAAATGCTTCCATCATGTCATCATTTTTGAATAATGCTTCACCTAAACTTGCAAATGACAATTGAAGGTATGCAGTCATTCCACCAATCTTTTTCCATGTATCCACAAGTCCTTCAGTATTACTGGTTAAAGACTGAATTGCTCCATTTGGAACATTTGCAGCATCACCAAATGCTTTTAAATATCCAATATTCCGCATCAGTGATTCAAGATCATTAAATGGAGCAGATATTTGTGATATTCCACTAGTAATAGACTGAAATACAGCCATTGTTGAGAAATTCACACCCATTGCAGCCATAGATACAGATGCTAACCTGAATGAGAAATCTTTCATGTGTGATGAGAACTTACCTAATGCTGTAAATTCAAGAGCTACATTCTTAACATGTTTTTCGGTTTCAACAAGACCAAGATTCAATGTCTTAAAAAACTTGTTACTATTATTTGGATCTCTGAATGCATTATCAGTCATTTTCTTAAATGATTCAACAATATTTTCTGATGTTTTTCCTATCTTCTCAAGATCTTTTGAATCAAATATGACTTCAGGTCTTATTGTTTTAAATGTTTCTTCAACATTTACTGCATTTGCACCGGATCCTTTTACTACATTTTTAGTTTGTTCCTGAATATTTGCTGATACGCGTTTCTTTGCATCTTCAGGTTTTAAATGACTAAATATATTAACTGCCCAATTTTCAAGTTCTGTTTGGTATCTGTCAATTGCAGCCTGATTTTGTGCATTAACTCTTGGATCTATACTAAATATACCTGTATTATCAAATGTTCCATATCCAGCAGTTTGTAATCGTACTGATGATCCGATTTTAGTTTGTTCAGCCTGATATGGATATTTAAATTCATTATAGAAGTTAGATGCAAATGCACGAACACGATCACCAAATCCTCCTGCTGCAAATCCTATTACTCCACCAGTTGCTCTTCTAATTGGAATTCCTGATATTGCACCACTAAATTTAACAGATCGTGGATCTAATTTTCGCATTGCTTCCAATGTTTGATAATCTAATATATATGATCCCGGTTCTAAATAAGTAAATATATCATCAGCAGTTGGATTTCCTGATCCACCAACAAATACACCAGCACCATTAATGGATGGAACCCCACCAAACAACTTATGTAATTCAAGAATATCATCCATTAATGTATTATCATCAGCCATCGATCTGAGTATATCTAATTTACGAGATCCTAATAATCCAGCCATTTTAGGTGGTAAATATGCTTCTTTCGCAGATACTAATGCTGGAATCCCTCTCGATCCACCTGATAATGATCCACCTAGTGCTCTGTTTAAGTACTTATATTTATCATCTCTATTTATTATACGATCTAGAACTCGAACATAAAACATTTGCAAGTCTTTTTCTGGTCCATTTATTTTATTATATGAAAAATGCTTATCTAATGATGATTGAATAGATCCACCTGATGCACGACCTAATCTACGTTTAATCTTATCCCATAAAGTAATTTTATTTAATTTAATACTTAACCTATCAATATTGGCATCCATGAATGGATTCTGATTTACAATATATCCATATGCATCATTTTGTAGACCTTGGAATTGTTTCAAATTAAGTAATTTTTGAAGTCTTGCAACACCTTCACTAGTAAGATCTCCACTTCCAAATCGTTCAAAGAATTGATTTCGTCTAATGTCTTGAATATATTCATAACCTAGAGCACCAACTCCTAAAGATCCCATAACACCGATTCCCATTTGAATGCTATTCCAAGCACCACTTAGGAATTCTGGTGATGCTAATGCAGCTAATCCACCATCAAAGAATGATTGAATAGATCCACCAGCCATTCTTCTTGGAACTGTTGATAACATTAATTGATGTCGTAATCTTTCCACTGGTGATATATTATTTGCAAGTTCTTGTAATGTTGGGATACTATGTGGTACATATGATGAATCAATCCGGTGTTGTAATTCTTGTATATATGAATCTCCTTTATATGGAGTATATCCACCAGCCATTCTATTAATCATTTTTATAGAACTTTTTATACGTTTTAATCTATGTTTATTAATATCAAGTTCACGAATGTCCCCTAATTTTAATGATCCATTTTTCATTGATAGGGGAAGTGTACCTACACGTGCTGAAACATCTGCAAGTCGTAATACCCCAAGCATTTTTCGTATATCTGATCGCTGTGACTTTTTAAACTCCTTTAATGATGGCTGTCGTGTTCCTGAATGATTATTAATCAAGAACTTTGATATTTTATCGATACCAAGTAATGAACCGAATTTACCCGCAAGTTTACCATGTGACTTTGGATCAATGATTTTCCCAATGTCATGAAGTGATGCTGCATTCTGTAATATAATATGACCTTCATCTGATCCATTTATCATTGACCAGATATGTGACGCATAAGCCATAACTTTCGCAGAATGATCTACTTGATCAGGTGATAATAATGATGTAAGCATCGATGCATCATTCATATTGTATATAGACTGTGGTCCACCTGATTCAAATGATGGTAAACTCCCACCTAATGCCTTTTGCTCTATTAAATGTTTCAATATATAATGAGGCTTATCATTATTCATAAGAATGTCTTTTATTTGAAATGATTGACCTCTCTGCATAAGAAATTCAGGTTCTAAACTTCCTGGATATTGATACCCTTTTGTATCTTTATTTACATGAATATATGCAAGTCCTGATCGTGCATGTTTCATCGCGGTAATCATATCAGTAGTTGTAGATAAAAATCCTGGAAATGTTACGATATCTCCAACATTTTTATCTTGTAAAAACGACATCCAATATTTGCTTAATCCCTTATAAAGTATGTTAGATGGTGTAGTATGTTCTGATGTAGCCTGATCTAAATATGGAATTGCACCTTTCAATTGTATACTTTTCAAAACCCTGTTTCCATATGGTGGTACATTCATATCACCAGTTTCCAAAAACCTATTTATTGCATCATAATACGTTCCTTTATAATAATGAAGGGCTCTTTCCTTATTCATACTATAGTTCATCTTAAGTGATCTAATATTATCTATAGCATTTTCACGAATCTTCTGATATGGATCTCCACCATCCATAAAAGATGGAATTAATCCACCTAATTCTCGACAATATTGATTATTTTTTTGTCTATATCGTCTAGGCATATAATTACGGAAATTAAATGGACCTTTACCATAAAATTCTGCTTTACTAGCATATTCAGGAGATAATACAAATTCATCAAGAGGTACATTACCAAATCTTTTACTAAATATTGGTTTCCAACTTCTTAATTCATCTATTGATAATTCTGATTTTGGAATATCTAATCTAAATAAACTCCCTATTCCAATTAATTCATCAAAATTTTTTAAATTACCACTAAATTTTATTGCCATATTCACATCTGGTGTAAACCATCTACCAGTACTACGTTTATCAGATATGATTGATGGATCATGTTCTGTAGCACCTCTCCATAATGTATAATAATCTTTATCTTTTGAAAAATATTCTAATTCAGATATATTTCTTAAATCTCTTAATTTTAATCCAGATTCCCATCTAATACGTTGTAATTTAAGTCTGTTTACTGCATCTTCACGAATCTTCTGATATGGATCTCCACCATCCATAAAAGATGGAATTAATCCACCTAGTGCATGACTAAATCGTGTTTTTAATGTTTCTAATACCGTTCTATTGATACCACTCATGATTGATTCTGGTCTTATTGAATTCCCATGAATACCTGCGAGTTGACGATCTATTGATACACCACGAAATTCTTCTTGTTCTTTTAACAACCGAGGTACATGTAACGCTAGATCAAAATGATTAGATCTATCCATACCATGTCTGCGATAAAATTCCATAGTCTGTCTATATGATAACGGACATAATGAAAAATCAGTTACACCAAGATCATGAGCATGTTTCATCGCTTCGATAAATACTTGTGATCCAATACCCTTTCCACGAATAGTTCCTCGTGTACCAAATATATTAACATATGTACTTGATGGATTTACTTCTCTGTTATTACTGTATCGTAATGCAGACATGAGTTCAAGATCGTCATCACGAAGTGCAGCAACCATACCATATTTACCCATTTTATTATTATTATTTAATAAATGGTTTAATATATTATTTACATTACTAAATGCAAAGCTACTTCCAGTTTGTTCCATTTCATTTAATGATGAATCATGTGATTCTTGTTCTGCAATACGAGATACATCACGTATATATTGAAGAATACTATGATCTACTTCATTACCCGGTTTAAAATGAACAAGTCTGAATCCACGTTCACGAGAGTCTCCAATAGTATATGGTTCAAGCATTTTTCGTACGGTGTCTGCATCAAGATTTGATGGAAGTGCTGCCATTGAACATGTAGGAGATGATCTTAAAGATATTGTTGGGATTACTCCACTTCCAGAAAAATCCTTTATTAACACACTATTATGTTTTGGATGAACCTGAAAACCATGATACAACAACTTTTCAGCATCAACACTATTTTTATCCAGAATTTGTAACCTTCCACTTTCATTACTTGGTATACTTGGTGCAAGAATATCAGATATTAAACGAAGCATATGTTGTGATGAATGTGTTTTCATTACAGATGGAGGTATTGAACTACGTACAAATCCATCAACAAAGGAATATACATGATTAGTGTTATGTGCAATAGTTGCACGTGATACTTGATAACCACTATCATCAAACATTCTTGATATAAATCCCCTATAACTTTTATTATCTATTTCAAGTCGTATATTTGGTATTAATGCAGGATGATTATTTATAGAAAATTCACGTCCTGAATATGGTCCAAATGTTGTATTGAATGCCTGATTCATAAGAGAAACATCATCCATCATTGAAAAATTACTACCAATACTACGAAATATTCTAAATGCTCGTTTCATTCCTCCACTTGGATATCGAGACATCAAATCAACCATTGGATTGAACATATTATCATAATTTGGACGTGGAGCATTCATTCGAGACTGGGTTGATCGTCTCATTGCCATTAATCGCTGTGTAGATTCTGAAATACGCTGTTGTAATGCTGCATGTGATTCCTGTTTATATTGAGCTTGTTTACGTAATTGCTGTAATTTTACAATAGATTTCATTTGTGATAATTTCAATACACTCTGTTGTACCGATCGCTGTAATGAAGGATTTACCCATTTCCCACTAGCAAATGATGGTAATGACCCACCACTTTTGTAAAATTTAAATGATTGTGATGTATGATGAGAATCAGTCATTGATGCCAAAAATTGATTATTTTGTAGACGTTGTTGATAATCATTAAATGATTGTGTCCATTTTGGAGGATGAACAACTGGTCTTGCAAATATTAAATATGGATTTAACGAATTCATGGATCCGATCGATCCACCTGCTCTATGAGATCTGGTTGTACGTATCTTTTCAAAATGTTTTATTGCCATTGCCACTGACTGTGGTTCTGCACGAGATCCTGCAATTCTGATATTAGGCATAATAGAATTAACATTTTTCACTTGTAATTTACCATTTTCTCTATTAACAGTTTTACTTAATATGATTGGATTAATAAGTGGAAATAATTCTTCATTTCGTTCAGCGTACAAAATATTTTTAGCCTGCATACGCTCTTCCATAGACGCGTTAGGAAGTACACGTATCATAGCTTCAACAGTATGATCACCATCTTTTGCAGCATTCCGTATTGTTGTAACCGTTTTATCATCTAATACAGGTATATTAGCATGTTGTTTTGCCGTTTCAAGTAATGAATTAATCCTTCTTTCTGTAAGATCGGGATTTGCCAACTTCAGTAAATGAATAATTTCTTCATCAGATTTTAAGCCTTCCAACTGCTTTTTAATAAACGATACAACCATGCATCCCCGTCTGTTATCACCATCTTATAAAGAAATAGGGATTATTACATTAATCACACTGAACTTTTATAATGTCAAAAACGTATCAAAATATAATCAGACTTTATTTATATACTGATAATGATCTATTGATCTGTGCAACAAATCAATTTTATACACAAAACAGGATCCATCAATGTGATGGATCTTTTGTGTCAAAATGTTAAAAATGGGGCTTTTATTGTTGATCAGCCCGTATTGCCACGCATTAATCGTATATATTCTTGTAAACCAGCATACATGATATCCAAATCCAGGTACAACGTTTTATACCAGTTTACATCTTCAAATATTTCATGTGGTAATCGTCCAGTCATAATGGCTAACATACCAATATCGCGTTTTATGGCTTGTTTTCTATCATAGTCATCTGCCGGAGATACCTTACAATACTGTTCATTTACACGGACGAAATAACTGATTAGCATCAACTCGTATTGATTCAAACGCTACTCTGAAACATATATTCTGATCTTCACCACGCATTTTATCGTATTCTGGAGATATAAGTACTTTAGGTAGTATTTCACGAATCCATTGTTTTCTAGCTTCTTCATACATTTCAATATCTTTTGGTGATGGAACTTGAATCTCTACTGGATCACCGTTTTTATCATATGTAGGTTCACCCTTATCATTGAGAACTGGTTCCACGATGTAATTCTGTGGAATTGCTTTACTTAAAAGATCAAAATGCTCAATACCAAGATCACCAGTCGGGATTTTAAATTCTACTACGCCATTTGCAGTAGTAAATTTCATTGTGCCATCTTCAGTTTCGCATTCAGATGCATGAATTTCTTTTTGCACTGGTTTAATTCGTTCACGAGATACCATGCTCAAAAATTGTATTCACCACTATATAAATTAATTATACAGTAATATATATACTGAATAATTTATGATAGTTATACGAGTATAATGCCCAAAAATAGATGATTTTATATATGTATACTTATGAAGTTGAAGTATTTACATATACATACATATTCTTATTATTGTTCGCATCAATGATACCAGTCCACTGAACCTGCTTTTCCCACTGATTACGACCCTGAACAGATGCAGTTGCCTGAGTTAATTTTGCTTCACTGATGAGAATGAGTCCAACAGTCTTGGTTCCTGCTGGATTTCTGAAGTACATATATAATGATCCACCAGGAATAGAGTTATCAAGATCTCCAAAGAATTCAGTATGTTCCTGATCCAGTGTATTATTTACAGCTGAACCCGCAAGCATGTTCTGAATAACCGTGTATTCCGGAGCTCCAAGTGTAATCTGACCTCCTAGCTCAGTAATACCATTGTATACCAGATCCTGAAGGAATTCAGAACCAATATAAAACAGATCCTGATCAATTGGACGATTGATATTAACAGTAATACCCTTACAACGGAGAGTTTGACCACCAAATTTAAGCACTGCATTATAGAATATACTTGGTTCACCAGTAATTGTGCTTGTAATGTTTGTAATTCCACTTGAATAGGTTTCTGCACGGCGACCAACCCAGTTACAACGGGCCATTGCATATTCCTTAACGTTCAGAGTCAATTCAGTACCCATGACACCAACGCCACGGAAGACCTTCACATATCCAATACCATCAGTTCTACGGGCCTGTTCATCAACAATCCGTATTTTAATGGTTGCTGGCTGCATGGTCATCTGATATGATGCAAACGTGCTATCAGGTATAGAACCACCCACTTCTGATGGAAGACTATATAATATTACAGATCCATTATCCATTGCACAAGATCCATAACCCATAATTGCTTCAAGAAGTCCTGAATCGTGATACGACAAGAAACGAAGTGCCCCTTCAAACTGTCCTGATACTTTATCTGCTCCTGCATATACAGAAGATGGTGCAATTGTATCAATAGCCTCTTCCATAATCTTATCACGATCTGCAGTGATACTCATGGAATTCACACGAATTGAAGTCCAATCTTCTGTACTTCCTAATCCATCTGCTGCAATCTCACTCTCAATGACTGAATAATCATATGCAGTCGGATCCGGTGCAATTGCAATCTCTCTAATCAATGCCATATTTACCTCTATATAAATGTTATGTTTATTTATTCCTCGTATATATTAATATACGTAAACCATTCTGCTGGAATTATTACCCGTATAGTGTTTCCAAATGATCCATTATCTGTGTATGGTTGGCCATATTTAAATGAAGTGCAATCAGGAGCACCGGAATTCTCTATATATGCTTGAGTTTTTCCAATAATCTTCATAATAATATACGGAAGATCCTCACTATTATCAAGATCCATAATAATATGCATATACATTCTGGCAAAATATTCATGAGTCGTCTCTTGTTCAAACTCAATGTGATCATATACTACTGACAATTCTCCGGGTTGTAGTGATTCCTGATATGTATCATTTACTTTATAGCCCATGTTTTGAAGGGCTTTCATCAGATAAAATCGTACATCTTTCCGTGTTACAACCATTTTAATAAACTCCTAATTGTTTCTGTTTACAACTTCAAATAAAGTGAATTTCATCATGATAAAAGTCACATAATAACTATATTATAGATCAGTTCCAATCATTTCATCACCGAATTGTTCGTTTCAATGTCCGTTTTTCAAATGGATTCAACACTTCATCAAGAATATGTTGATCTTTACCTTCGTATGGAGCAAATCCTCGATGCATGTATGTCATCGGGACATTATACTGCTTCAACTCCGCATATGACATCTTAATTGCTTCTTGTGTAGCAATAAATTGAGAATATACCAAATATCCACCAATATACTGAAAATCGGATCGTTTACCAACACCAACTTCTACTAAGTAATTTATTATGCGTTGATTCATCAAATACTCCTGTTTATAGAGTTCCCTGATAAAATACCTCCACCATCGTTCCCAATATTTATTGGTTATACCCCACCATTTTCCACGTTTTATTCGCTTATCAATAATTGGTATGTACGCATTATTATATGATCTGGCTCCTCGTATTAATACTGCAACATAATCTACTCCACGTCTCATACACTTTTCAACATAGAATTTACACCCAAATTGCGTTGGAACAGTTCGTCGAAGTGCATTTTTTAATTGATTTGTATTTCTCCGTGCAATACTATATGCTGGACGATGTTTATGGATATCTTTCCTATAATTTTTTGCAATACCAGCAGACAGAGCCCCTCTTTTATAACTATACATTCCTTGAGCACGACGACTAAAAAATTTATTACAATGACGTTTCCAGAATCCAATCATATAAATAGAAGTAATGTTGACTTCTTGTAAAATACGATTATTAATAGCCTGTAATTGAGCAGGTGTAAATCGTATATCTCCTTTATAATTAAAGTACATACCAGATTTTAATTTACTCGATGTCCAACCTTTTTTTGGATTTGTAGTAAACGGATTAACATTTGCATGTACAGATAATATAAAGGAACGTTTATCTACTATGCGTGCTTTTACACGTTTGTATGTTAATCCATGACCACCAATTAATCCCATGATGTGTACCTGTATACCATGTTGGATTTATATATACTTGTAATGGACTTAATTATGATAAACTCCATAATAACCATATTTACAGATTAACCCACTACAGTTGGACCCTTTATCGCTCCATATGAAGCCCATGTTTCACGAATTGGCATCATATTTTCATCAAGTGGATACATTGAGATCCATGTCAGACAATTTCGTGCATCCTCCATTAAATATGATAATTGAACCGGTGATGATTCTGGCATTGTACCTAATCGATCTGATGCAAGAACTGTATACGTTCGATATGCATAATATGTAGATAACGAAATTAAACAACATTCAACAGATGCAAGATTATTTGCATCCATCTCATCTTTGAGATTCTGAGCAACAATCATATAAATGAATTTATATGCTTTTTTAAGATCATTTAGAGCGAGTTTGTCATCATAATATTCCATGGCAATATCGCCAAGACCATATTTGACATCCCGAATATACGGTGATAAATCCATCATTGTGCGGGCCTCCTAAAAAAAGTGAGTATCATTTCTGGCCCCCACTTGATTATCTGTTCACTACAACAGGATCGCAAACCTTATCAATGATCATGATGCGGTCATTGGTTGTCTGCTGATCATAATTCTGTGGATACACAAATGTACCAAAGTACTTGGTCATCATCCAAAGATCGACACCAAGTTTTTTATCACGATCAGTTTCAACTTCTGGAATCTGACCACCAGTATACGTATAATGATCGGCAGTACGTGGAGTCTTGATAACTGCAAGTGCCTTTCCAATGAAGTTTAACTTTCTAGATCCAACCCAGTTAATACCATAGGTCTTACCAGTATAATCATAATCAGACATATTAATCTGGAGTTTGCCAGTACCATCGGTCATAGTAGAATAATCCTTGAGATATGGCAGAAGCATCAATGGATAATAGATGGTAATATTCGAGATTTCAGATTCCTTGATATTAGTATCAACTTTCTTGAATACCTCACTGACAAGTTTTCCAAAGTCACCAGAAATATCTGCATTTCCAGTATTCCACTTGTTAGATGCATCAATCTTAATACCTGCTGACTTCAGAAACGTGCGAAGAATATCATTATCACGAGCATCTGCAAATGATTCTGCCGCATTTTGAATGGAATTAATAAGCTGATTTGCCTGATCCAGACGAATACGGGTTTCATCGGTCATTTCAATACCAACACGCCATTTCTGGAGTGAAAGATTCTTTCCAAAGAATTCCATCTTCTGATATGCTGCATGAGCTGCTTCATTAATCTCGAATGGAATCATCGTATCGTTCTTATTGAATGTCAGATGCAGATCAAGGGTTTGCGCAGTTCGCTGATTAACGGCGTTCACAAATTCCATCTGTTTAATTGTTTCGAGTTCTACGAGTTCTGACAATGCGAGTGAAGTTGCTTTTAAAAGATCATCACCACCATCAGAGGTATACATACCAACATTGTATTTATCTATCATGTTAATTCACCTCATTCCTTTGTATACTGGTGACTTGCATTCACCCAAATGAATTTTTCTGCATCATTTCCAGAAGTATTATCTGCATCAGTAAGTGCATGTCCAATAACAACCTGTCCTACAGATGCTTTTCTGTAGAATCCACCAGTTGCGACAGCGATCTCATCACCAACAGCAATCTTCTGACCTGCAGCAAGAGGACACCCAATACCTTCGCACGGACTATATGGTGCAACAGTTACTTTTGCCCAGTTATCAAAATCACCAGCATATGCAATACCATCACTATCGACCTGATCAAGATGCACATCCTTTGGAAGATACATAGTTGGAGCTCCGGGAAGCGAGTTATGTTCCTGGGTACTCACATAAACCCACCCATATGGACGTTCTCCGGTTTTACATGGTACAACAATTGGTGCAGTCGGAGTTGCCGTTGCATCATATGTTACTGATTTTGCAAGAGACACAGCCATTCCATTATAGGCCATTCTATACGGAGTTTTGTATGCCTGATTTACTCCTTCAATCAAATGACCGCCTTTAACAGTCATCTGTGAAAAGTAACCAAGACCTGAATAATCTGGTGTAATCATAATAATCACTCATAAAATGAGGCTATCATCATAATATTATTAAAATTCACAATGATAACCCCTATATTGTTTATCTACCCACGAACTTACCATCCTTAAAGATAGAAAGTTCATTCAACATTCTTTTGAAATCCTGACTATTTGCACCAAGTTTCTGTGCTACAATATCAACCGTGATAGGTTCATTTGATTTATCACCTGGTTGTTTTGTCACACCTGCGACCATTGGCTCCTGTGGGGTTTTTACCATTGGTACAGACTTGGCATAATTCTCTCTAATATTCTTAAGAAGAGTACATTTCTGATCAAAACTAAGATTCACGTTTGCTACATACCGTTCCGGATTTTTTATACCAATCTGTTTACATCTATCGAGTTCGTTCTGGTACTCACGTTCAGTTGATTTTTCAATCTCTAATTTATATTGATCGCGTTCAGCAATAGCACGTGCATAATCTTCAAGGATCTCTTTTGATACTGCTGGATTATCAGACTGTGCCATATCATTGATCTCTTGCTGTTTCTGCTTCGAAATTTCCACTTCTTTCATTTCAGACAATTTTTCTTCAATACCTTTGGCGATTGCCTCCTGTATTATAGACTGTAAACTGTCCATATCAATAGAGGATGACGCTCTTGGTGCATTATCATCTATCTGTTCATGCTGCGTTTCTACAACGGGAGTCGTTGTTGTATCTCCAGTAGGTGGAGTCCAATCATTGCCAGCCATACGTTCCTCAATCAACTCTTTTATAATGGGTTTTATAGATTCAACAGTAAATGGAGCATCCTGTGTATTATTTTCAGGAATGTCTTGTTCACCTGCTGAAAATTCAAGTTTCTGTGCGGTAATACTCTCGAAATTCATTCCTGGATTATTCGTAAGTGATGCACCAAGTAATACACCATCAATTACTTTTCCTGATTCATCAAAATATAATTCAATATCTGGTGAAATTTTATCATTTCCACGCAATATCTCTTCATTATAAAGATCTAAATCAGTAATTAATGTTAATAATTCCACTTTGGTAAATGCATCATCATGCACAAGTTTCATATTTTTACCAATCTCAACACCCCGATGTCTATTATAGAGTGGAGATGGTTTCCCACGAACTTTTGCATTTTGAATGATCCGTTTAATAATGTCTGGAGTAATTGTAACCCTTTCTCCGTTACTGATGTGTTCACCAGCTTGAAGCAAGGTACCGCTGGTCACATATGTACCAAACGAAACTGTATTATCAGACATCACAACTCGTATACAACTAACATTATTTAAATAAAATGTATATACATATATTTATCGTCATAAAATAGAAAAATAAGTATGTAAATTCTATATAAAATTTCAAATATAGAATAACAATTTATATGTGATCATATGTTTATTAATATATGTATATATTGAAAAATAATGATCAAATAGAATCAATTATAATAATAAATGTCACTTGACTGATGGAATTGATGGATCTTTTGATTTATCCTGTAATATATTGTCTATTGGTGAAGATCCTTGTGTTGTTGGTTGTTGATTTTTTGATATACTAGTAAGTGGACGGTTGTTTACTGAAATATTTGTAGATGTGGATTTTTCATTTTGATGGTTCATTAATCCGTTTATATCATTCCCAGTATTAATAATTACATCATTTATTAATTGCTGCTCAGTTAATGGAGCATCACCAGTTGCCATTTCACGAAGTTCAGAACGAGTATAACTATTTAGAGATGCTGCAAGTGCTGCACCTTTCAAAGCCTCAAGTTTATTATTATCCAGTACAAAATCATGTTTAATCGTTAATATATCGACTGGATATTTTGGATTTATGGCTAATAATCGTTCCTTCATATTTTCAAGTATAACATCTCCCACTTTCTCAGCTAATTGTCGTACCCGCATAGCTGTATATGAAGACATTAATACTTCACTTGAATAGCTTGATGATGAAGATCCTTCTACAATGGATTTTGGCACATTTAATGATGACCAAATTTGACTTGATATCTGATTAAGCAGTTCATTTGGACTCATATATGCAGTACCCGTATGTTCAATTGATTTAATATTTACTGCATCAGTTGTAATGTACACCATATCACTTGGCTGATCTTCAACTGTTGATTTGTATGATGAAAGTGTTCGTCTGACATCTCCATCAATAGCCTGTTTAATCTCTGATGGTGTTCCTTGATATGTCAATGGATTAAACGCATCTGTACTAATTGTATGGTGTTCACGTGGAACATTCTTATTACGCCAAATTACATCATTAATAACAATTAATCGTTTCTGCCAAATTGGGATAATAGCACGCTGTAGTGGACTTATCGCATATATACCATATGTATCACGTCCAAATTTATCTTTCATTGATATTGGTGTATCACGAAACTTCTTAATAATAAAGTTATCAATGATACGTTCGGTAGGTTCCTGCTCATCAATAACAATATATTTTGATTCTGTAATAACCGTTACAGCACCATTTTTATCAGTAACATTACCACTAATACGCTTTTTATCATCAATAATAGTAGCACGTGCATTTGGAATAACAATTTGAGATAATCCATCTTTTTCTAATAATAACATTCCATGTAACTGAATAATTTCACTATACATTTCATACAAATCTGGTATTTTGAGTTTTTTAGACAAATAATTTGCAACATCAAGCATTTCATTAGTCAATGATAAATCCGCCTGACCTAATGTCATCTCAAAATCATTTAACTGAACATCTATTAAATTATCATATGATGTAAAATTCTCTACAGTAAAATATTTAAACGATTCACGAACCATTGCGGACATGCGTTCTATTGATCCACCTACTTCCGGTTCATACTTGTAAAAATGTTCATATAGATCTTCCTCTGAATATTGTGCAAAATCAGAATTCGCAATCATCCAATTGACAAAATTCTTGACATTACCAACTGCAGCACTTGATCCACTAGCAGTACTTGTAAATTTTTGCCCTGCTGAAAATTCAAATACCTTCTTTATTGACGATATAATACCCATAATGTGAACCTCGTTATGATGATTAATATTTTTTAACCATTATATATAGTGAACATGTATACAACATAATAATCTTGTATACAACTTTGGATTTAATTATGTATGTAAAACAATAATGATAGTGATGTTCGCTTTATAATGATAAAAATGTTATATTATTCTAATTCATCCAAGTATATGCATTCTAGTTCATCCCAATATATGATATCCAACTGGTTTGTATGTAAAATCATCTGGTTGATATCCAGTCATATACCATATACAATTTGCTACAGTATCAGATACATCTTTAGACTCACGCCATGTATGATCAGTTCTCACTTTTCCAGAATCAAGTCGCTTAGTAATTAAACGATTTGCTTCACGTTGTAAATCACTATCATATACTACTTGTAACTCGTAATTACGGAGTTCACCTACTTTATCCTGTAATTCACGCCATCTATTATAATCAGCATTTGATACTTGATGAAGAACAGGCTGTATACCAAATTTGTACTTCACTGATTCAAGAATTTCTGGATACATATATACATCATGTACAAAACCAGTTACATTAAGTTCGGGAATTTTTCGTTCAATGAACCTCCGTATATCAGATGGTTTAATAAATGCATCACCATATTGATTATCCATGTTCGTGAATTTACGTACTCCATCTATGAAAATATGATTATGTTTTCGATATCCTGTAGCAACGCCAAATGAATCATTTTTGTATGCAGGATCTATACACATAACATGCTGATATGGATGACGGCCTTCATATTCAGGTATATAGTCATCAAGTAACACATTTTCCATAGATGGATTTAGAATAACCCCTTCTGGAAACTGAAGTCCTGATGCCACACCTGGCTGATTCGCAAAATCCCTGAAAAAAGCCGTCATATTATACTTATATTCATCACGTAACTGTTCTTCAGTTATTGTTGGATTTACTTCCCACGTACATTTTTTAATTGCTAATGTCTGATGTTCATCAAGACCATCTTTATAAATACTGGTCATCAATCCATCTACATATTGAAGAGAGGATATGGCTACTATTTTGCCTCGTTCTTTGAATGTCTGAGTACTATTACATAGTTTAGTATATACAAGATCTGCAGATATTTTACTCGTTAAAGATTGCTGAAATAAATCTAATTCATCAAAAATCACACACTTATTGGTATAACCAGCAGCAGTTGCCACATTTGCTGCTAATACCTGTGCAATGACCTGTCTTTGTTCTGATTCAATGCGTTGATCTCTAAATACCAGATCGTCAAACCATTGTTGAAACCACTCATTTTTTTCTAACATGTTCTGCATATTAGAAAATACACCATAATGTGCTTGATCTCTGCTTACTGCAACACACGTTACAGCAAGCATTGCACCGGGAGCCAAATTAAAATATTCAGCAGGTCGTTCATGACGAATCAATTCAAATAGCTCGTATGCCATAATTGTTGATGCCATGGCAGTTTTTCCAGATCTTTGACCCATTATCATAATTAATTTCTTTAACTCAGGTAAATTTGTATTATATTTGTGTTGATAGTAATTATATATTATTTCTTCCTGGACTGGATATAGTGGAAAACCAAGAATGTCTTTTATAAACCAGACTGGATCATTTGAAGCCTTTATCACAGACTTCATATATTCTATATAATCTTTTCCAGTTAAAGTTTCATTTGGTTTTAATTGAAATGAACCCGATGATTTTTTTGGTCTACCCATGATATATACCTGTGTATACCTATATATCACTTTAAATAGTATACATATATTGATTATAATAATTTACTTGAGCAAATTCTGATTTTCTATGACATCAAGTACTTTCATTTTACAATGATCACACAATTGATTTGTAATAACATTTGTAAGCATCTTCATATCTCCATGTACTTGTACATAATTCGTCTGGTAATTTATATTATCACTGATAATCCCTTGAATCTTAGCAGCAGAATCCACACCCTTCATAATACGATCAACAATTTTAAGAAGCATTTCAATTGTAGACTTATCCAGTTCTTCGTTTTCTTGCATCCATTCGATCCAGTTCTGAAGTTCATTAATTAAATTATATAAATAGGCAGTGATTTCATCCTGTGTTGGATTTGGATTTAATCGCTTTAAAGAATCATTTATGCGTGGAGGCTGGATCCGTACTATTTGATGTGTATTAAGATGATCCATAATTTCTTCTTCTGTCATATGATATTCTATCATTACATCATCAATGGACAATTTACCATTTAATAGATGTTTTGTAACTAAAGGAGATGTATTACACAATTTACAAGAATTCATTAAGAATTAATATATTATTGACAATATAAAAATGATACGAGCAATAGTCGAATTAATTATGTTAACGATCTCTTACATATACATACGATCAAAAACTGAATTACATTGTAAAATTGATGATTTATTGATTGAAGATATTGATTCATTGTTACTATTATTAGTTTTTATAAATGATACAAATGATACAGACTTCATGTCACGATTATCAGATTCATCTTTTGTATCTTCATCTTCATCAAGATTAACATACTTATCTACAATATCAGAGTGTCCATATCGTTCAAGAAGTCCCAACATTACTTCCATGAGTGAATCTTTATCATTAAGATCATCCACTGGTGATGTAAGGAAATCATCAATATTCATAACAATATGAGATTCATTCTGAACATGATTTCGCATAATAGATTCAATAATATCTATACACATTTGTTTATCTTCATGAGAACAGATATATCTATCTATACCACCCATAGTTGTATATATAGTATATTTTGTATTATCATTTTTTATTTTGAATCCATCAATCATGCCTATATTAATTGTATCATGAACAAATTTGCCCGGAAATTCTTCATATTCCTGACTAATAATAAATACCATAAATGTGAGTTTGCAATAAACAATATATAAGTATAGTGATCAAAAAAGTGATTAATTATCATGAAAAATTCACATTATATACGATTATCAAACTTAATTCGTATACTATTTGAATATAAATCACTATATGCAGGAACTAATCCATGATCCCATACATATTCTGTCATTTCATTATTCATTGCAAATGTTACAGGATCATCCATTGTTTTGTACATGTATTGATCACGGGCCTGCTGTGATGTCCATTCATTCACTTTGTATTTTTGTATTAATATTTTATTGATAGCATCATCTAACACTTTCTCTGGATTTGCTACTCCATTATTCTTAAAATATGCTGTTTCAAATGTTATACTACCTAATACACCATCCGACCACATAATTGGATACATATATTTATTCGGGCCATAATTTTTCATTTCACGTGGAATTTGATACACTTTATCGATAAATGGTATCATTGGAACCATCCACGAATCCTTTATTACTTCATTATTTTTAACGATATAATTACCTGGAAGTGCAAATGAATTACAAAATATAAACAATATTATGAAAATAATTACATAATTCTGTATTTTATTTTTTAATTCACATGATACATATGTATGCCACAATATTGCCATCTTATTTACAACATACAGTATACATATCAGTATTATTATGAATATTATATATTCAAATAATGATTGGGTCATATTTAATGGACCCATTTCAATGAAATCTCTATGTCCTACCATTTTATATACCCTGTATTATTTCTGAAGGCATTACTAACATTTCTTCATGATATTTTTCTGATGTATAATACATTAATGAGTACTTTGAATATTGATTAATCTGTACTTTGTACATATTTCCATTTTTTTCAAGGTACAACGGATGGTCAAACATTAATCCATACATAGACCTAACTTCATCATATATACTACTTATATCAGGAAGTAATAATATCCATTCTTCCTTTGGTATATTTAATGTATCACACTGAATAGTAAGAATGTACTGATTTTCCTGTACTAATCGAACGTTTCCAAATGTAATGATTTCATCTATATCATACTGATATTCAATATTATACTCAATATATCTATTATCTATGAATGATATAGAACCATTTGAATCCATTACTTCTGGATGTCCAATGCTCATAAATGATTTAATAGGTACAATAATCACCGTAATAACGAGTATTATACTTATCATCAATATAATGAATGCACTTCTTTGCATACTACATTATTGGACGTAATAATATAAATAATTATTCATTACATTGATAGTACAATTTATATACTGTTAAGATCTTATTGATCTGTGCAACACACCCACAAACAATAACGGGAGGAAACCCCTTCCGTGTTGTTTGTGCAAGGTGGCTGCTCCGCAGGAGTGGGGGCCGAGTTGTTGCGGCTTTTTTGGCGATTTTTGTCTAAAATAAGTGATTAATGTTTTATTTGAGTATTATTATATATTACGAAAGTGCTACGTCTATGGCGTGATTACACATTTTATCACACTCGCTGGTCCAATAATGGTCACGGGTATTCCACACGAATTCGACAATTGACGAACCAAATATACGACGGCCTTCAGTGTGTATCTGATCACGAAGATCGCGTAAATGGGCCTTATTGATCTTCCATTTGTTAGTGACCTGATTAATGAGTAACATGGAATCACTCACCAAAACGATGTGTAAACCGACTATATTGATATTTTCAAGGGCTTTTATGCTATTAAGCATACCCAGATATTCACATATGTTATTTGTAGATTCTTTAACTACTTCAACATGCTGATCCAGAATGATGTTGTTTTGAACAATAATATAGGCCCATGCCCCAATGTTTTGCTGCATTCGATAGCCACCATCGCTATATACATAAATAGCAGCACTCGTAGCCGGATTTATCGACCCGTTTAATGTACATTGCATATATACAAGTTGGACGTCAAAATACTTAAATTTATGTATACATGATTACAAAAAGATTACATTTACACAAATGACCAACACATTGCTGGTCATGTTTTGTGTATATGTTGTTTATGTGGTGCACATAATAGTAGGTTTTTTAATTATAAAAGAATATGCTTTATTGAATAAATTCCACTGCGCATTCATCACAACAAAAAATGTTTTCAAATACTGTAGTTTTGAATGGCATACGACAATTTCTGCATATTTTATCATATACTTTCTTTTTATAATCACGGCATTGTACTGAACAAAACATGCCTTTTCCACGCATTAAATCTGGTTTAGTTAATGTAATTGAATTTCCACATGTTTCACAATGTCTCGTGTATTTTGGAGATGATTTCATATATAACAATTGGACATAATAATATAAAAATGTATTGTAATGATGAACATTTTTATATAATTTTTTCTGGAAGGGTTATAGACGCAGTTTTTCTTATATCAAGTATTAATTTATTGAGATTTACTATAATCTGTTCTGGTGAATTTATAGATACATTACCATCTATGATGTAATTTATAAATTCTGCATTTTTGATGTTTAAATCAAGTACAGATGGTTTTATAACAATTGATGTCCATGGATGATATGGCATTTCGACTGTTTGTTCAGGGTTGATCGGAGCATTATTTACTATAATTACACAAATTATGCGTTCTGGCATTCTACATGTGCAAATATTACTGTTTCTATGATTAACCTTTTTAACCGTATCAGTAATTGCTTCATACACTAATGATGATGAACATTTATTATTATTATTTAATGGGGATAAATTAATATCTTTAATATTTTTGAAATCTATTGCATGATAATTCATTGTATCATCGAACACATGCAATGTCAACTTTAATTTCGGGATACTTGAATGGTATTTTAAAAGATCTTGAAGTAATTTTGGATCTTGAGTAATAGGATTATTCTTTTCTATTATCAATACTAATTCAGTGAGGTTATTTCGTGACATATTTTAATTAAATATATCATAAACAATATATAAATGATGTGTATAACCTTTTTAAATGATAAAATAGAAAATGTTAATAATGGATAATTTCATTTTTTAGATGAAATCAATGCCCATAATAGTTTTGCGGCCTGCATGATTTGCCATTTTACAAGCAAGGGCCGTCTGTTCGTTAATATAAGTAACAACTTTCTGATTCATGGTTTCGATAGCATCTTTAGAGATACGTTCTGCACCATTTGCTTTCATAATTCGCGCAAGTCTTGCTTTTGGAAGGGTAATTCCTGCCATATATACAAATTAACGTGTAAATATATAAATATTGTGATTATAAAGTGTATTACAGTGTTTAATTTATCAATTGAATGTGTTTATTGATTATTGTGTTTTATATATAGAATTGGTTTTTTCTTTTTTGATATAGGCTTCTTTGCACTGTATTGAACAGAATACACGACCAATTCTACTATAAAATGCATTTTTACATTCTTTACATATAACAATATATGCAGGAGAATGACTATATGATTTCGCGCAATCCTTTGAACAATAAATACCGCGACCACGCTTTAACTCAGATGGATACACAAGATGTTCTTTACCACAATGTTCACATATGTGAGTGAGTTGTTTAGACATAAAATAAGTATGTGTTTTTGGCTAGATATATAAACATCGATTATACATTAATTATTTATAGTATTGAGTCTAATATTATACGTGGTTATTATAGTAAATAAATTAATTAATGGGTTGATTTATACATGGTAAAACAGTATAATAAAGTTGAGAATGATGGAGATAATCATGTTGAGAATTTATCTCATCAATATTTGATTGTGTATATAGATCATTATAGTAGTAGTATTATAACACGTATTGTAAGAGCATATAATTTTGAAGAAGCATATGCAATGGCCAAAGATTATGTACTTAAAACATCTACACGGTATTACATTGAAATTTATTCATTACGAGGTAATATTCATGATTCTTATCATTATGTTGTAGAACATGGAAATAATGAACCTGTATTAATTGATTGAGGTTAGATTATCATGAAAATTATAAGAAATAAAATTGCTAATCGTGGAGAAAGTACTCGTAATAAATTTTTTAGACATTATGTAGTTATTTATAGAGATAAAAATAGTAGTGAGACGTATATGACTGTAATTCAATCTACGTCTAAGGCCAGTGTACATGAAAAATCCAAGATATATGTTCCAATTAAATTTACTAATTATATAATTGAAATTTATGAATTGGATGCACGAACACATGTTGAAAGCAGGGTTATTCTTGAGGGTAATCGTGGTTACGTGTATGTAGATGATTAATATTGATGTTAATTATTTTGATTGAATTGCCATTATATAAAGGTTGTGATTTGGTTGTATTATAAACAATTGAACAAAAAATCAGGTAAAAATCTAAATAATACTCATTTTAATGATGTTCATTCTATAACACTTGATAAATTGCCTATTGAAATACAGGAGAAATTGATTACAAGAGAACGTCATTTAAAAGAATTATATGATACTCTTGGAATAACCAAAGAAGTATATAGTGATCGCACTTGTATTGTATGTGACGGACCACTTCGTGAAGACCAAAAGTTATATTGCTCGGCAAAATGTAGAAGTGAAGGACTTAAAGCACACAAAGCCCGTCATATACCTGGTACATTATATATTGTAAGATTTTGTGAAATATGTGGCAAGTCATTTTTAACTACGAAAGTGGATTTGGGCATGTATACTGGACGAACGTGTGGTAAAAAGCGATGTAAAGATGCATTAATGACTGAAAAAATAATGAATACAACTCGTCAATACCAATGTATATTTTGTGATACTCGATTTTATTCATCAATGCCGGCTCTTTTCTGTAGTGATTCATGTCGTTACGCCTATGCATACTTTTGCACAAGTATATTTGATAAAGAATTGATGAAAAAATGCAAGGAACACGATATAAAATGGACTGATACTGTATTAAATGATGAAGAACCTCATGCTGAATTAGTGAAAAAGCGTAAAGTTCATGAAGTAGTTGAAGAAAATAAAACCATTCGTGGTGATAACATTTATTATGATGACAAAACTGATGTTCACAATTGTGAAGTTGTTATGTATGATGGAAGGACCGTGATTATACAATCGATTTTGGGCCATCGTGATTTAATGGTAAGTTCGATTAGGTTAGATAGTTGTGATGTAAATGTGGTGAGACCTATAGTAATTGCCGGAGGAGTTATAAAGGACGTTGCATTACGCAATGAAATTGAGGATTCATGGAACAATCAATAGAATTATTATTATTTTTGGCGAGAAATGTATGAATTTTTTGGCGAGAAATTGAAAAATTAAAACATTTACAGATAATTACCTGCTATGGCTTAGTCACCTATGCGCATCTGTGAAATTTTATTTCATGATTAAAATAAAAATAAAATTATGAAATTGTGAACTCATGCGCGTATAGTAACCAATATATAAACATTATATAATTTTTGAAAATAACTGCCAAAATAATCTATGATAGCACTAATCAATAAATAATTATATATACTTTCACGTCCAACTACTATCTGTCAAAAAAAAGTAGAGGTGTTGTAATATGGCATTGAGTAAGAAAAAATATGAACTATTTCATAAAACGGTATCGAAATTTTCAGAATTGAATCCTCAAATCGACTGGTTTGATATGGAGGATTTATGTAATAAATTACATCGGTACGAAACCTCATTACATCGTATCAATGAGATATACTGTAATGATATGGTATCCGAAAAGGAATTAATACGCATACAAAAGCGTGAATCCAACATAGAAGAAAAAGTTAAACTTATTGCAAGTGTATTGAACTTTAAAGTATCATTCAACGGAGACCCGCGCGGATATGCAATAAGATTTGAATTACCAGATAAATCATATAATAACTTCGATGGTTTAACATGGTGCATCAACTGGTAAAGACACATTAACCCTTTTTATATAAAATGAGGTAAACTCTGGTTGCCATACCCTTCTATTTTCGGGTCACTTGCAACTATTCTTATCGGAGATGAACAACATG
>Ga0208825_1000895_pt1 | contig 25587 bp, 22 predicted proteins | sample AD_UKC113_MetaG_FD_184450 | JGI IMG/M metagenome (GOLD analysis project Ga0208825, IMG submission 184450) | Active sludge microbial communities of municipal wastewater-treating anaerobic digesters from Hong Kong - AD_UKC113_MetaG (SPAdes)... | ecosystem: Engineered > Bioreactor > Anaerobic >...
CGGCGCGGCCACCAATGCCGTCAGCAACATCCTGGAATGGGACATGCCCAAGCACGCGGTCTACCTGTGGACGCTGCCCATGTTTCACTGCAACGGCTGGTGCTTTCCGTGGACGGTGGCGGCGCGCGCAGGTGTCAACGTGTGCCTGCGCCGCGTGGAGGCCAAGGCCATCTTCGACGCCATCCGCCAGCACGGCGTGACGCACTACTGCGGCGCGCCCATCGTGCACGGGCTTCTGGTGAACGCACCCGCCGAGCTGAAGGCCGGTGTGCCGCGCGGCGTCAAGTGCATGGTGGCCGGAGCCGCGCCGCCGGCCTCGATGATCGAGGGCATGGAGCAGATGGGCTTCGATCTGACGCACGTGTACGGCCTGACCGAGGTCTACGGCCCGGCCACCGTGTGTGCCAAGCATGAACGCTGGGACGAGTTGCCCATCGGCGAGCGCGCCGCCCTGAACGCCCGCCAGGGCGTGCGCTACCACCTGCAGCGTGACGCGCGCGTGATCGACCCCGAGACGATGCAAGCCGTGCCGCTGGATGGCGAAACGATGGGCGAGATCATGTTCCGGGGCAACATCGCCATGAAGGGCTACCTGAAGAACCCCACCGCCACGGCCGAGGCCTTTGCCGGCGGCTGGTTCCATTCGGGCGACCTGGCGGTGCAATACCCTGACGGGTACATCAAGATCAAGGACCGCAGCAAGGACATCATCATCTCGGGCGGCGAGAACATCTCGTCCATCGAGGTCGAAGACGTGCTGTACCGCCACCCCGCCGTGCTGGCCGCGGCCGTGGTCGCCAAGCCCGACCCCAAGTGGGGCGAAACCCCCTGCGCCTTCATCGAGCTGAAGGCTGGCGCCCAGGTGAGCGAGGCCGACATCGTGGCCCACTGCAAGCAGCACCTGGCCGGCTTCAAGGTGCCGCGCGCCGTGGTGTTCGGCGAGCTGCCCAAGACCAGCACCGGCAAGATCCAGAAGTTCGAGCTGCGCAAGCAGGCCGGATCGGCGACGGCGATCGACGTGTGAAAAAAGCGCGCCCAAGGTGCGCTGTTTTCGGCGCGGCAGGGTGACGGATGAAATCCGGCTCCTGCCTCAATGCGCCTCGGCCTGCTTGGCCGCACGGATCACCGCCTCGGTGTCGCCCTTGCTGCCGTTGAACACCAGGTTCAACACCACCGCCGAGATGGAGGCCAGCACGATGCCCGACTCGATCAGGATGTGGATGGAGTGCGGCATCCACTGCAGGTATCGGGGCGCGATGACGGGGATCATGCCGACGCCGATCGACACGGCCACGACCAGGGCGTTGTTGCGGTTTTTGACGAAGTCCACGCCACCCAGGATGCGGATGCCGGTGGCCGCGACCATGCCGAACATGACGATGCCGGCGCCGCCCAGCACCACCGTGGGCAGCGACTCGACCAGCGCCGCCATCTTGGGCAGCAGGCCCAGCAGGATCAGGATCACGCCGCCGGCCACGCAGACAAAGCGGCTCTTGATGCCGGTGACCGCGACCAGGCCCACGTTCTGCGAGAAGCTGGTGTACGGGAAGGTGTTGAAGATGCCGCCCAGCAGGGTGCCCAGGCCGTCGGTGCGCAGGCCGCGCGAGAGCATGGGCTGGTCGATCTGCTTGTCGGTCATCTCGCCCAGCGCCAGGAACATGCCGGTGGACTCGATCATCACCACCAGCATGATGAGCGACATGGTCAGGATCGACACCGGGTCGAAGATCGGCATGCCGAAGTGAAAGGGCAGCACCAGGTCCACCCACTTGGCTTCGCTGACCTTGCTGAAGTTCATCATGCCGCTGGCCGCCGCCACCACGCCGCCGACGATGATGCCGACCAGCACCGAGATATTGGCCAGAAAGCCCTTGGCGAACTTGGCGACCAGCAAGATGGTGACCAGCACGATGGCTGACACGCCCACGCCCGACAGCGCGGCGTAGCGCGGGTTGGGCAGCGTGGGCGCCAGCGCCAGGCCCTGGGGCACGGCCGGCACGCCGGGCGCACCCGTGGCGCCGGCACTGCGCAGGGTGCTCAGCCATTCGCTGTGCTCGGGCGAGACGATCAGGGGCGCGGTCGGGCCCACGGGGTTGCCGAAGATCCAGTTGATGCCCACGCGCATCAAATCGATGCCGATGACCGCAATGATGGTGCCGGTGACCACCGGCGGGAAGAAGCGCAGCATGCGGCTGACCACCGGCGCGATGAGGATCGAGATGATGCCGGCGCCGATGATGGAGCCGAACAGCAATCGCGCGCCGTCGGTGCCGGGGTTGCTGCTGGCAATGGCCACCATGGGGCTGACGGCGGCAAAGGTCACGCCCATCATCACCGGCAGCTTGATGCCGAACCATTGCGTGGCGCCAAAGGCCTGGATCAGTGTGGCCAGGCCGCAGCAAAACAGGTCGGCCGAGATCAGCATGGCCACCTCGTGCGGCGACAGCTTGAGCGCGCGGCCGACGATCAGCGGCACGGCGATGGCGCCGGCATACATCACCAGCACGTGTTGCAGGCCGAGCGCGGTCAGCTTGCCGGTGGGCAGGCGCTCGTCGATGGGGTGGACGTTGGGGGTCATCATGTCTCCTGGGCTTCGGGTCTCTGGCGGACGCCGTGGGTGAGAGGATTAGGGGCTGGTCAGCAGGTCGGCAAGGGTGCGGGCCACCACCTGGGTGGCGCGGCGCAGGTCCTGCAGGTCCACGCGCTCGTCGTTGCGCTTGGCGTGGCTTTCCAGCACGGTGCGCGGGCCGGCGCCGTAGATCACGCCGGGGATGCCGTGCTCGCCGTACAGGCGCACGTCGGTATACAGCGGCGTGCCAACGGCGGGGGGCTTGGCGCCAAACACCGCCTGGGCATTGCGCTGGATGGCGTCGACCAGCGGCGCATTGCCGGGCAGCGGCGTCATGGCGTTGGCCAGCAGGATGCGCCGCACGTCGGTGCGCACGGCGTCCTCACCCTTCACGCCGCGCCAGCGGTTGAATTGGCGCGTGGCGTCTTCGATCACATTGCGGATGCGCGCCTCGACCTGGGCCGGTTTTTCCTCGGGGATCATGCGGCGGTCGAGCTTGAGCACCACCTTGCCCGGGACCACGTTGGTGTTGGTGCCACCTTCGATGCGGCCGATGTTGAGGTAGGGGTGATTGATGCCGGGCACCCGGGAGCTGATCTTTTGATAGGCCGTGTTTTCCGCATACAGCGCGTTCATGATGAACACCGCAGCCTGCAGCGCGTCCACGCCGGTGTCGGGCACGGCGGCATGAGCCATGCGGCCCTGGACGGTGACCTCCATTTGCAGGCAGCCGTTGTGCGCCGTCACCACTTCGTAGCTGAAACCGGCGGCGATCATCAGGTCGGGCCGGGTCAGGCCGTTTTTCAAAAGCCAGCCGGGGCCCAGCAGGCCGCCGAATTCCTCGTCGTAGGTGAAGTGCAGCTCGACGGCGCCTTGCCTGGGCCTGGCCACGGCTTCCAGCGCGCGCACCGCGAACGTGAAGGTGGAAAAGTCACTCTTGCTGACGGCGGTGGCGCGGCCGTACATCTTGCCGTCCTCGATTTCGGCGCCGTAGGGCTCGTGCGCCCAGCCTTCGCCCGGCGGCACCACGTCGCCGTGGGCGTTCAGCGCAATGGTCTTGCCGCCGGCGCCGTAGGGGCGGCGCACGATCAGGTTGGTGATGCTTTGCATGCCGTAGTCCTGCACCTCGCGCTGCGGCACCGGGTGCTTTTCGGCGTCGAAGCCCCAGGCCTGGATCAGCTCGGCGGTGCGCTCGGCATGCGGCGCGTTGTTGCCCGGCGGGGTGTCGGTGGGCACGCGCACCAGTTGCTGCAGGAACTGGACCTGCTCGTCGAAGTGCTGATCGACCCAGGCGTCGAGCTGGGCGTGGATGGCGGAGGTGTCGGTCATGATTTTTAAATGAAAAGTGGCTCTGGCACAGGTGTGGCAATCGCAGGCAGCTATGATTATTGAAGTTTCTCGACTGCCACGGCATCCAGCAGATGCTGCATGGCACGCACGGCGAGTTCCATGTCCTCGGCGCTGGTCTGCTCCAGCGGGTTGTGGCTGATGCCGGCGTTCTCGCCGCGCACGAACAGCATGGCCTGGGGCATCACCTCGTGCAGCTTCATGGCGTCGTGGCCGGCGCCGCTGGGCAGGCGAAACACCGGCAGGCCCAGCGACTGCACGGCCGCTTCCCAGCGCTTTTGCCAGGCCGGGGCGCTGGGCGCGGCGGCCGCGCGCATGGTCTCGTCGAGCTTGAGCATCACGCCGCGGCGCTCGGCAATGGCGTGCGCCTCGGCCACGATGTCCTGCGCCATGGCGTCGCGCTGGGCATTGCTGGGCGCGCGCAAATCCAGGCTGAAGCTGCAACGCCCGGGCACCACGTTGATGGAGCCGCTGGGCACGGCCAGCATGCCCATGGTGGCCACCGAGTCGCCATCCCTGGCCGCGCGCTGCTCGGCAAACAGGGCCAGCTCGGCGGCGGCGCAGGCGGCGTCGCGCCGGCGGTTCATGGGCGTGGTGCCGGCGTGGCTGGCCTGGCCGACGTATTCGCCCACATAGCGCACGCTGGCGTTGATGGAGGTGACGATGCCCAAGGGCAGGTTCAACTCGTTCAGCACCGGGCCCTGCTCGATGTGCACCTCGATGAAGCCCAGGTAGTCGGCCGGGTTGCGGCGCAGCGTGGCGACGTCGTCGATGGCCAGGCCGGCGTTCTGCATGGCCTGGCGCATGGTGACGCCGTCGGCGTCCTGTTGCTCCAGCCATTCGGTCTTGAAGTCGCCCACCAGCGCGCCCGAGCCCAGGAAGGTGGCCTTGTAGCGCTGGCCTTCTTCTTCGGCAAAGCCCACCACCTCGAAGTGGTAGGGCAGGCGCCGGCCGGCGCGGTGCAGCTCGCGCACGCAGGCGATCGGCACGAAGATGCCCAGGCGGCCGTCGTACTTGCCGCCGTTGCGCACGGTGTCGTAGTGGCTGCCGGTGAGCAGGGTCTTGGCGTTGGGGACTTTGGGGTCGGCGTTGTAGCGGCCCACCACGTTGCCGACGGCGTCGATGTGCACCTCGTCAAAGCCGCAGTCGTGCATCAGTTGGCTGATCTGGACGGCGCAGGCGCGGTGCGCGTCGGTCAGATACGTGACGGTGAGCTGGCCGGCTTCGGCGAAACCCGGATCGCTGTGCCGGGCCAACTGCTCGTGCCAGTCCCACACATCGTTGCCCAGCACGGGATCGGCGGCGAACTTGTCGGCCAGGCGGATTTCGACGATGCGGTTGATCTGGCGCAGCGCCTCGGTACGCTCGAAGTCGGGGTGGCCCGACAGGCGCCGTTCGAAGGTGTCGATGATCTGCTGCTTGCCGAGGCCCGTGCCGCGCGGGCCGCGCACGCACAGCACGAACGGGAAGCCGAAGCGCGCGCCGTAGTCATGGTTGAGCTGGCGGATGTGCTGGAGCTCTTCGGGCGTGCAGGCCGTCAGTCCGGCGCGGGCTTGCTCGCCGGTCGATTCGGTGGTGAGCGTGCCGGCGCTCATGGCCTTGCCGGCCAGCTCGGGGTGGGCGCGGATCAGCGCCAGCTGGGCGTCCACGCCCGCCTTGTCCAGAATGCTGGCCATGGTCTGCTTGATCTGGGCCAGCGAGTGGAAGGGCCGCGCCTTGACGGCCTGGGCGGCGATCCAGGGCGTGTGCTCGTACAGGCCGCCGAGCATCTGCTCGGCCTCCGCCGGCGAGGCGCGGTTGAATTGGTCCAGCGTGTAGGGCATGGCTCAGTCCTTGCAGGGGTGGGTGGCGATCCAGTGGCGGGCGATGTCCATGCGGCGGCACACCCAGACGTCGGGGTGCTGCGCGATGTGGTCCAGAAAGCGCTTGAGCGCGGCAAAGCGCCCCGGCCGGCCGACCATGCGGTTGTGCAGGCCGACGCTGAGCATCTTGGGTCGGTCCAGGCCTTTGGGGTCGCCCTCGGCATAGAGCGTGTCGAAGCTGTCGCGCATGTAGCGATAAAACGGCTCGGCATCGCTGTAGCCCTGCGGCAGGCCAAAGCGCATGTCGTTGCAGTCCAGCGTGTAGGGCACCACCAGGTGGTTGACGTCGCTGCCGTCGCTCTTGCGCACCTTCATCCAGAAGGGCAGGTCGTCGCCGTAGTAGTCGCTGTCGTACAGCAGGCGGCCGTCGTCCACCACCAGGCGGCGCGTGTTGATGCTGTCGCGGCCGGTGTACCAGCCCTGCGGCCGTTCGCCGGCGATCTTCTCGATGAGGTCGAGCGCCTCCTTCATCTGCGCGCGCTCGCCGGCCTCGTCCATGCCCTGGTAATGGATCCACTTGAGCGCGTGGCAGGCAACCTCGTGGCCGCCGTCCCGGAAAGCCCTGGCCATTTCGGGATAGCGTTGCAGCGCGCTGGCCACGCAAAAGATCGTCAGCGGCAGGCCGCGCTGTCCGAACTCGCGCAGCACGCGCCAGACGCCGGCGCGCGAGCCGTATTCGTAGATGCTCTCCATGCTCAGGTGCCGCTCGGGGTAGGCGGCCGGGTTGAACATTTCGGACAGGAAGGTCTCGCTGGCGGCGTCGCCGTGCAGCACGCAGTTCTCGCCGCCTTCCTCGTAGTTGAGGACGAACTGCACGGCAATGCGCGCGCCGCCCGGCCAGCGGGCGTGCGGGACGTCGGCGCCGTAGCCGCGCAGGTCGCGCGGATAGGCGGCGGTGCTGTCGTAGAGGGGTGCGTTCATGCGGGTCTCCGGGCGGTTTTGCGGGCGCGCGGGGCATGGGCCAGCGCCTGCTGGATATCGAAAGTGGGCACGGGTTGCTCCAGGTTGAGCCCGGCCTCGACGTGATCGAGGTGGGCGCGCATCAGGCGCACGGCCTGCGTGACGTCGCCGGCGGCAAAGCACTCCACCAGGGCGGCGTGCTCGGCCGACGAATCGTGCGCGGCGGTGGTGCTCTGGTACATCAGCGTGGCAATGGCGCAGCGTGCCAGCAGCTCGCGCAGCACCTGGGCCAGCACCTCGTTGCCGATCAACTCGGCCATGCGAACGTGAAAGTCGCCCAGCAATTCGGTGCGATCGGCCACGTCCTCGCGGGCCACGGCGGCCTGCTCGCGCGCCACGTGTTCGCGCAAATCCGCGATGCGCTCGGGCGTGGCGGCGCGCACGAAGGCGCGGGTCAGTTCGATCTCGAGCATGCGCCGCACCGCGAACACTTGCCGGGCTTCATCCACCGAGGGGCTGGCCACGAAGGCGCCGCGCGAGGGCTCCAGCCGCACCAGGCGCTTTTCGGACAGCAGGAACAAGGCCTGGCGCACCAGGGTGCGCGATACCTGAAAGTGGTCGGCCAGCGTCTGCTCGACCAAGCGCGCGCCGGGTTGCAGGCGATGCTCCACGATGGCGTGCGTGAGCGCCTGGGCGATCTGGTCGGTGCTGGAGGTTTCCATCGTGCGGCGAATCATAGACGGCTTTTCAAAAATTGTATACACTTCCGTGCACAATTTCTGAAGGAGCACACCATGGGTCTGAGCACGCACGTCCTGGACACGATGAACGGCACCCCCGCGGCCGGCATGCAGGTCACCTTGTATGAAACCAGCGGCGGCGTCGCCAAGCAGGTCAAGCGCTTTCGCCTGAACGACGATGGCCGCAACCCCGACGGCCCGCTGTACGACAACGCCAGCCTGAAGGTGGGCACCTATCGCCTGAGCTTCGAGGTGGCCGATTACTTCCGCTTGATCGGCGTAAAGCTGCCCGAGCCGCCGTTTCTGGACGTGGTGCACCTGGACTTCGGCGTGGCCCACACCGATCAGCACTACCACGTGCCGCTGCTGGTCAGCCCCTGGAGCCACTCGACCTACCGCGGGTCCTGATCCGCGTGACCGCACAAATGAAAAATGGCGCCGCAAGGCGCCATTTTTGTGGTGGAGGAGGGACCGCCGGGGCGGGCCGTTCAACCCTGATGCGGACGCTTGCCCGCGTTTTTCTTGCTGCGCGTGTGCGAGCCGCGCTCCAGGCTGCGCTTTTGGCCGACCGCCAGCTTGCGCACGGGCGCGCCGGGCAGCGGAGGGGTGGCTTTGCGCATGGCTTCGGTGACGAGTTGCTTGCCCATGATGAGTCCTTGTTGGTGGGTGTTGGTGAAAACCCTCTATTTTGACCGATTTTCACAAGCGCCAACAAGGTTTTTTCAGGTGGAAACCCTGATGAAAAATCATATGGCGTTTGCACACCAAACTGTATACAATTCGCGTCGATCGCAGCGGTGTCAAGGCCTGGGCGGGTGTGTGCCACCCACCGTCCGATGCGCGATTACCTGAAGCCGGCTTGCAGCGCCCGCGGTGGCGAGCCCGATCAAGAGGAGACTCTGCATGGAAACCTATTTGCTGGATTGGGCCAACCTGCTGCTGCGCTGGCTGCACGTCATCGTCGCCATCGCCTGGATCGGCTCGTCGTTCTATTTCGTCTTTCTGGACAGCAACCTGGAGCCGCCCAAGGCCGATGACCTGAAGAAAAAGGGCGTGGACGGCGCCATCTGGTCGGTGCACGGCGGCGGGTTCTACAACGCGCACAAATACATGGTGGCGCCCCAGGGCGGCATCGACAGCAAGCTGCACTGGTTCTATTGGGAAAGCTACTGGACCTGGATGTCGGGCTTCGCGCTGTTCGTGGTGCTGTACCTGTGGAACGCCAGCATCTTCCTGGTCGACAAAAACGTGTTCGACTGGTCGCCCACGGCGGCCGGCATCACGGCGGTGCTGTTCCTGGTGGGCTTCTGGCTGATCTATGACACCATTTGCCGCGTCTTCGGATTTCGCAAGAACGGCGACCGCATCGTTGGCGCGCTGATCCTGGTGGTGGTGGCCATTGCGGCCTGGCTGGCCTGCCACCTGTTCGCCGGCCGCGCGGCCTTTTTGATCGTGGGTGCGATGATCGCCACGACCATGAGCGCCAACGTGTTCTTCTGGATCATTCCCGGCCAGCGCAAGGTGGTGGCGGCCATGACCAGCGGCAAGCCGTATGACCCGGCCGAATTCGCCATCTACGGCAAGCGCGGCAAGCAGCGCAGCGTGCACAACACCTACTTCACGCTGCCGGTCATCATCGCGATGCTGAGCAACCACTACAGCTTTCTGTACAGCGACGCCCACCGCTGGGTGGTGCTGTTCGTGCTGATGCTGGCCGGCGCGCTGATCCGGCAGTTTTTCGTCACCCGCCACGCCTGGCACCTGGGCAAGGCCCGCCACCCGTGGCCCTACGCCGCCGTCGGCGTGCTGTTGCTGATCGGCCTGGTGGCCTGGATGAAGCCCGCCCCCGAGGCGCCCGCCGCCGCCGTGCCCGCCACGGTGGACTACGCCCAGCTCAAGCCCATCCTGGAGCAGCGCTGCTACATCTGCCACGGCGAGGCGGTGCAGCAAAAGGGCCTGCGTTTCGATTCGGAAGACCACGTCAAGGCCAACGCCCAGCTGATCTACCAGCAGGTGGTGGTGCAAAAACTGATGCCGCTGGGCAACGCCACGCAGATGACCGACGCCGAGCGCGCCATGGTCAAGCGCTGGTTCGACGGCGGGGCGAAGTAGGGCGAGCGGTGAGCGGGGGGCCGCGGCGTGATCGGCGCGCCCGGCCCACTGGGCAGCAGGGGGGTGACCGTTTGATGGTTGCTATGTTGTCAATAGCTGCCTGTGCTTGCTGCACAAGGGCTGTGGCCCGATTTCAATCAAAATCCTGGTGGCCGAACGCACGCGCCAGAAGCGCTTGAAAGCTGGCTTCGGCTTTCTTGAGGGCTTCGGATTGCTGAAGCGTGATTGAGTCGACAGCGGCGGCCCGATCGGCAAACACTTCCTGTTCCGTCATTGGCGGCAATACGACCGGAAACGCGCTCAACTGCGTTTTGTTGATGGACGCGATCCCCGTCGTTTTCTTCGCCACGCTCAAGAAGTACGCCTTGCCGTAGGTACTTCCGGCGAGGGCGCGCAGGTAGGAGGGCAGCACTCGGCTGCGATCGCTGCGCACCTTGAAGATGTGATTTTGATGGACGCAATGGTCAATCTCACCCGACCAGAGCGCGGCGCGGCCCAGCTTGTCGGGGTCGCCGCCTTCGGTCATGAGCAGGTCGCCAGGCTGGATCAGCAGCTTGTCCACTTCCGTGCGTTTGATCGCAATGGTCTTCACTTCGCCAAGGTCCAGGTAGCCATCCTTCACGTTGGCGACCCGCATATAGGGCAGCTCGATCCCCTCGTCTGCCGCCAATTTTCGGCCCTTGGCAATGCCGGAAATGACCTGCGCAACCTCGGAAAGCGGCGCCGTCGGCCAGCCCTTCGGATTCGTCGCCGGGTCGCCGAACAGGTCGAAGAACAGCGCGGGGATGATGGCCTGGGCCTTGGCCTGGGCCTCGCGGCGCAGGCGCACGATGCCCTCGGCGCGGGAGAGCAGGTCGACGATGCGGCGTTGCTCTTCCAAAGGCGGAAACGAAATGGATTCGCGGTAAACATCCTCTCGTGTTAGGCCGGGTACGCCAGTTGCTGTCCTGAGTCTCGGGAGGTCTTTACGGCGCAGGAGGTAGAAGAGAAAGCGCGGATCGAACTCAAACCCCAGCCTGGATTTGACGTAGTACGTTGTGTCGATAGGAAAGCAAGGCTCTTCAACGTATTGAACAGCGCCCGCGCTTCCCTTGCGACCTACGATAACCGTCGGACCTTTGATTAACGACTCGTTGTGCCAGCCAGTCACACCGTTGGAGCCATAGACGGGCACATGCCCGTTGGCTACCCTCGCGGATTTTGGGAGAGCTTTACCGTAGGCGAATTCCAGTGCTTCGCCCAACGAAACCGTGCGCCATGCGGTCATGCCACCTCACCCATCATCACCCGCAGCGCCTCCACCTCCTCGGCAATCTCCGCCTCGATCGCCGCCAGCTCGGCCAGCAGTTCGCGCGGGTCTTGGTGCTCCACCTGTGCCCGGCTTATTGGCCGGTAGCGGCCGGCGGACAGGTTGAAGTCGTTGGCGCGCAGGGTGGCCATGTCGGCAAACCACCAGGGCGCGGTCCATTCGGCCTTGGGGTCGCGTGCTTCCCATTCGGCCAGGTGGGCCTGGCGGTTGCGATACGCGGACACCAAGGCGGGCAGGTCGTCCTGCTCCACGGGCTGGTCGTGGTTGGCGTCGAGCTTGTAGCCGTCGTTGTCGGCGTGCAGAAACATCACGTGCCCGGTGCTGCCGCCCCGGCGGAAGAACAGCACCGAGGTCTTGACGCCGCTGTAGGGCTGGAACACGCCGCCGGGCAGGCTGAGCACGGCTTCGACGCGGTGGTTTTCGAGCAGCTGGCGGCGCAGCTCGCGGTGCGCGCCGGTGGAGCCGAACAGCACGCCCTCGGGCACCACGACGGCGGCGCGGCCGCCGTCGTTGGTGTTTCTGGCCGCACCGGCCGCCGGGGGCCGCAGGCTGTCCATCATGTATTTGAGAAACAGCAGCTCGGTGGCGGTGCTGGTGCCGACCTTCACGTCGTCGACGATGCGGTCGCGGTCGACGCGGCCTGAGAACGGCGGGTTGGCCAGCACCACGTGAAAGCCGCCTTCGGGCAGGCCCAGCTGGGCCTTGCGCTCGGCGTCCAGCGTGGTGGTGAGCACGTTGCGCAGCAGGATGCGCACGTTGGGCAGGCCGCGCAGGGTGAGGTTCATGGTGGCCAGGCGCACCATCTTGGGGTCCACGTCGTTGCCGTGGAAGGTCTGGTTGTGCAGCACGCGGGTTTGCGCTGCCGACAGCCGGTCGCCCAGGCCGCGCGCCTGCGGCTTGCCGTCGACCTCGACGGTTTGCGTGCCGCCGGGCGAGGAGTTGGCCAGGCGGATGTGGTTGTAGGCGGCAACGAGAAAGCCCGCCGTGCCCGCCGCCGGGTCGTACACGGTTTCGCCGATCTGCGGGTCGATGATTTCGACGATGGCGCGGATGACGTGGCGCGGGGTGCGGAACTGCCCCAGCTCGCCGGCCTGCTTGATCTGCTTGAGCACGTGCTCGAACAGGTCGCCCTTGGTGTCGGCGTCGGCACGGTCCAGGCGCAGGCCGTCGACCAGGGTGACGACCTGGCTGAGCACGGTGGGCTCGTCGATGACCAGGCGCGCGCCGTGCATGAAGTTGACGGCGGAGTCGCCGGCCACGTCGGCAAAGAAGGGAAAGACCTCGTCGCGCACCCAGCGCACCAGCGGTTCGGCGGACAGGCCCCTGGCCCACGACGACCAGCGGAAGCGCTCGCAGGGCACGGCGGTCTGGCCGGGGCTGGTGGCGTTTTGCAGGTTGCGCAGCGTGCGGGTGCCGGCAAACAGGCTTTGGTAGGGCTGCCGGAGGACTTTGGCGCGGGCCTGGTTTTCGGCGTCGATGCCTTCGACGAGGTAGAAGAAGAACAGGAAGGACAGTTGCTCGGCGTTGCTCACCGGGTCGGGGTAGCCGCCGCCAAAGAGGTAGTCGCGGATCTGATCGATGGCGCGACGCATGTCGGGGGTGAGGGGCATGGGGTGCGGTTCTTGAACGAGGTCAGGCTCTGGCGATTGTCCAGAAAGCGCAGGCAGCTATGATTTTTGATTGGCTCAGCGACTTGGCAGTCGGTCGTCGTCCGCGGGCGGTTGTCCGCCCGCGCGGCGCAGGAAGGCGAGCGCGGCATCGAGGTCGCCCGTGCGGGCGCGCTCCTGAAAGTAATCCGCCGTCTTCATCGCGGCCAGTTTTTCGGCCACGGCGCTGACGATGAACTGGTTGAGGGTGGTGCCGTCCTCGCGCGCGACCTGCTCGGCGCCGGCCTTCAGCGACGCGGGCAGGCGCAGGGCGTAATTGCTTTGGGTTCCCATGGTCAGACTCCTTGAAAGAATTGCGCCGGCCCGATGACCGGGATGCCGAAGCGCGTTGCCTGGGGCAGGAAGTCGCGCTGGTTGAACGTCACCAGGGTGACCGGCTGGCCCCGGCCCAAGCCATTCACGGCCAGCTCGAGCACCATGTCGTCATTGGGGTCGCGCAGTTGGGGCCGCCACAGAAACTGTATCGACACCGGCACCAGCACGCTAGCCAGGGCATGCAGGAGGTTGCGCACGTCCCCCGGCCGCGCGTGGGCGGCGGCCAGTTGCCCGGGCCGCATCAGGACGTCCTCGTACTCGATGAACAGGGGCACGCTGCACAGCATGGGCACCTGACGCGTCAGCACGCGGCGCAGCAATTCGGCCGAAGCCCCGGCCGGGCTGCGCACGGCGGCCACGAGGACGTTGGTGTCCAGGACATAGTTCATATTGCTGGCAATATATCACCCGCTGTCCCTCCAGCCAAGAAACCGGGTGCCCGGCGATCATTGCCAGGCGGCGGGTTGGCTGGGCGCTCCTTCGGCGGCGCCATCGTCGCCCGGAAAAACAGCCGCGTTCAGGCTGGCCAGCAGGTCATCGAGCGGCTCGTCGCCACCGAACACGCGCAGGGCTTCGGGCAGGCCGCCCATCAGGGTGAAGGGCGGGAAGGCAAAGTGGCCGGCGGTGAATTCGTCCCAGGCGTCGGCGTTGGCGCGCAACTGGCTGCCGATGGTGAGCAGCCAGCGCTGCTGCTCGGGCGCGAGCTGGTCTTCACGCTGCAGCAGCCAGGCCTCGAAGCGTGCGCCGATCTCGGCGCGGCGCTGGTCTGCCGCCTCGGGCCAGACCAGGTTGCCGTCCTCGTCCACCGTGATCCAGGCGCGCGTGGCGGGGTCGATGTGGTCGTCGATGTCGAGCGACAGCAGGCGGCGCGGCTCGTGCTGCTTTTTGCGCGGGCGCTCCATGACCACGCCGCCTTCGGCCATGCCGTCGTCGTCGCCGTGCCAGTCGGTCACGCCCACGAAGTCGAACATCGTGAAGACGGGCTTGCCCCGGGCCTTGCGGGTGCCGCGTCCGCGCATCTGCTGGTACAGGATGGCCGAACGCGTGAAGCGGGCGAAGAGGAGGTTGACGACCTCGGGGCAGTCGAAGCCGGTGTCGAGCATGTTGACCGAGACCAAGATTTGCGGGAACGGCTCTTTCTTGAAGCGCTTGATCTTGGCCATGGCGTCGGTGCTGTCGTCCGGCCCGGCGCCGGAGACCACGTAGTCGGCGTAGCGCACGTCGGGCGAGGGCTTGCGGTCGGCGAATTCGGCGTCGAACCCTTGCGCCAGCGTTTCGGCGTGGCGCTTGGTGACGGCGAAGACGATGGTCTTGCCGATCAGCGGTTTGCGCAGCATGCCGCGCGCGTCGGTGTAGCCGTCCTGCAGCACCTGGCGGAACTCGCGCACGATGGCGCGGTTGCGCTCGGGGATGGTGAAGCGGCGCTCCAGCGCGGCGGGGTCGACGGTGAGGCGGTTGCGCTCGCCGAAGGCCTGCTCCAGCTCGGCGCGGGTGGCGGCGTTCATGGCGGACCAGTCCAATTCATCGCGCCGCACCTCGAAACCGCCCGCGGCGGCCGTCTTGACGGTTTTGGCCTTGTAGATCTGGTAGGGCACGAGCGTGCCGTCGCGGATGGCGTCCTTGAGCCGGTAGCTGAAGGTGGGCCGCTCCACCTCGAAGAAGCGCAGCGTGTCGCGCACGAAGAGCTGGTCTTGCTCGTCGCCCAGGTCTTCCACGCTGGCGACGCAGGGCGTGGCCGTGAGGCCGATCTGAATGCCGTCGAAGTGCTTGAGCACGCCGCTCCACTTGCCGTAGATGGAGCGGTGGCATTCGTCTGAAATCACCAGGTCGAAGTAGCCCGCCGAGTAGTCGCGGTAGATGTTGACCATGCTTTGCAGCGTGGTGATGGTGATGCGCTTCTCGTCCTGGAAACGCCGCCCGGCGCGCAGCACGTAGGCGGGAAGGCCCGGCAGGTGCTCGGCGAAGGCGTCCTCGGTCTGCCGGGCCAGCGGGATGCGGTCGACCAGGAACAGCACGCGGGTGACGGCACCCGCCTCGAACAGGCGCTGGATGAGTGCGGCGGCGGTGCGCGTCTTGCCGGTGCCGGTGGCCATTTCCACCAGCAGCTTGCGCCGGCCCACGTTGATCTCGCGGCAGAGGGTGTCGATGCAATTGATCTGGTAGTCGCGGCTGGCGACGTGCCGGGCTATGGGCACGGCGAGCGGGTCGCGCTGCACCTGCTGGGTGGCGGCGCGGCGCTCCAGGTCGGCCTGCGAGAAGAAGGTCTTGACGGGCCGCGGGAAGGCGTCGCGCTGCCAGTCCCAGAAGCGGATTTCCTCGCCGTTGGCGAGGAAGACATAGGGTACGTTCAGTTGCCGGGCGTAGCCTCGGGCCTGCGCCTGGGCCTGGGTCGGGTTGATGGCGGCGCGCTTGGCTTCGACCACCGCGAGCGCGCGGCCGTGGCGGTCACACAGCACGTAGTCGGCGCGGGTACCGTCGGGCAGGAGTACCTCGAAGCGGACGGACCGGCTGTCCAGCACGTCCCAGCCCTGGTCCTTGAGCTGGGCGTCGATCTGGACGCGGGAGAAGGCCTCGTTGGTGGGGGGCATCGGCTCATTATCGGCGGGGATGTTTTGCCGATGCTCCTGCCGCGGCCCCGTGGACGGCCGCGTCAGCTCTTCTTGGTCACCAGGCCGTAGATGAACAGCACGATGATGGCCCCCACCACCGAGGCGATCCAGCCGGCCGGGGTGCCCTGGGCGTACAGGCCGATCGCCGCGCCGCCGTAGCTGGCCACCAGCGAGCCGACGATGCCCAGGATGGTGGTCATGATGATGCCCATGCTCTGGTTGCCGGGCATGATGGCGCGGGCGATCAGGCCGACGATGAAGCCGACGACGATGGTGATGATGATGCTCACGGCGCTTCCTTTCCACCCTTGGGCGGTTGTTGTCGATGGCTTGCCACTGTAGTCGTCTATTGCCCCCGTTGGGACAGCGCCGGCGTCGGAATCAGCCGCCGGCGTGGACTTGTTCCGGCGCCGGCGCGGCCGCGAGGGCCTCGATGGCGCTGGCGTGCGTGAGCCAGGCTTCTTCCAGCTGCGCCAGTTCGTCCTGCAGGGCCTTCAGTCGCCGGCCGGCATCGGCCAGGTCGGCAGGGGCCAGCCCGGCGGTGCTCAGGCGGGTTTCGAGCTGGGTGCGCTCGTGCTCGATGGCCTGCATGCGCTGCTCGGCCTGCTGCAGCGCTCGCTGGTGGGGGCGTGCGCGCTCGGCCTGCTGCTGGCGGCGCTGGGCTTCCTGGCGGCGCTGCTCGGCCGGATTCAGTGCGGTGCTTGGCCGCTGCGTGTCGGCTGGATCGCCCGTGCGGGGCGTGGGCGCCGCCGCCTGGGCGGCCTGTTCGTCCTTGCGCCGGCGGCTTTCGTCCAGCAGATAGCGCTGGTAGTCTTCCAGGTCGCCGTCGAACGGCGCCACGGCCCCGCGCGCCACCAGCCAGAACTCGTCGCACACGCTGCGCAGCAGGGCGCGGTCGTGGCTGACCAGCATCAGCGTGCCTTCGAACTCGTTGAGCGCCACGGCCAGCGCCTCGCGGGTGTTCAGGTCGAGGTGGTTGGTCGGCTCGTCCAGCAGCAGCAGGTTGGGGCGCTGCCACACGATCATGGCCAGCACCAGGCGCGCCTTTTCGCCGCCGCTGAACTGGCCCACGGGTTGCGCCACCATCTCGCCCGGAAAGTTGAAGCCGCCCAGAAAGTTGCGCAGCTGCTGCTCGCGCGCGGATTCGCTGGCGGCCTGGCCGGTCTCGCGCGCCAGACGCACCATGTGCTCCAGCGGCGTGTCCTGCGGACGCAGGACGTCCAGCTCCTGCTGGGCGAAGTAGCCGATCGACAGGCCCTTGCCCTCGGTGAGCGTGCCGCCCTGCAATGCCAGGGTGCGCGCCACCGTCTTGACGAAGGTGGATTTGCCCTGGCCATTGGCGCCCAGGATGCCGATGCGCTGGCCCGCCAGCACGGTGCGGTTGACGCCGCGCAGGATCACGCGGGGTGCCGCCGCTTCCGGGTCAAATTGGCCTGCAGCGACCGTTGATCCTGCGCCGGGCGCTTCGCTTTCAGGAGTATTCGACGCATCCTGCGCCGCGTAGCCAAACACTCCGTCGCTGATCACCAGCATGGGGTTGGGCAGGTTGGCCGGCTCCAGAAACTCGAACTGGAACTCGGCCTCGGCCAGCACCGGCGCGATGCGCTCCATGCGCTCCAGCGCCTTGACGCGGCTTTGCGCCTGCCGCGCCTTGGTGGCCTTGGCCTTGAAGCGGTCGATGAACTTCTGCAGGTGGGCAATCTTGTCCTGCTGCTTGGCAAAGGCGGCCTGCTGCAGCGTCAGCTGCTGCGCGCGCAGCTCTTCGAAGGCGCTGTAGTTGCCGCCGTAGCGCGTGAGGCGCCCGCCCTCGATGTGCAGCGTGACGCGCGTGACGGCGTCGAGAAATTCGCGGTCGTGGCTGATTACGATCAGCGTGCCGGCATAGCGCGCCAGCCAGCCTTCCAGCCACACCAGCGCATCCAGGTCCAGGTGGTTGGTCGGCTCGTCCAGCAGCAGCAGATCGCTGGGCGCCATCAGCGCGCGCGCCAGTTGCAGGCGCATGCGCCAGCCGCCCGAGAAGCTGTTGACGGGGCGCTGCAATTGATCGGGCGTGAAGCCCAGGCCCAGGATCAGCGCCTCGGCGCGCGCGCGGGCGTCGTGCGCACCGGCGTCCTGCAGGTCGCTGTGGCTTTGGGCGATGGCCATGCCGTCACCCGATTGCTCTGCTTTTGATAGCTGCTCGCGCAGATGGGTCAGGCGCTCGTCGCCTGAAATGACAAAATCGGTGGCGGGCGCATCGGTTTCGGGCATGTGCTGCGCGACCTGGGCCAGCCGCCATCCGGCGGGCAGCGTGAGGCTGCCGCGGTCTTCGTGCAGCGCGCCGCTCAGCAGCGCCAGCAGGGTCGACTTGCCCGTGCCGTTGCGCCCCACCAGCGCTACCTTTTCTCCGGCGTGGATGCTGACGCTGGCGCCTTCCAGCAGCACCTTGGCGCCCCGGCGCAGCGTGATGTCTTTCAGTTCGATCATGGTTGACTGGGGCGCGCCCTTCAAGGCAGGGCGCGCATGGCCGCCCGCTGGCGCGGGGGTTGGCCGGATCGCTCGGGCAGGGCGGTGTCAGGCGCTGCCGAGGCGGGAATCCACGGCGCTGCCCAACCTGGAGTCGCGAAAGCCCGAGGCCTCGAAACTGGAGGGCCCGAAGCCCGACTGGCCGAAGCCGCTGGGGCGCACGTCCAGGGTGATGTCGGTAAAGGAGGGCTCGTTGCTGGTGCCTTCGTCCAGTTGCGCCTGGTTGGCCGAATGGCGCTCGGCCGCGTTTTGCAGGCGCCACATCAGGTTGGTGGGCGAATCGGCAAAGGCCAGCGCCTCCTTGCGGTCGATGCGGCCCTCGCGCACCAGGCGCGCCAGGTCCTGCTCGAACGTCTGCGAGCCCTCGGCGATGGCGTTGTCCATGGCTTCCTTGACGCCGCCGAAGTCGCTCTTCTCGATCAGGTCGGCCACCAGCTTGGTGTTGAGCAGCACCTCCACGGCCGGCACGCGGCCGCCATCCAGCGCCGGGATCAGACGCTGCGAGACGATGGATTTGAGCGCCGCGGCCAGGTCGCCCAGCAGGGTGGGGCGCACCTCGACCGGGTAGAAGCTGAGCACCCGGTTGAGCGCCTGGTAGCTGTTGTTGGCGTGCAGCGTGGCCAGGCACAGGTGGCCCGACTGGGCGTAGGAGATGGCCGCGGTCATGGTCTCGCGGTCGCGGATTTCGCCGATCATGATCACGTCGGGCGCCTGGCGCAGGGCGTTTTTCAGTGCCACCTGCAGCGTGGCGGCGTCGGAGCCGACCTCGCGCTGGTTGATCAGGGACTTCTTGTTCTCGAACATGTATTCGATCGGGTTCTCGACGGTCAGGATGTGACCCGAGACGCGTTCGTTGCGGTGATCGAGCATGGCCGCCAGCGTGGTGGACTTGCCCGCGCCGGTGGCGCCCACCATCAGGATCAGGCCGCGCTTTTCCATCACCAGGCGTTCCAGCACGGGCGGCAGGTTGAGCGATTCCAGCTTGGGGATGTCGGGGCTGATGAAGCGGATCACGGCCGCGTACTGGCCGCGCTGGCGCATGGCCGAGATGCGGTAGTTGCCCACGCCGGGCAGCGGCACGGCCATGTTCAGCTCGCCCGTCTCCTTGAGCTCCTCGATGCGGTTGGGCGGCAGGATGTCCATCAGCAGGTTCATCGTTGCCTCGGGCGGCAGCGGCTGGTTGTTGATGGGCACGCAGGTGCCGTTGATGCGGATGGTGGCCGGGGCATGGGCCGTCAGGTACACGTCCGAGGCCTTTTTCTCGGCCATCAGGTGCAAGATGCGTTCCATCATGGTGCTGGGGGCAGGCATCGCGGGTGTTCCTTCTGGGTTGTGGCGCCGACGGGGGTGGGAATGTTCAGGAGCGCAGCAGCTCGTTGATGCTGGTCTTGGAGCGCGTGCGCGCATCCACGGTCTTGACGATGACGGCGCAGTACAGGCCATAGGCCTGGCCGCCGGCGGTGGTCTTGGGCAGCGTGCCGCTGACCACCACGCTGCCGCTGGGCACGCGCCCGTAGCTGATCTCACCGCTTTCGCGGTGGAAGATGGGCGTGCTCTGGCCGATGTACACGCCCATGCCGAGCACCGAGTTTTCCTCGACGACGACGCCTTCGACCACTTCGGAGCGCGCGCCGATGAAGCAGTTGTCCTCGATGATGGTGGGGCCGGCCTGGATCGGCTCGAGCACGCCACCCAAGCCCACGCCGCCCGACAGGTGAACGTTGCGGCCCACTTGGGCGCACGAGCCCACGGTGGCCCAGGTGTCGACCATGGTGCCGGCATCGACATAGGCGCCGATGTTGACGTAGCTGGGCATCAGCACCACGCCCGGCGCGATGAAGCTGCCGCGCCGCGCCATGGCCGGGGGCACCACGCGCACGCCGCTGCTGCGCAGGCGCTCGTCATCCTGGGCATTGAACTTGGGCGCCACCTTGTCGAAAAAGCCCAGATCGCCGGCGCGGATGCAGGCGTTGTCGCGCAGCCGGAACGACAGCAGCACGGCCTTCTTGATCCATTGGTGCACCGTCCAGCGGCCGACGCCCTCACGCGTGGCCACGCGCAGGCGGCCGGTGTCCAGCGCGTCGATCACATGCTCGACCGCCTCGGTCAGCTCGCGCGGCGCGGATTCGGGGTTGATGTCGGCGCGCTGTTCCCAGGCGCTGTCAATGAGGTGTTGCAAGGGATCGGTCACGGAAATGCTTCTTTCTTCAGGTTCGGGCGCGGATGAATGCGGCGATGCGCTCGGCGGCTTCCAGGCATTCGGCGGTTTCGGCCACCAGGGCCATGCGCACGCGGCCCTGACCCGGATTGTCGGTGCCATCGGCGCGTGCGAGAAAGCTGCCGGGCAAAACCGTGACATTGTATTGAGCCAGCAGCTCGCGGGCGAAGTCGGTGTCGCTGCCGGCCCACGCGTCGGGCACCCGCGCCCACAGGTAGAACGCGGCATCGGGCAGGCGCACGTCCATCACCTGGGCCAGCAGCGGCGTGACCGCGGCAAATTTTTCGCGGTACAGGCGCCGGTTGTCCTGCACGTGCGTCTCGTCGCTCCAGGCGGCCATGCTGGCGGCCGCCACCGGCGGGCTCATGGCGCTGCCGTGGTAGGTGCGGTAGAGCAAAAACGCCTTGATCAGCTCGGCGTCGCCCGCCACGAAACCCGAGCGCATGCCCGGCACGTTGCTGCGCTTGGACAGGCTGGTGAGCATGACCAGGCGCTTGAAGTCGCCGCGGCCCAGGCGCGCGGCCGCCTCCAGTCCGCCCAGGGGCGCTTCGTCACGGAAGTAGATTTCGCTGTAGCACTCGTCCGATGCGATCACGAAACCGTGGCGGTCCGACAGCTCGAACAGCAGCCGCCATTCATCCAGCGGCATCACCGCGCCGGTGGGGTTGCCGGGCGAGCACACGTACACCAGCTGCGTGCGTGCCCAGACGGCCTCGGGCACCTCGCTCCAGCGCGGCGCGAAGTTGCGCGCCGGATCGACCGGCACGAAGTGCGGCGTGGCGCCGGCCAGCACGGTGGCCCCTTCGTAGATTTGATAGAACGGGTTGGGGCACACCACCGTGGCGCCGGGGCGGGTGCGGTCCACCACGGTTTGCGCCAGCGCAAACAGCGCCTCGCGCGATCCCAGCACCGGCAGCACCTGCGTGCCGGGGTCCACGGCCACGCCGTAGCGCCGTTGCAGCCAATCCGCGCAGGCCGTGCGCAAGGCCGGCGAGCCGGCGGTGGGCGGGTAGCTGGCCAGGCCGGTGGCCAGATCGCCCGCCAGGGCATCCTGGATGAAGCGTGGCGTGGCGTGCCTGGGCTCGCCGATGCCCAGGCTGATGGGGCGCAGGGCCGGATTGGGCGTGACACCCTCGAAGAGCTGGCGCAGGCGTTCGAAGGGGTAGGGTTGCAGCCGGGAGAGCAGCGGGTTCATGGGCCCGATTATGGAGTTTGGCGTGGCTGCGGGCTGCCATGGCGGGCCGAACAATGCCCAAGACCGTGCAAACTCGCGGCCTGTCCATGCTCCGCCGGGGTTTGCCCATGCGCCTGCGCCACATCGAGGTCTTCAACGCCGTCATGCTCACCGGCAGCGTCAGCGCCGCCGCGCGCCTGATCAACGTGACGCAGCCGGCGGTCAGCCGCACGCTGCAGCATGCCGAGCTGCAACTGGGCTTTCCGCTGTTTCGGCGCGACAGGGGGCGGCTGACGCCGACCGCCGAGGCCCTGGCACTGCATCCGCACGTGCAGCGCCTGTTCGCGCAGCTCGACGAGGTCGATCGGCTGGCCGCGAGCCTGCGCGAGCAGGGCGATCGCGGCGAGCTGCGCATCGTCACCGTGATGGCCCTGACGCAGGAGGTGCTGCCGCGCGCGCTGCAGGCGTTTCGCGCGCGCCATCCGCGCATCAAGCTGCACATCGAGGCGCAGCACTCGCCCCAGGTCATGGCGCAGTTGCTGCTGCGCGAGGCGGACATCGGCTTTGCCTTCAGCCCCGCCGTGCATCCGGGCTTGCGCGAGGAGCGCCTGGCCGACGCGCCCGTCGTCTGCGTGGCGCCGCACGGTGCGTTGCCCAGCAGCCTGGTCAAGTCCGGGCGCGTGGGCCTGGCCGACCTGGCCGGCCTTCCCATGCTGGCGCTGGATGCGGATGACCCGGTGGGCCAGTTGGTGAGCCGCGCCTGCCGCGAGTCGGACGTGACGCTGGAAAACGGGGTGACGGTGCAGACCTACCACGCCGCGCTGTCGATGGCACAGCACGGCCTGGGCGTGGCCTTGCTCGACGGCTACACCGCGCTGTCCGCCCAGCGCGAGCGCGTGGACGTGCTGGCGCTGGAGCCGGCCATCACGGTGCCGGTCAGTGCGCTGCGTCTGGCCCAGCACCCCGAATCGGGGGCGGCGCGCACGCTGCTGCGCTGCATGCGCCAGGCGCTGGCAGGCTGAGGTTGTCTCCGGTCATGCCATCGGCAATTGCGCAGCGATGCGCCCCGCCGTGCCGAAGGCCAGCGTCAACCCCAGGGCGCCGTGCCCGGTGTTGAACAGCACGTTGGCCGGCGCGCGCCCGACCCGCCCGACGATGGGCAGGCCGGTGGGGGTGGCGGGGCGCATGCCGGTCCACGGCTCGGGCGCGTCGAACACCTGGCCACACTGCGGAAACACCGCTTGCGTGGCGGCCACGAGCGTGCGGATGCGCTCGGGCGGGATGCGCGTGTCGGCGCCCACGATCTCGGCCATGCCGGCCACGCGCAAGCGCTCGCCCAGGCGCGCGAACACCACCTTGCGGGCGCTGTCGGTGACGCTCACGCGCGGCGCCGCCCCGGGCGCCGTGTCCGGCGTGACGGTGATGCTGTAGCCCTTGAGCGGATACACCGGCAGATACACGCCCAGCTGCCGCCCGATGGCGTGCGAGGCCGTGCCCAGCGCCAGCACGAAGGCGTCGGCTTCGATCTCGCCCACCTGCGTCTTGACCGCCACTGCACGGCCGGCGCGTTGCACCCAACCCTGCACCTCGTGCTGGAGCAGCAGGTGCGCGCCATCGGCGGCCAACGCCTGCGCCAGCGCCTGGCACAGCTTCAGGCAGTCGGCGGCGCATTCGCTGGGCGTGTGCACGGCGCCGGCGATGTGGCGGCGATAGCCGTCCAGGGCGGGTTCGATTGCCACGCATTCCTGCGCCGTCAGCAGTTGCTGCTGGCTGCCCAGTTGGCGTTGCAATTCCAGTTGGCGGCGCGCGCCGGCCAGGCTTTCGGCGTTGTCGTAGAGCACCAGCTTGCCGGTGGCGGAAAAATCGCAGTCGGGCCGGAGCTTGGCGCGCATCGTATCAAAGGCGGCGCGGCTTTCGGCGGCCAGGATCAGCAGTTGCGCCGTGGTGGCGCGGGCCGTGCCGGCGTTGCAGGCGGCCAGAAAGCGCAGGCCCCACTGCCACTGCAGGGGATCCAGCCGGGGGCGCAGCTTGAGCGGCGAATCGGCGGCCAGCAGCAGCTTGGGCAACTGGCCCCAGATGCCGGGGTCGGCCAGCGGCGCGACGTAGGAGTAGCTCAGTTGCGCGCCGTTGCCACCGCTGGCGCCGTGGCCGGGTTGCGCCCGGTCGATGACCGTGACGTCGTGGCCCTGCTGACGCAGTTGCCAGGCCGTGGCCAAACCGACGATGCCGGCGCCGAGCACGCAAATCCTCATGGAAAGCTCACCGAAGATGAATGACGATGGGCCGACTGTAGAGGCCGCCGCCGCGTCCGGCGAATGCCGTTTGAACCGTCGCCCATGCGCTGGGGTTATGGCCGGCCGCGGGCGCGCCGTTCCGGATCGGGCATCGACAAGGGCGCCGTCAAGCCGATCGGCCCCGGTTTGCTGGATATCCCCTAGGCCGCGCATCTTGCGCTCCGTCAGGTTTCCTTTTGTAATACGAACACTTTTTTCTGTACCGATTGGCCCATGATCTATACGAAGTCCGACGCTGGCGCTCAGGCCATCAAGGATCGGCACGCCGTGGAGATCACGCGCGGCCAGCGTTCCGCGCTGATCCTGTTTGACGGCCAGCGCTCCGTGCGGGCCGTGCTGGACGCCACCGCGGCACTGGGCGTGACGGCGGCCGACGTGGACGCGCTGGTGGCCATGGGTTTGCTCCGGCGCGTGGGCGCGATCGACGGGGAAAGCGTGACGGACGCGAGCGAAGAGACGCCGACGCCGGAGCCGATCCAGGCGGATGCCAGCCTGGCCGCCTCGCCGGAGCTGACCGACGAGGAGCGGGCCCGCCGCTATCGCCTGGCCTACCCGTTGGCCACGCAACTCACGGCTCACCTGGGCCTGCGGGGCTTCACGCTGAACCTGGCGGTCGAGTCCGCGCAGGGCTTTGATGGTTTGACAGCGCTGCTGCCCCGCTTGCGCGCTGCCGTGGGGGACGAGCGCCTGCGGCCACTGGAAGACGCGCTGCAAGGGCGTTGAACCTAAAAACGGCAGTTGACCGCTTGTCACCTTCGGGAAACCCGCTTGAACATTGAATTTCGCGGCTTCGTTGATCCTCACCGGTTGGGTGAACGCGCTACGCACTCGCCGGCACCGCGCTCAGCGCGCCATGCGGCGTTGCTCCTCCTTGTGGGCACCAGCCCGCCGCGTCGTCGCGCCTTGCCTGACGCACCGATCACGGCACTGACGAGTGCGTCCAACTGCCGTTTTTAGGTTGAAGGGGCGTTTGGCCGGTCCCGCCTCCATGGCTGGCGGCGTTCCGTGCACGGCGCAGGTCCATGGGCATATGTCACGAATCGGACGACGGCCGTGTCATCCGGGTTTCCCGGTGGCGCGTTGCTCAGTCACGTGCGGCGTTCGTGCGTGCCAGAAACGGAGATTGATCATGAGACTTGCCCCTGCTTTGCTTTCCCTGGGTGTTCTGTTTGCCGCGTCCGCGTTTGCCCAGGCACCGGTGGCACCAGCCGCAGCCGCCGCGGCCAGCGTGCACGCGATCTGCAAGGATGGCACCACCTACGAAGGTGCCACCAAACAGGGCGCATGCAGCGGGCACGGCGGTATCGACAAGAAGGCCACCAAGAACGCGGCCAAGGCCGGCGGTGCAGCACCGGCGGCTGCTGCTGCACCGGCCGCTGCTGCAGCACCCACCGCAGCCGCTGCACCGGCGGCGCCCGCTGCGCCGACGACGGCTGCCAAGCCGGCTGCGGCCAAGACCGCCGCGCCTGCTGCGGGCGGTGGCCCCGGCCAGGTGTGGGCCAACGATTCAACCAAGGTCTACCACTGCAGCACCGACCGCTACTACGGCAAGACCAAGAAGGGCGAGTACATGAGCGAGGCCGATGCCAAGGCCAAGGGCTTTCACGCCGCGCACGGCAAAGCCTGCTCCTGATGGCCTGAGCGTGGCCCGCGCCGCGCGGGCCACCACAACCGGCCGAGCGCCTGAACGCCGGCCGGTTTTGTTTTGGGGCGGAGGACAGAGGTCGAAAGTGACCGACTGCCCGCATCTGCTCGGGTAACATTCAAGATCTGCCGCACCCCCTGCGCGGCTTGGGCCTGCGCCGCTGTTTTAAGGCGCGGGCATGCTTTCCGTCGATCTGGCTGATTTTTCGCGTGCGTCTCGATTCCATCAAGCTCTCGGGCTTCAAGTCCTTCGCCGAACCCACCAACTTCCTGCTGCCCGGCCAACTGGTCGGCGTGGTGGGGCCCAATGGCTGCGGCAAGT
>Ga0208825_1000896_pt1 | contig 25567 bp, 21 predicted proteins | sample AD_UKC113_MetaG_FD_184450 | JGI IMG/M metagenome (GOLD analysis project Ga0208825, IMG submission 184450) | Active sludge microbial communities of municipal wastewater-treating anaerobic digesters from Hong Kong - AD_UKC113_MetaG (SPAdes)... | ecosystem: Engineered > Bioreactor > Anaerobic >...
CCTGAAATAGGGATTGCAAATGACGCGCCATTGATAACAATTTTCCCATTCCCAACGTGTGCAATATTATTGACGATTGCTCCGCGCGCTGTAAGAGTGTATCCGCCATCATCAAATGTTCCACTAATTAGCATTAACGAGTCGATGACCGTAATGGCTCCACCGAGAGTTTTTGTTCCACTGCCGCTCACCCTCAACTTATTGTAGGTAAACGCAGGAATTGTTTGCGAAGCGCCATTGAACTCGATTGTATTTCCAGCAATTGTATGTCCAGTTGCGGTGCCCGGATTAAACACGTTTGAAATTCCAACTGTGGAATCAGGAAGAATTTTATTTGCGTTACTGAACGTTAAGTTTCCATAATTTATTCCAAGTACGTTCTGCCCATTACTTGACTGATTGTAGATTACAGTTCCTGCAGTATTGCTCTGTAAGTTTCCATTAACCCGATAAACTGCGCTATTGAGCCTTAATGTATTGTTTCCAATATTAAATGTGCCATTAATCAGCTTCAAACTATCGCTTACGGTTGTTGAATTTGTAAGTGTTGCGCCTGCGGTATTATCAACTACAAGTTTGTTTACAGTGTTCGGGAGTCCATTGCCGGTTACCTGCGCCGCTGTACCATTGTAAATGTAATTTGCTCCGGTATTAAATGTTCTGGTACCCGTAACCTGAATATTTCCGTTCGCTCCAGAAATGGTAATACCTGAGGTAGATCTAATTCCAAGAGTAGCTCCTGAAGACAGTGTAAATGTTCCTCCACCAGTAATTGTTGTAGAAGCATCTGCCATTTGAAGATAGGAACCTGAATTTACAATAAACCGTACATCCCCTGTTACTGTTCCACCTGAGGTATATATCTGCATTGAGGTACCATTGAAATTGATAACCCCATAGGATGCAGTAGTTTGACTTACAGTTCCCGCTGTATGGGAATAATTTCCCACAACGTTTAATGTCCCATAAGTTGATTCTTCAGTCAAACAAAGAGTCCCTCCAGTAACATTTACGTTTCCGTTGACATTAACTACTGAATTCGCATTTCCTGTAACAATACAAAAGAAAGTATTTGTACCTGAGATATTTAAACTGCCTCCTATATTTAATGTACAAGCCCCTGTATTATTGTTCATTTTGAAGGTGGCATTATTAGAAATATTAAAATTACCTAATACCGAGATAGTATATCCATTATTATTATTAGAAATTCGAAGACTGTTGTTAGCTGGATCGTTAGTTCCAGTGCCTAACACATTAAAATCACCTGTCACCGTCATATTAGATTGAAGGTAAAGATTTCCTGTATGTCCACTGCAATTCCATGTAAAGTTGCCAAAAGTCTGATTTATCCCTGAAGGAATTGTATTAGTAACACCTGTTATGTTGCAATTAGATTTTGCATCCCACGTTGCAGTTGGAATTGCACCGCCATTCCTTCTATGTTGATATGTTCCGCCAGATGCAAATTGAATAGTTCCATTAACAGACATATTACGATTATTTGAAGACGATTGTAATGTTCCATAAACTGTAAGGTCAGTACCACTACCATCTGCGATTGTAAGCGTAACGTTACCTATTGCTACCGTTCCCCCATCTTCTATGATAGTCTGATCAATTGAAATACTATTATTTACAGTGACTGTGTGACCATTGCGAATACGAATTGATACACTATTTGAATTTGTCGGAGTAGTTGTTACCGCAACCCAATTGGTTCCATCAAATCGTTCCCAAGTTCCTGTGACGTTCCAATTGCCAGTTGCACGAGTGCGATAGGAATTTGCCGCTAATTGTCCACCTACAATAAAATCTCCAAAACCATGGATAGAGCGCGCTTGTGTCGAAGTAGTTGTTCGTGAACCAATCAAAGGAGTTTCCCACGTTGTCCCATCTAAACGATTTACAATATACTTTGTGGTACTATCTGGCTGATCTGCATCAGTCGAAACAAAGTTTAACGTAACCCAGGCGGAATCGAATGCAAGGGATGGGGCATTCAAAGTCCAGTATCGGTTTACACTATTCGTCGGCTCGATTGCAGAACCCATAATGTCCGGGTGTTCAGAAGGAACCGTAAAAGCTAATAGACTGCCACCAGCAGTTGTGTTATAGAACTGTACAATAACCGGTGCGTATCTTGTGGTATCGCCAATTTCGAATGTTACTGTTGAACTACCTGTCGAAATATATTTTTGAAGATTTCCATTGACAAATCCATTAGAACGTGTAACGCTTCCACCAGAGAGTACCTGTACCGTGTCGCTTCCTGTTGCTAAAATTCCCGAAGTCAGCGTCAATGCGCCATTCACTTTCAAAGAACCTGAAGTCACCGCGCCTTGTGCATCATTAAGCGCTAAAGCTCCATACAAACCGTATCCAGAAAGCGTATGGGCTGCTGAGCCGCCTGCAAGTACAATGCCGCCAGAACCGCTGCCGGTAACTGTGCCATTATTCACTACATTTCCATTTACGGTAACTGCATTTGCTCCACAAGCAAGAATTGCTGCAGAATCAACTGCAATATTTCCACCAACGGTCATTGCACCGCCCGCTGTCTTTGTTCCGCCAGCGCCAATACGAAGATTGTTATATTTGAAATTTGCAGTTGTTGGCGCAAGAGTTTGATTAGCAGTACCGTTATAAAAAATTGTATTGCCAGTTACCACGTGCGCTGTTGCTGGATTCGGCGCTGTCATTGTACCTGCAACTCCAATCACAGCAGAAGGAAAGTTTTTACTATAAGCGTTTAAGGTTAGATTTCCATAGTTCGCACCAAGAATTGTTTGTCCCGCTGAAGCTTGATTGTAAGCGACTGTTCCATCCGTATTGCTCGTAATTGTACCCGAGGATGTAATGGCTCCGTTCAACGTCAATGTCGAAGAATTTACCGCCAATGTTCCCGCTGTTAGTGTCAGCGTTCCATTGATTGTAACATTGCTTCCAAGAGACGCCATACTGCTCGGCTTATTGATAACAACGTTGTTAAACGTTTCACCATTCGTTCTGTTAATCGTTTGGGTACCTGTTCCATTAAAGGTAACAGTCCCTGTCCCTGGTACAAACGAACCCGTACTTATCCAATTTCCTCCAGCAGTAATGTTGAAACCATTTGCATTGAATGTACCGCCAACAATCGTAACATCATTTCGAATTGTCAGATCACCTGTAACAATGGTTGCAGTTGCATTGGCACTGCTATCGATAAAATTATAAATAGGAACAAGTGTATTGATTTGCATTGTTTGACCGGACGGAGTCGCATAGTTCCCAATCTGTAAAGCGCCGCCGCTAACATACGTATTGTATGACAACGAATTGATATATCCTAAATCTTGACTACCATTTCCTCCTTCACGTTGAATAACGATTCTTCCACCATACCATTCAAACCGAGAACCAGCAACATTGAACGTTACTGGAGCAGAAGTTGTGGATGTTGAACTTACCGTCGGCGCTGTTATTGTTCCACCCGACATCGAAAATCGAATAAGCGTGGTAACATTTGCCCGCTCGAGTCGTCCAGCAATATTTACCGCTCCACCTTCAATGACGAAGGTTCCACCACCATAAAGGAGTCGTTGGTCTGCTGCATTTCCAACGTTCAAAGTTCCATTGGTAACACGAAGCAAACCAGAAACTATAAGATTGCCTCCAGTTATAGAAAAAACTACATCTGGATTATTTAACCACAAACCGGCAGAAGAAGGGATCGAAGCGCTTGCAGTCCATGCGGTTACTGTAACAGGCGTTGAAAGTCTGAGCGTACCATTTTGGAGGGTAAGGAAATTACTCATAGCCACTGTAAAGTTTGAACTGAAAATATCAACTAAATCACTGCTCGATGACCCAACATTGACATTGACAACTCCAACACGAGTCAGCATTCCATTTCCGGATACAGATTGCAATCCGCTCCCTTTATTAAACACCAACTTCGCTTGACTCGATAAATTTGGAGCAAGATCAAACGTACCATTGTTAACAAGGTTCCCTTTAAGAGTCAAAGTGTGATTTGTCTGAGCATAGGATGTATTGACATCGAACGTCGCACCGTAATTGATCGTCATATTGCCAATAACAGTTAAAGATCGTGCAGTGGCATCATTACCAATACGCAGCGTTGCACTGCCGCTCTGTCCAACTGTAAGTGAATTCAAAGTAATCGATGTGTTATAAATTACTGTATGACCATTTGCAATTGTTACATTAGAGTATGATGTTGGAACAACACCTCCAACCCAAGTTGACCCGGTTGTCCATAGTCCACTCTGAGCGCTAACGTAGGATGTAGCCGGAGCAGTGGCACGTGTGCCACTTACTGGAGCGCTGAGCGTACCTTCTGAAACAGCATATACTTTCCAGTAGTACGTCGTACTGGCTTTCAAGCTATTGACATTTGCAGACGTAGAATTTTCGGACACTTGAGTTGCATAGACATAATTGACGCCATCTTCAGAATTGTAAATTGCATATCCTACTTCATTCGAAGCGTTATCTTGCCATGTCAATGTCATCGAACTTTCCGTAACTGCTGTAAAATTCAAATTCGTCGGGGCTGCAGGAGTTGGCGGAGTGAAGCGATACATAGAATTCGATGTAACCATTGTATAGAGCTTATACTGTTGGCCATTACTAAAAGTTGTCGAGTTTGCAGTTTGAAGCACTTTCAATTGTGCGGCTGTAGGGGGATTTGGTAACAATGATTCCCCATTTATTCCTAACGAATATCCAAAGCCATAGCCCGATGGAATAGTTCCCGTCATTGTACCATAGATAAATTCAATAATCCCTGTGGTCTCGTACAACTTCAATTGAAAATTCACATTGATATTCTGATTTGTATAAGCTGCCATTTGATACCACTCGATTGTAAGAACACGATAAGGCGCTGTTCCTGAGATTTGGCGTTTAATACTATTCCCAAGCGGATCTCCTGTACCTTTCGTTGTCAGGTCATAGTAGAATGGAGCTAATGCTAAAACGGTACCATTTCCACCCGAAGATGATGAACGACGCGCATCAACCAGATCCTGACTATACGGACCAAAAGGATTATATTGAGTTGCTCCTATACCAGGACCTCCATCCCACGTTTCGGAGGAGAAATCTACAAAGCCATTCGTCGAGACGCTCATTTGAGTATATCGTTTACCATCGTACCAAAAATCAAATCCAATTGGGAACTGCTCGCTTCGATTATCATCTAAGTTGTAATTCCCTTCAGCGCCATTCCTCCAAGCTTCAATGGATTCTCCTGTTGATATAATAGATGAGTAGGTAATTCCAGTCGAACGTGCAGAAGTATAGTTTGCCAAACTCTGCGTAAATGCTTTTGTCCCAGCAGCGCATACTATCAAGAGTGATAACATTACAATGTGTTTCAACCGAACCGATGGAAAAATATTTCGATTGGAATCTTTCATCGACATTATTCTCCCGGTATTCTGACGAACCTGTCTCAAAGTTATCCTTTTAAGGTTCATCAATTTTTCAAGAGCAATATGTGAAAAATATTTTTTCATCTTCGATGTACGATCTTATCGCGCTACCCTTTATTGTTCGAAGTATAACTTGCAATTCCGAATGTAGCTTCGAGTCCAGGTTTCAATGAAGACTTCAAAATAAATCCATCTGCTTTTGCTTCGATCGCTTGTGAGCGATACACTGGCGTATCGTAATTTGTTGTAATGAGAACTTTGGTTGCGGGCCAGCGATCTTTGATTACTTTTGTTGCTTCTAATCCATTTGTATTTGGCATCGCAATATCCATCAAAACAAAATCCGGTTCCATTTGCTCTACCTTGTCAAGAGCTTCATTGCCATCCGCAGCTTCCTCGACTAAAGATATATTCGGGAGACGCGTTAAAAAATTGTGTACCAGTCGACGAAATTCATGGTGGTCATCGACTATGAGAACTTTTATCTTTTCCATCTTTTTGCCTCTACTCCTTTCCTTTTTATGAGACATTTTAGTGAATAAAACTGGATTCAATATAGAGGCAAGCTATAGGAAAAGCTTCGCATGATATACGTAATTCTAAAAATACTTTAATAACCGTAGATGTAGGGTAAATACCGTATTTGAACGACTCAAACCTAAATTAAATGATAGACACAAATACCTTCTTGAACAATATAGCTAATTATCTATCATCTTTCAAATCAAAGGGTTAAAGACATTATTGTAGAAGTAAATTTCGTGAATTGATTTAAGTCGATAATTTCTAAGTAAAAGAGCCCGTCCTATTAACTGGCAAGTTTATCTTTGTTGAGGATGGCAAAACGCACTAATTTGGAGGCATCATGAATATCGAGCTTCTGCATAATGTTCGTTCTATGTGTATCAACAGTCCTGGAACTAATAAACAACCGTTCAGCAATTTGAGAGTTGCTTAAGCCTTCTCCAATAAGAAATAATATTTCTCTTTCTCGTTTTGTTAATGGCAACGAATTATTTTCATTTGAATGCGTAGATGAAGTTGTTTGTTGTCCTGTTCGCTTGAGGTATGCATGAATCATAATTTCCGAAACTTCCGGACTGAAAAATTTTTCACCACGCGCTACCGTTCGAATTGCATTTGCTAATTGCTCTCGCGTTGAATTTTTTAGCACATAGCCGCTCGCGCCGGATCTAAAAATCTGATAGACGTACTCTTCATTATCATACATCGTTAGGATCAATACTTTTGTCGATGGTGATTTTTCTTTGATTTGCTTTGTGGCTTCTATACCATTGAGCTTCGGCATGGATACATCGAGCACAACGACTTCAGGATGAAGTTTTAACGTCAACGCAACAGCTTCTTCGCCATCATTTGCTTCGCCAATAATCGAAAATTCTTTATATGGCTCAAATAATTTTATGAGTCCGCTCCGCACAAGCGGATGGTCGTCTGCAAGAAGAATGGTAATCTTATTCATTTCCCTTCCATCTCCTCTCCAAGATGAGGAACATCGACACAAAGCGTAACGCCAGCTGAACCTTCCCAATCGATCGAGACAGTACCACCTATCAGCGACGCACGTTCCCGGATACTCACGACATCAATGGAATCATGTTCAATCGGAACTGGCGTGTTACCATTTTTGTCACAAGCCATTCCTTCGATAATTAAGCGCAAACCACTGGAGGAATCAAAAAGCTGTATGTCAACATCTCCATCGATTCCACACTTTTGAAATAATTGTAACGATTCCTGAACAATGCGATAGAGACCAATTTCCCATTCTAAATTGAATCGCTTTGTAACGCCATGCGACTGAAACAGTACTTTATTCCCCGTGCGCTGTGAAACCTGATCGCAGAAAACCTGAAGCGCAGGAATCAAACCAAAGTCATCCAGAATACTGGGCATAAGATTGTACGATAGTTCACGCGCCGCAGTCATAACATTATCAAGGAGACTTTTCATATCATTAATCCGTTCTTGTTGTTCCGGCGTCTTCTCGATGATGTCTTCGAGTATCTCAAGATTAAATTTAATCGCCGTAAGCAATTGCCCTAAACCGTCATGAATTTCGCGCGCAATTTTGCGACGCTCTTCTTCCTGAGCTTGCATTCGTATTCCTGAAAGCTTCTCCAACTCTTTTTCACGCTGCATCAAATCACTGTAAAGCTGAGCATTGAGAATTGCAAGTGCATTCTTCTCTGCCATTGTAAGTAATTGTCGAACCTCTCTCCCCGAAAAATCATGGTCTTCTCTAAATCCAACAAAGAGGCATCCTTTTGGAACGTCTTCGACCCGAAGAGGAACAATCGCCAGCGATACAATCCCTTCTTGAACAAGTTCAGGAATATTTTGAAGAGCGCAGACGGCTGATGTATGAGCGGCATCGCATAGCTGAACATCTTTTGTCCATATAAGCGATTGCCAGAGGTCTGATAGTAAAAATTTATTCTTTGAGAACTGTAACTTATTTCCGTTGACAGATTTCCATTGCACGGTACCGTCTGCAACATCGCATACAACAATAGCCGCCAGATCGCCGTGAAGTAATGAGAGTACTTGCTCCGTTATGACATTCAATATCTTTTCTAAATCCATTTCTCCAATGAGAGTGCGGTCGATGAGGCTCAACGCTTCCTGTTCTTTGATCCATAAATCACGATCGTGTTCAGCTATTTTTCGCTTCGTTACATCACGAACTGTAACAATCGTATCGACATCATTGGATTCTTCTCGATAAAGCACATTCACCTCAACATCGATCGTTGTACCTTGACGAGTATATCCAGCTACTTCGTCATAGTATTCCGACGGTTGGCGAGAGGTTCGGCGTTGGAGATTTTGAGAAAGCGTTGGCAGAAGTGCATCGAAAAATTTTTGTTCTGGAATTTGTGAAATGGAATCGTAGCCAAACATGGCGAGCGCTGCTGTATTCGCATATACTACTCCACCTGAACGTAAGAACATTATTCCAAGCGGAATTTGTTCAATTACTTCTTGAAAAAACTTTGGCGCAAGATTCATACCCCCACTCCACAACTAATCTCAATAAATATAGTTTCTCCACCCTTTCCAGAAAAGTTCATTGGTTGAAGCAACCACAGGCTCCACCCAATTCAATACTATCTATTTTCCAATCATTGAGCGGTATGTTTGTACATCGAGTAATGCGTTGAGTTCCGCAGGATTCGTTATCGAAATTTTTATAAGCCATCCTTCATTGTATGGATCTTTATTGATGATTTCAGGATGGTCGGAGAGAGTGGGATTTACTTCCACAACATTTCCACTCGCCGGTGCATATAAATCAGATACTGCTTTCACTGCTTCGACTGTGCCAAATGCTTTTCCTTGTTCAACTTTCCCGCCAACTTCCGGCAATTGAACATAGACAATATCGCCCAATTCGCTTTGTGCAAAGTCGGTAATTCCAATAACTCCCACAGAACCCGTTACTTTAATCCATTCGTGATCTTTTGTGTATTTTAAATCTTCTGGAAAATTCATAGAGCCCTCGCACTTATATTGTTCTATCTTCCTCTAAATAAATTTGTAAGAATTACTCTTCAAACGCAAATGATTCAATAAATTTAGTATCGAAGTCGCCGCTTCTAAATTTTTCATTCCCCATAAGTTTTTTTTGGAAAGGAATGGTTGTCTTTACACCTTCGATGACACATTCATCTAATGCGCCATACATTTTTGTAATTGCTTCTTCGCGCGTTTTCCCTCTCACAATAATTTTTGCAATAAGGGAATCATAGTACGGCGGAATGACGTAATCTTCGTAAATATGTGAATCTACTCGAATTCCAAAACCTGCAGGGAAATGAAGACTCGTTATTTTCCCTGGCGATGGACGAAATCCAGCCGAAGGATCTTCTGCATTGATGCGGCATTCGAGAGCATGCCATTGAGGTTTCGGCTTCTGTTTCTTCAATCGCTCCCCAGCTGCAACTTGAATCTGCATCTTCAGCAAATCAACTCCATACACTTCCTCTGTAACAGGATGTTCAACCTGAATACGAGTATTCATCTCCATAAAATAGAAATTTCTATTTTTATCAAGTAAAAATTCGATAGTTCCTGCGCCAACATATTTTACACTTTTGGCGCCTTTTACTGCGGCTGCTCCCATTGCTTCCCGTAATTCAGGCGTAATTGCTGGCGATGGAGATTCTTCAACAAGCTTCTGATGTCGACGTTGAATACTGCAATCGCGTTCACCAAAATGGATGACCGTACCAAACCGATCGCCCATTACTTGAATTTCAATGTGCCGTGGTTCTTCAAAATACTTTTCGATATAGACCGATGGATTCCCAAACGAAACTTCTGCCTCGTGGCTTGCTGTAAGGAAGGCATTTTCCAATTCATCGACATCTCGTACAATGCGCATTCCTCTGCCGCCGCCGCCCGCTGTCGCTTTTATGATAACCGGAAAACCAATTTCTTTTGCAATTTTTTCCGCCTCGGATACTTCACTAATCACTCCATCACTTCCGGGTACAACTGGAACACCTGCTTTCTTCATTGTTTCTTTTGCGAGCGCTTTATCGCCCATTGCATTTATTGCATCGGGAGTTGGACCAATGAAAGCAATTCCCGATGTTGCACATATCTCGGCAAAGCTTGCATTCTCTGCTAAAAATCCATAGCCCGGATGAATTGCATCGGCATTCGTAATTTCCGCCGCAGCAATAATTTGAGGTATCTTTAGGTAACTTTCTTTGCTAGGCGGTGGACCAATGCAAACGGCTTCGTCCGCAAACCGAACGTGTAGTGAATCGCGATCGGCATCAGAATAGACTGCAACAGTTTTAATTCCTAATTCCCTTGCCGCCCTGATAACCCGAAGAGCTATTTCGCCACGATTTGCGATAAGTATTTTCTTAAACAAGTGTAAACCTATTCGTTGATAATTTGACTATGCTTTTTCGATTAAAAACAGTATCTGATTGTATTCCACAGGCTTACCATTTTCTACCATTATCTTTGCAACAATACCATCAACGTCCGATTCAATTTCATTCATAAGCTTCATGGCTTCGACAATGCAAAGCACTGTACCAGCTTTCACATGTTGGCCAACTTCTACGTACGGATCCGCATCTGGCGATGGAGCACGATAAAACGTTCCTACAATCGGCGAACGAATTTCATGATATTGGTTTTCAGGTTCTTGAGTAGAAGGTTTTTGTTGAGATGGATTTAATTCTGCTGGAACTGCTACTTGAGGTAAAGGAGTTTGTGCAAAAGGTGGAAGAGAAATCGTATGCGACTCATTGTTGTTCCTGCTCCGAGCAATCCGAATCTTTTTCCCTTCTTCCTCAATCTCTATTTCATCTACCTCACTATGTTCTACAAGTTTAATAAGCTTCTTTATATACGATATTTCCATGAGAGTTATCCTCTCCCTTTAGTTAAAAATCCCTGACTATTGAAAAAACCCCGAACTAAGAATTAACCCGTTCAAGGTATTTACCCGTACGGGTATCGACGCGAATGATATCGCCTTCGTTGATAAAGAGTGGAACATTGACAGTAGCGCCTGTTTCAACTGTTGCAGGTTTCATAGCGCCAGTAGCTGTATCGCCTTTTACACCTGGAACTGTTTCGGTAACTTTCAATTCAACGTTATATGGAAGTTCAGCTCCCACAATCTCACTGCCAACCATATTGAGTATAATTGTTTCGCCTTCTTTTATAAACCGTACACCCTCGCCCAGAATTTTTTCATCGACAGGAATCTGCTCATACGATTCTTTATCCATAAATTGATAACTTGAACCATCGAAAAAGAGATATTGATATTCCTTTTGCTCAACGCGAACTTCTTCAACCTCTTCTCCAGAACGGAATCGCGTTTCAGTAACACGCCCATTTTTAACATTGCGCAATTTTGCCTGAACGAATGCCCTAAGATTACCCGGGGTACGGTGGATGTATTCCTCTATACGATGAATCTCCCCATTAAAACGAATAAACATTCCTACACGAAAATCACCAGTTGTTGCCATAAAACCACCAATTCATATCAATTTTTGAAAAAATCACTCATTTTTATTAAATTTTTTGCCAAAAAAGATACCATTTGAAAACAGGAAAGTCAAGCCATATTCTTCTTTTTTAATATTTCCTTCTAAACAGTCTTGACATTTATGATTTCTTTCCTCAACGAGCTCAAATTGGGACTTAAAAATTTGACCTGATCTTGTGAAAAAGGCAATTCTTACGACGAAGAAGGCTTAGATGCCGATTTGGCTTTGGCAAGATACATCTTTGCATAGAAAGCGCCGCCAAGAGTAAAAATCATAACTGGAATAACCAGAAGAACTGCAATTGTATAAGCATAGGGCGTTTCACTAGGAAGTGTAATGGCAAGGTAAGATGGCACACCGCCTAAGAAAAACGCCGCCGCATAGGTTACTATTCGTTCTTTCATTTCCAATCCCTGATAAAAGAACATACTTGCAACTAATCCATCCATAATTGGTATCCGTACAGCTTGCTCACGAGCCCAATTCCGCCACAACCATATTAAATAAGCTCCTGTAACAGTGCAAACCACAGCATACCATCCTAAAAAGACTATCCAGTAAACATCCGAAGGAGTGGCATAGTATGGATCGTGAACCGCAAGATCAATTCGATGGACACATAAAATGACAAGTACAAAAGAGGCGAGAATCGCCATAGCTATGCGTGACCGTTCTTCAGAATGCACATGGAGCGCATATTTCATCTTTCGATAGAATTCCAAGAGTTTAAAAGTGTGATTGTGTTTGAGGTAGTAAGCATCGATAATTCGCATACAATACAAAATAAGCATCGTGACAAGTACAAGAGCAACAACGCTAACAGCAATAACAAAAGTACGGGCAAAGAAAATAATTAAACAAAGTAGCAACAGCACTACCTGCAATTCTTCACGATGGTACTCTCGAAAGAAATGACTGAACCGTATTTTTTTTCTTTCCATTACACCGCCGAGCCTTTTTTAAAGACAACCGCGGCTAATGATGGAAATTTACGTGGATTAAAATAAGAGCCAATCGTATCACGAAGTTCATCTATTCTTACAGCAACTCGTAGGAATGGATAGAAAAAATTCTCTCCATCTGTATCTACTGCCTGTCGCCGACATAATAGATAAATGCTCTCTGCAAAAGGAGTGAAAGTACTCAAACGTGGATCATCAAGAAAAAGAGTTAGAAAATTATACACCTGTCTGTATAATCGTATTTCCGCAATATCATCATCGAGGGCAACTTCATTATAGGTGGGTAAATCAAGTATGACCATAACTCGTTTTCGAGCAGGGTCGATTTTTATTTCGGAAACGGCGTCGTAGAACTCATGTGAAACATACTTTACTAAAGGTGATTTCCAGAGCAAGGTTACAGAAACCTCCTCACCTTTATTGAGCGCCGCAATGAATTCACTTACTTCCTGTTCTTGATTCATTTCAACTTCGATTTATATCATTCGAATAGAATAGGCACGGAAAAACCACCATCATTATAAAATCTAGAACAATGTACAATGCTTATTTCTTGTTTCAAAATGGTGAAAGCCTCCGTTTCATATTTCACCGATGCTCAATTTGGGTTCTATTTAAAACCTGTTATAACTTGCAACAGCGCGTTCTGCCGTTTCGTAGGTTTTAAATACTTTGGCGAGTTGAGTAATGACAAAGAGGCTCTCGACTTTCTCTGTGATGTTTGCAAGCCTGAGATCTCCTCCTTTATTTCTAAGCGTTGTTAAGATTGAAATTAGCGTACCTAATCCAGTACTGCTGACCCATCGAACTCCCTTCATATCGATAACTACTTTTGTAAAGCCTTCTTCGATAAGACTGTCGACTTTTTCTCTTAATTCCAGTGTCTCCGGTTCACCACGCAAATTTCCACGCAGAGTTAAAACAGCCACATCTCCAAACATCTTTTCTTTTATTGTCATTCTCTATTTCCTCCATTATTGATTTAATTTTTCCATTTTTATTTGTGAAATGATACAAGCTTTTTTGTGGAAATCCAAACTTTAGAAGTTAATTATCTGTTAAATATAACTTTCCTCAAGCCAGATTACCTACCTCAACTTTAATTAGAAAAAAGGGGATTATTGCTTCAAGGAATAATCAAGCATTACTTCATAATCATTCTCGATGCACTTCGTCGCTCTTTCCCTGCGCTCGCCGTTCTATGACTACAACAAATTCACCTTTCAAATTTTTCTTAGAAAATTCATCGTAGAGTTCCGGAGCTGTTCCATAGTAAAAACATTCTGTTGGCATTGTTAAATCAAACCCGACGCATATTCTCCGTTCGGTTCCGTAGACATCCGCAATATCACGGAGAAGTTGCACAAGACGATACGGAGTATCCAGAATTACCACTGCTTTCTTTTCATTCCTGAGTTTCTGTAGTTCTTCGATACGACGTTCACGCTTCGGCGAAAGAAATCCCTGAAAAACAAATCTATCGATTGCAAAGCCTGATGCCACCAGCGCGGGCAATATAGAAGAGGCGCCAGGAACAGGCACCACCTGAACTTTTGCAGCAATCGCTCGTCTGACTAATTCTAATCCTGGATCAGAAAAAACTGGAGTCCCAGCATCAGAAATAAGCGCTATATTTTTGCCGTCCAGCAATTGTTGAACCAATCCATCGCTTACTGAAATTTCGTTGTGCTCATTGAGTTCCTCAACTGACTTTTCAATGCCGTAGTGATGGAGAAGTCTTAGGCCTTCCCGTCGTTCTTCGCAGACAATGAGATCGACTTCTTTGAGCAAACGGAGCGCTCGCAGGGTTATATCATCATAATTCCCAATAGGAGTTGCAACAAGATAGAGAATACCATTCATAGTTTTTGTTTAGCGCTTAGAATGTATTGGTGGAACAATGCCCTTCCGTCGCAGTTCCCAATCTTTAACAAACAAAATAATAAGAGCAGTTACTGGAACAGCAATAAGCAATCCCACGAAACCAAATAAATACATAAAAACAAGTAACGATAGAATGATAAGGAGCGGATGAAGCCCTACTTCTCCACCAACTATTTTTGGGGAAAGGAAAACAACTTCAACAATATGGAGGAAAGCTATAGTACCAACTCCAAGCGCCAACTTTAAAAGAACCGGCGGACTACTAAATAAAGCCGAGATAGCTGCAAGGATAAGAATTGCAGCTAATCCAAAGTAAGGAATCAAATCGAAGACAGCGGCAAGAAGTCCTAAGAGCAATGCATACTTAATTCCAATAATCGAAAAGAGTACCGAGACAGCAATTCCCTGAATCAATGCAACGACAAAAACTCCGCGCAGATAATGGCCAATGAGTTCATCTGCCTTGGTCAGGATATCAACTACACGGTCGCGAGTATGTCGAGGAAATAACTTTTGGAATCGTTGACTGATAAGCGGAAAATCCGCTAAGAAATAAAATGTAAGAAATGGAATAATGACGATGTAAAATATTTGAGTTATCAAACTCGTGATGCTCGACATCAAAAATCCTAAACCGGACAACGCCCCTTTAAGAATATCTTCGAAGCGAGGAGTTAATTGCCGTTCAAAGGTACTGCGAAGTTCTTCAGCTGAAATTCCATAACGCTCAAGGATTCGCACAATATCACTATTCCACAATGAATCTCTGTAACTATTCATCAAATTCGCCAACGCAGAAAGAATTCCTTCTAACTGAGTCAACGCAATAGGAACAACAAAGAATAAGACGAGTGCAATCCCTGCAAGAAAGAGAAGAATAAGAAGCAGAGAACTTAACCAACGAGCAATTTTCTTTTGATCCAGCCAATCAACGATGGGATCAAGGATATAGGCAAATATAAATGAAATGATAAATGGCGTAAGTACTGTGGAAATAGAATTTAAAAACCATAACGTAAAGAGTAATACCGCCAACCACATTATATTTCGTGCAAGAACATAACGCCGTAGCGGATACAGTACAAAAAGAACAGCTCCAAGAATAAGAATTGGGGAAAGAATATCCTGGATTGTATAAATGAGAACAAGGAGTAAAAGGACGCCGCCTACTAATTGTACAATTTCAATTCTTCCTAAGGATGCAAAGAGCGAATCCCAGTGGTACTCTCCTCCCTTTTGTTTTCGTTGTTGCTTTGCCATATTTCTATTTTTGATTTATTGAAATTCCTGAATGACCAAATCCTCCAGCTCCACGAGCTGATTGCTGCAACTCACTAACCTCTTGCCATTCCACACGACTATAACGACTTACTACCATTTGGGCTATTCTATCGCCACGCTTAATAACAAAAGGAAATTTACCAAAATTCGTCAAAATTATCTTTACTTCACCACGATAATCTGAATCTATAGTTCCAGGTGAATTCAAAATTCCAATCTGATGTTTGATCGCAAGTCCACTCCTCGGACGAATTTGCGCTTCATACCCCAATGGTAATTCGACAGCAAATCCCGTTGGAACAAGGAACGTTTCACCTGGAGCTAAAATAACATCTTCATTAACGGCGGCACAAATATCCATTCCCGCCGATCCTGCAGTTGCATACTGTGGAAGCGGAATATCAGCATCCCTTTCACGCAAACGAACTATTCGAACTTGAATTTGCTCCACCATAATCCTTCCTAAAAATTAAAGACAAAACTAAGCTTTGGCTCGATGCGCTTCTGCGTTTTATAAGCACCATTATCATCTTTTGTCCATGTCCATTGATACAATGCCGAGACCACCATAAACGAAACTGGCTTGTATCCAACTTCAGCATAGAGAATTGAGTTATCATCAAGCTTAAAAACTCTGCCAATATTTCGTTTATCGAATCCAGCTTCAAGTACAATAGATGGGAGCGCATTGCCTGTATTCAACTCTGCATGGAACATACCAGCATTTTTGACCCCAACAGGAGCTTGATATGCACCGATGATGTTTAAAGTATTAAGGACAGAGATCATCAACTCACCATAGTTCCCTTGATTTGATTTTACGTTTCGCAGAGAATCTGCTTTGCTCTTAAATCCACCTGAAGGAATCAATTCATAACGATCGCGTTCGTATAACGCATTAAAGTATGAAGGCACGAACTGATTTCCATTAAATCTCCGCTCATATTTTGCGTTTAATGTTAGCAGTCCTAACCCAGCAAATCGAAAGTCGATGCCAACCGCTGAACCGCTCCCATAGTGAATAATTTTTGCATAATCAAAGTACAATGTCGATTTGATAACTCGATACGAAAGGAGCGGTAAGCCAAGATCAAAACCAACAACAGAGAATGAACCGGTGTTATTAGAATCAATTTGCGTCTTATTTGCATTATCGTTTAAATCGCTTACAAACGTTGCTCCAACTTCAAAATTATTAATCACAGGAACTTTCGACAGCGAAGTAAACTTTAACGGTTTTACATATCCACGTGCGCCAAAAATTCCAGCATGGGCAAAATCACTTACAACCGATTCAAATCCGAATTTATCGAAATTCAAATCCAATTCCATTCCTGTTTTGCGCAAATCGTAGCTTGCAGTATTTCGATAATTATAGAGAATAAACCCATGTCCCAAAAGCGAATAGTCCAGCTGCCCAACTCGAACGTAGAACGGATCCCCTTTCTGCGCCCAACGTACGTAACGAATGATTCGAAGATAATCCTCAAATTTATTGTACTCCGACTTCAGCTTTCCACTTGTCGAATATCGAAGATTTAAATCCAGACCAAAACCTAATTTCCCAAAGGCAACTTCAGGAGCAAAATTGATGAGATAGTACGTTTCACCGTCGATAAACGTCGCTCCAAAGCCTAACGGAATTTTTCCATTTGTGTTGCTCTGATTTGCTTCTTGAGTATTCATTTGAGCGGTCATAATTCCAGAAAATAAAATAATCGCTACAAAAACAAGAAACGCAGTACGAAGTTTCATAAGTGTTTCCTCCTTAAATTTTGTTTAATTGAATATCAAACTCCAAACAATATTCTGCATATGATCAATGCTCCTAACATACCACAAATATCCGCAATGATGCCAACCGAAACTGCGTGGCGTGTACGCCGAATCTGAACAGAACCAAAGTAGACAGCAAGCACATAGAACGTTGTCTCAGAACTTCCATACATCGTCGAGACCAAAACTCCAATGAACGAATCTGGGCCGTAGGTCTTCATAATTTCAGACATCAAGCCAAGCGAGCCGCTTCCCGATAACGGACGTAAGAGCGCCATCGGAAGAGCTTCTGCCGGCATTCCAATAAGATCGGTTATCGGCGAAATGAGCATAACAAGAATATCCATTGCACCACTTGCACGAAACATTCCTATTGCAAACAGCATTGCAACAAGATATGGTATAATTCTCACCGCTGTTGTAAATCCTTCTTTAGCTCCTTCGACAAAGACTTCATAAACTCGAACTTTTTTACAAACAGCCCACACAACGAATATAGCAATCATCGCTGGAATTGCAATGATAGAAATCAGGTTTACAATATTCTTAAAAAGTTCAGCCATGAGACTTTTCCGAATCGCCTTTCTCCTTATCCATCGCATACCATGGCAATCGCTGGAGTAACTTTGATGCAATCACGCCAGCCACTGTAGCGCACAAAGCACCTACAATCGAAGTTCCAATAATAATGCCGGGATTATTCGAACCTGCCGCTGCACGTACCGCAATCGCTGTCGCAGGAATTAAAATCAATCCGCCGGTGTTGATGGCAAGAAAAGTTACCATTGCATTTGTTGCTGTTCCAAGTTTTGGATTAAGCTTGTTGAGTTCTTCCATCGCTTTTAGTCCAATTGGAGTTGCTGCATTGCTCAAGCCCAACATATTCGCCGCTACATTCATAATAATTGCAGCAATCGCCGGATGGTCCGGGGGAACATCCGGAAATAATCGCCGCGTAATCGGGGTCAACATACGAGTGAGGATCGTTAAGAATCCAGCAGCTTCGGCAATTTTGATAAGTCCGAGCCAGAGCGCCATAATTCCGATAAGACCGAGCGCAATCTCAACAGCCGTAGTTGCCATCGACATTGCAGCATTCGTAATCGCCTTAAGTTTTACAAAATGAATTGGCTCGAATATCAACGAACAATTTCCATTCGTGCCATCTTTACCGAGAGAAAATCCTTTCACTTCTCCTCTTAATTGCTCTGTGGCAGAAACTGATTGCGCCATCGTTTTCCAGAGCTTTGGCGCATCGGTAGATAATTCCAAAAGGAAAGTTCCATTTCCAGTTGAATCTACAAAGAGCGATATTGGTAGCCGGCATTCTTTAACATTTGCTGTTACACCATAGAATTGCTGAAACTCTTCAGGCTCTAAAACTACTTCTCCTTTAATGCCAGATGAAGAATGGAACGTTGGCTTACAAAAAGTTTTAGCTGGAAAAGGTTTGCCATTTTGGTAAGTGTCTTGCATTTCGTCGTACGTATCGTACCCAACGGCTGTAATCAACGAAACAATAATCAGAAAAGCCCAGATATGATTGAGCATCGAATTCCGATAGAAATATAGAAATAATGACATTATTTAATTTATTTGATTCAATTATAAGTAAAATTTCACGGAAAGAAAAATTTGCCTTTTCGCTTTCGGCTCAATCATTAAAACTACGGAGCGGTATTCGTTGCTATTTCACAACACTTTCCTTACTTTGTATTTAAATAAATGAACAACGAGGCGTTTAGCATATGATTCGACGATCTCATTTGGTTGGAATTTTGATACTTATTCTCTTTGCTGTCGCGCCAGCCCAACAGGTATATGTGCTAACAGTTGATGGAACTATCAATCCGACGACTGCGGACTATATTCAGCGAGGCATTAAAGAGGCTCAGGAAAATAACGCCGAATGCGTCGTGATACAGTTAGATACGCCCGGTGGACTACTCGAATCAACACGTGAAATTGTCAGTACACTTTTAGAAGCTCCTATCCCGATTGTTGTTTATGTTTCTCCAGGTGGCGCACATGCAGGGTCGGCAGGAGTTTTTATTACACTTGCGGCTCACATTGCAGCGATGGCGCCAGGAACAAATATTGGCGCTGCTCATCCTGTGGGAATGCAAGGTCAGGTTGATTCTGTAATGAACGATAAAGCAACGAATGACGCCGCTGCATTCATCCGAGCAATTGCTGATAAGCGTCATCGAAATATGAAGTGGGCTGAAGAAGCGGTGCGTAAAAGTCTTTCACTATCCGATAAAGAAGCTTTAGAACAACAAGTTGTCGATCTCATTGCTCCAAACCTCACTGAACTTCTTAAACTCATTGATGGAAAAACCATAGAGACATCGAAAGGGAACGTCGAACTCCACACTCGTTCTGCTTCGATTACAAATATAGAAATGGGATGGGCGGAAAAAATTCTGGACATTATTAGTGATCCAAACATCGCTTACATTTTGTTCCTCCTTGGCGTCTATGGTTTGATTTTTGAATTGTATAATCCCGGCTCAATTGTACCAGGAGTCATCGGCGTCATCAGCCTCATTCTTGCCCTCTACGCAATGCAAACTTTGCCAATCAACTATGCCGGATTAGGGCTTATCATCGTTGGAATTATTCTCTTTATTCTTGAAATCAAAATAGTAAGTCATGGACTCCTTTCTATCGGAGGAGTACTATGTCTATTTTTAGGTTCAATCATGTTAATTCGTACACCATCAGGTCTTGAAATTATGCAACTATCGTGGACAGTGATCATATTTTCTGTTGTAATCACAACAGCGTTCTTTCTCCTCATTGCTTATCTTGGAATCAAAGTGCAACAACGAAAACCAGCAACGGGCGAAGAAGGAATTGTTGGAGAAATTGGAGAAGCGATTGAAACACTCGATCCTCAAGGAACGGTACGTGTTCATGGGGAACTCTGGAAAGCTATAAGTATATCTGGTAAAATTCCAAAAGGCACGCAGGTGAAAGTCGTGCGAGTCAATAACCTTACACTCTATGTTGAACCCATTCAACAATGAAAGGAGCAACAAATGACATCAGGATTTTTTCTGACAATCGTTTTAATATTCTTCTTAATCATCCTTGCGACAAATTCGATTAAAATTTTGCGCGAGTATGAACGAGGCGTCGTCTTCCGCCTTGGCAGACTGCTCGGAGTAAAAGGGCCGGGACTTATCTGGTTATGGCCTGGTATCGATCGAATGGTAAAGGTCAGTTTACGAACTGTTGTAATGGATGTACCATCGCAAGATATTATCACACAGGATAACGTCTCAATAAAAGTGAATGCGGTTGTTTATTTCCGGGTAATGCAGCCGGAAAGAGCTGTAAACGAAGTGGAAAATTACCTTGTAGCAACATCACAGCTTTCCCAAACGACCTTGCGAAGCGTACTTGGTCAGTCTGAACTTGACGACTTGCTTTCGCAACGCGAAAAGATCAATCAAAAACTTCAGCAAATTATCGACGCACACACAGAACCATGGGGAGTCAAAGTTGTAACAGTCGAAGTAAAACAAATCGATCTTCCACAAGAAATGCAACGAGCGATGGCAAAACAGGCTGAAGCTGAGCGTGAACGGCGTTCGAAAGTCATTGCTGCCGAAGGTGAATTTCAGGCGTCTCAGCGACTCTCCGATGCAGCAAAGATCCTTGCAGAACAATCGAGCGCTTTGACGCTAAGGTACTTACAGACATTACGAGAAATTGCTACGGAAAATAATTCTACGACAATATTCCCGCTTCCAATTGAGCTGTTTAAACCATTTCTCGATAAGATTAAATGATAAATTAAATATGAATGAATTCGATCCTTAATGGACATAATACCGAGCAAGGAATTATCGCAGTTCATCAGATAAGCGATCAATCCATTCGTTTGTACCAACGTGTAGACGGGAAAATTCAATATAAAGATGTTGAATTCTTCCCGTTCTTTTTTCTCTCCGATCCTTCGCTACTACACCAATTTAATAAACACTATTGGATAAAAGAGCTTACTGGTACCAACCATTTTCGATATCTTGTTGCTTTCTTGCGTTGGAGTGAAATGTGGGAAGCAGTTCGCCATATTCACAAGACTTACAATGCAACTTCTCCTGCTCGCGTCGCTTCCTATAATGAAATTCCGTCTCTTTTGCTCCGTAACGATGCCGTACGACAACTCCTCCTCCAGTCTGAAATGACTTTGTTTAAGGGAATGGGTTATAACAATTTTGTTCGACTCTACGTTGATGTGCAACAAGCTCTTCCAATTAGAGGCAAGAAAGGGAAACGTTATACGCAATCTCTCTGGACAATTTCAGCAATTTCAAGTAGTGGCGATGTTTTCCAAAAGAGCGCTATTCGTAACGATGATAAAACAATGCTCACTGAGTTTATTAAGTTCGTTCAAAAAGTTGATCCCGATGTTATTATTGGGGAGCATCTTTCCGACAATATCATCCCATTACTTCTGCAACGCGCTGAGAATTGTCAAATTGAATTTAATCTTGGTCGTGATAACTCTCCGCCACGGCTTGGGACAAATCGCCTTCCGTTCCTCTCGCCCGAATCATTTGTTCATCCAGTTGAAATAATAGGACGCCATGCTTTGGATCTTCACTCGCTTGTTGAAACCACAGAATTGTTCCGACATCCTGTTCAAAATTACTCGCTCTTTGCACTCGCTGCACACTGCGGCATCGAATGTTCAATTGTACCAACAACGCACGGAGAACTCATAAATTGGTGGATTGACTCGCCATCAAAAGTTCTTGACTACTCTCGTCAGCGACTTGATCTCGTTTCTAAAATCGCAGATAATTTTTTACCTCATCTCTTCTACACGGCGCAACTCTGTCCCTTTTCTCTTTCGATGTTAGCTCAACTTCCTCCTGCTGCATACATCGAATCGCTCATGCTCCGTGAATATCTCAGACAGCGGTATTCAGTTCCACAGCCTCAAGCCATCGAGAGAACAGAATTCCTGCCTCCACTTTTGTTTCAAAGCGGCGTGTTCAAGAATATTCTTTATGGAAAACTTGATAATCTCTTCACCGCAGCTCTTCGAAAAGATTCTTTATCTCTATCATCGGACGAATTACAAATCTTCCAAAAAATTCAACAAGCATTAGAGCAAGAAATTAAATTTCTCCCACAGACAGCGAACGTAGAATATCCACAAAAAGCGTTCTTATTTCTCCTAAACGCACTTCCACTTATGGTTGGGAATCCTAAATCGCTCTTTAATTGCAAATCATGCGCTGATAAATTACTTCAGACAGAAGCTTCGATCCTTCGTTCAGCAGTCGAAATTTGCGACCGTTTCAACGCAGCGCCAATTCAGAGCGAGAGAGATTCTCTCTTCCTTGCAATGCCAGATAATGTTCAAGACTCGAACGCAATAGAGAGTTTCGTTCAGCGAATCAACAGCGCCATACCGCAACCTCTCCACTTACGAAAAATTAAAGTCTACAAAGCAATGTTCAGTTATAAGCGCCGAGCATACGCCTTGTTAAATCAAAATAATTCCTTGAAAGTCTATGGTTCCTTGCTCATGCCAAAAACCTCTGAACGCTACCTGCGCACATTCGCTATGGAATGTATTTTGTATATGATGACAGATAATTTCGAGAAGCTCCACCAATTATATGGGGAAGTCTATACCAACATTGTCAATCACAAATGGACGCCAGCCGATTTCTCTAGAATCGAGGTTGCAAAAGAAAACTCAACAGAGTACGAAGCATCATTGACACGAGGCGCAATGCCTTCACCCGGAATGGAAGCAGCACGAAGAGGAATGAAGTACGTTGCAAGAGGCGACGAAATAGCTTACTACATTTCAGGCTCACATCCCGATGTGAAAATTACAGAAGTATCTATGCTTGCCGAAGAGTGGAACCCAATTTCCCCAAAGGAAAATACGGCATACTACCTTGAACGACTACAGGAACTAATCCAACGGCTGAAAGACTTTTTCAATCCGATCGCATTCGAAACAATCTTTTCAACAGAAACTCTCTTCGGCATCGAACTCCCATCTCCACCGCTTGTCGTACATCGCCATTCGTTTCCCGAAGAAAATCCATCGCCGTCAGAGAATGATTTCGGTATCTGGTTGGCAGAAGAAAATCCAAATGTAACGTAATGCAAAATTACAAATCTTAACATAGAAGCATTTTCCTTCCGAAAATCAGTACTCGGCAATTCTATCAATAGAAAAGTTACCAATTGATTTTTTAGTATTTATAAATTCAGGACTTGGAATGGTTATACATTGGAATTCTTTGCTCTCTTTGGTATATTTGTAACACATGGAATTACAAAATCAAGAAGCCCAAAGTCTGACTCTAGCGAATCAAAATACGGGGCGAACTTTTCCTGCACAGTATGTTCGTTCAATGTTTGATTCCATTGCCCATCGGTATGATTTTCTCAATCATACTTTGAGCGGCGGCATGGATATTCTATGGAGAAAAGATGCCATTGCGCTCCTGGCTCCTTATAACCCAAACCATATTCTTGATATTGCTACAGGCACCGGAGATTTTGCAATAGCGGCAACTTCTCTTCATCCTTCTTCCATCATCGGAATGGATATTTCTCGCAAAATGCTCGAGTTGGCTCAAAAAAAAATTGCTAAAAAAAATCTCTCGAAAGTCATCTCGCTCACTTATGGAACAGCAGAACACATCCCTTACCCTGATTCCTCCTTCGATGCCGTTACTGTAGGATTTGGTATAAGAAATTTTGAAAATCTGCTCCAAGGACTTTCGGAAATTTATAGAGTACTTCGTAAAAACGGCGTTGCAGCGATTCTAGAATTCTCACATCCTCGACATTTTCCTTTTAAGCAATTTTATAAATTCTATAGCACTACAATTATTCCGATTTTAGGAGATTGGATTTCAGGAAATTCGGAAGCATACACGTACTTGCCAAACACAATTGCAGCGTTTCCATCCTGCGAGACGATCTCGGCTCTCCTTCGTTCTGTTGGATTTACTTCTGTACACTGTTATCCTAAAACTTTTGGTATCGTAACAATTTACATTGCGGAGAAAAAAGAACTATGACAGAAGAACGCATAATAAATATTGGACATAGTCCCGATCCCGACGATGCTTTTATGTTTTACGGTTTGTCGTCCGGTAAAGTAAAAATGGAAAACATTACGATTCATCACGAGCTTCAGGATATTCAAACGCTTAATCAACGAGCTCTTAATGGCGAATTGGATGTCACAGCAATTTCGGCGCATGCCTATCCGTATGTTGCCGACAAGTACTGGATTCTGAGAACTGGAGCAAGTATGGGAGAAGGATACGGACCGGTGCTTATTTCGAAGCATTACTCAACCCTTGAGAGCTTACGTGGAAAAACAATTGCAACGCCTGGTCCATTGACAACAGCAAACCTACTTTTCCATCTGTTTACAGAAGAAATTTACTGCGTCGATATTCCTTTCGATAAAATTATGAATAGCGTTGCCTCCGGTGAATTTGCTGGAGGTGTGCTTATTCACGAAGGACAAATTACGTACACTTCAGAAGGATTTACAAAGGTAGTGGATTTTGGAGAGCTCTGGAAACAACGGTTTGGGAATCTTCCTCTTCCGTTAGGATTAGATGTTGTGAAGAAATCTCTTGGAAGAGAACTTGCTGAAAAAATTTCTGAAGGCTTACGCGAAAGTATTCGATACGGCTATACTCATCAGGATGAAGCAATTCCGTACTCTCTCCAATACGGTAGAGGTATCGAACCAGCATTAGGAAAAAAATTTGTCTCAATGTATGTCAATGAATTGACTGTTGATATGGGAGATCGTGGAGAAAAAGCTCTTCAGACGCTCTTCTCACTAGCAAATGAAAAACATATTTTGCCGCCTGCGCCATGTTTTGAACTCCTGTAAAGTTTTTACATCGTACACACAGAAAGAATGATCGGACTTTTCAAAATATTCGATTCGCATCTCCATTTTTATTCGAACAACTATTTTAAACTCCTTATCCGTCAGAAGTTGAATCGTGTTGATATCAATACTGAACTCCGAATGATGGCAACGAAAGGACATTTTGAAGTTCCAGGCGAAGATCCGCTCCTCCTTGCAAAACGCTGGATTGATATGCTCAATAAATGGAAACTTGAACGCGCATTGTTGATTGCAAGTATT
>Ga0208825_1000897_pt1 | contig 25559 bp, 35 predicted proteins | sample AD_UKC113_MetaG_FD_184450 | JGI IMG/M metagenome (GOLD analysis project Ga0208825, IMG submission 184450) | Active sludge microbial communities of municipal wastewater-treating anaerobic digesters from Hong Kong - AD_UKC113_MetaG (SPAdes)... | ecosystem: Engineered > Bioreactor > Anaerobic >...
GCACGGATGCCACGCCTTTCGCCAGACCTGTTGAGAACTCAAATGTTCTTGGCAGGATCTGTGTTGGGATAGGAGTTACTGCCATTCCTCCGAGGAGGACCGGAAGAGCAGGTGACAGTTTCCCGGCCATTTCCACACCTGGAGAGATCACGTTCGTGTTCAGCCATTCGGTCACACCGTGCCCGATCTCGTATGCTTTCCCGGTGACCGCGGTTTGTGTCCTGAGTTCTGGGAAACTGACACCTAACGCACGTTCGGCCGCCTGGGTCTGGAGTGACTGGATCCTCTGTATCTCTTCAAACTGCCTGTTCAGCTGTGCAAACTGTTGTTCTGTTCCCTTGAACACGTTCCCGGAGATCAGGCCCTGCGACTGGAACTGTGAGTATGTTTTTTCATACTCTGCGATTTTTTGGGAGAGGATGATGTCTGCACCGATATATTCACCGGCAGAGTACAGGTTCCCGACAACCGGGATAGATAACATGGTCTCCCGGATTTTTACAGCTGTCTCCTGTGGGATTGTGGGTAACTGGATTGAGAACGGTTTCTCGCCCTGCACAAGAGCAGTGCCGCCGATGAGATAATCCATACCGAGTTTCTCGTATGCAATCTGCCCCATCAGGCCACGGGTAATGGGTGATGGCAGTTCGGTCGGCAACTTGATTTCTGGACCTGATGGTATCGGTGCTGCCTGAATGTTCGAAGGAATGATAGATTCCCCGGTTGTCAGGTTGACAAATCCCGCACCGGTTGGAACCAGTAACCCACTCGATGATACTATATTTTGTTTCTGTTGTTGATATTGTGACAGCAGGGAAAGATATTTCTCGCTCGGGACTTTTGGCATCGAGGCTTCGAATATCTGTTGGGCCCGTAACTCCAGGTTGGGCAGACGGATGTTCTCCCATGCTCTCCCGACCTCGTCCCAGCTCATCCCGGCCGTCCTGGTATCCATCTCACGGAGGAACGATGCACGTTCCCAAGACGCCATCGCTTCAGAATAGGCACGCCACGCGGATTTGGGTGAACCTGGAGGAGGAGGTGCCGGGCGTTCTCCCGGTTGGATGACGGATGATGGTGTTGATGGTTGTTGTCGGTATGCGTAGCCTGGGTGCGGGTATGAACCGGAAGATGCTTCGTTCAGTTTGGTATAGAGGGTATTACCATCTACAGTCTGGACACCATACCAGTACCCGTTAATCACCGTGTAGTTCTGAAACGGTGCGTTTGGGTACCGGGTAACAATCTCCTGCGATTTTGCAGAAATGGCATCCTGTGTGAGTTCGCCCTGAGATAACCCGGCCGGTCGTTCCGGCCTGGCTGGTTGCTGTGCCTGTGGCGGGACTATCGGTCTGGTATACTGAGGATAGTATGATTGCGTTCGTGCGGGGAACGGAGTATACTGGATCGGCCTGATAACGACCATCCCTTATCCCCACTCCGCGACAGCCATTATAAATGAATAAAAATAGTATCTAATAAAGTTTTTCTTTACATAGTGTTTTTCAGGGCGAGCCGTAACGATAAGTACACCATCATGATGTTCACAGTCAGTGCGGCCATTGCAATGTGGATATATCGGATGGAATACGCGTAATCCGTTGACGTCTTCCCGGTAAGAGCCTGCCATGCGCTGATTCCAACAACCAGCGCTGTTGATCCGAGTATCAGGATGAACAGGATCCCGTCAACCCAGTCTCTCGGCCGGCCGGTCCGTGCCGGAGGATCATACCGCCGTTCCGGGCCTGTCGGGGTGTGTTTCCGGAACATGCCGGTCTTCTGCTTTGCCGGTCTGTTCCTGACTGGTGGTTGGTAATCGATGTCGTCATCGATGATGAGCTCGTCGTCTCCAAGATAGTCATCATTGTCAAACTCGTCGACGGCCTGTTTCAACAACCTGCGTTCGTTCCGGATAGGTTCCTCATCGTCGTCTTGCCTGGTGTATGCTACCTGTTGTTTCCTGTTTGATGACATGTTGTGCCTAATCCTCTGGAGTTCCCTGATGTCGAGTGCCATCTCCGTTCATCTCCTCCCACCAGATCACGGCTCTCCGGAATACTGTTGATCCTGAGACCTTGTCCACCCACTGGATAAGGTCGTCCCTATAGATACTCATGTTCTGTTGTGAAGAACACTTGTCGAGGAGGGACAGGTATTCTGCAAGCTGGTCATCATCATCGATGTCGAACTCGTCGTAGTGATGTGATCTCACCATTCAGACACCTCCACCACACCCAACAAACTGACCGGAATAAACGGTCATGGTTGCCTTATTGTGTTGAGTGATAGAAAGATATTGGTTCTGGTGAGATCGGTCAATATCGTTACGATATAGTTGTCTCACACAATGTGTCGTCATACATCAACACCTTCTTTCGTCAGGACTCCGGCACCAACTGCATACCCGAACGTGAAAATGAGTGCCGGGTCGCTGATACTCATTCTGCGGATCGCCTCCTCAAGATTCGGACTTTTTGTCCGGATGAGTTTTACTCGTTCAAGTGTTTCGGGTGTGAGATCCGAGATCTGTTTCCGGCCGGTCAGACTGTCGAGTGCGAGTGTCCACCGCACGTCTTGGATGTCACCGCCGTGGTAGAGTTTCACGGGTTTGGCATGGAAGTGCATACCCCGTTTGAAATGTCTGACCGGGTCAATCTGTTTATCAGAATCCTTGAACCCGGTCGCGGTCATCATGCTATACACGATGTTCGTCTTCAGGTCGTCCGAGAGTCTGACCCGAACCGTTGCATTCGTGCCGTTGTCACAACACCCGACGGTCATGACGAAGTAGTTTGATTTCCTGGATTTGTAGGTTTGTGCATCGATCACGAACCATTCGTAGAGTTTGTCAGGATTGAGTTCTGACATCTGATGAATCACCTTCCTGTGTCTGGTCACCTGGTTGTTCAGACCATACCTTCTGGATGGCCGCCTTCTGTTCCGGAGAGAGTTTGGTGTAATCACCCTTGATCTGTATCAAAAGTGAGATGGCTTCCATTTTTGAGGAGGGTATGATGTGTGGGGGGTCTGATGGGGTCGGTTCTGAGATGTTTCCAGAAGTTTTTTCATATCGTCTCTCATGGAAAACTCCTGGAACTTGCTTAGAACAGACCCTTTCGACCCCCCACCCCTCTCCAATATGTTCCTTATCAAGAATGTCAAAGTCTGTAATTTGTGTGTCATTCATTATTTCGTCTTTTATTTTCGCCCGGATTCCTACCCAATACTTTGTCCCCCTAATCTTTGTCTGAGCCAGACCACGTTCTTGGATCTTTTCATTGAACGTTCTTGCACTGACTGAGTTCTCACCAGTACTCTTGCAGTACGTAATGTACTGTTCATATAGTACCGATTTCTCTATCCTTGCATTGGGTTCGAAGGTGTAACCGTCAGCAAGGAACTGGCCTATAATATCACTATCAGCTCTATACTTCTTAGTAGCCAGTGCAACCTTCTCAGGCATCAGCAACCTGTCACCGTTTTCCCGATACCTCCGGAGTCCTTCAAGCATCCAGTTGACAATTCCCGGACCTTCGGCCTGGAGTTTCTCTGATATAAACCGGTCCCTCCTTTCCTCAGGAATGATAACTTCGAACGGGACGAGCCAGACCCGGCGCCATATCGCCATGTCTGTCCCGCGGATGATCGGCCTATGGTTGGTCGAGAACCAGATCTTTCCCGTGACTTTGAAATCACGTTCTTTCTCATACAGGTTCCGGGCAGTGATCGTGTCGTCGCCTGTCAGAGCTTTGATCAGGCTTTCTGATAGTCGGTGAGACGAATCGCTCTCCGACGCCGTGATCAACCTTGCACCTGATAGTTTTACAATATCAGACCGCGGTGTATCTGGGTTCTTGCGGATCATGAGCGATTCAGCCGCGATATTTGCAGAATATTCACCGAGAATTTTTGCCAGCGTAGAGACAGTGACACTCTTACCGTTCTTCCCGCAACCATACAGGATAAAAAATATCTGTTCAGGGTTTGTGGCTAATAACGAGTATCCAGCCATTACCTGGAAATCTGATATGAAGGATTTGTCGCCATTGAAAATCAGGTCCAGATGCGATTCCCATGTCGGGCATTTTGCGTCTTTGTCATACATGCAGCCCATAACCCGACTGCAAAAATCCTCACGACGGTTGTCCCTGAACGAGAAATCCCGTAAATCCAGTGTGCCGTTTGGGAAGTTCAGAAGGTCAGGATACTTATCGAACTCTTCCGGGAGGATTGGAAGTGCAGACCGTGCGAGCGAAATAAGACCTTCAATCCTCGAATGGTTCTGGCTTGTTGCCGCCCATCTCCACATGGCCGCACGTTCGGTATCGCCATCAATGATACTTGCCTCGTCCCCGATATACCGGACGGTCCGTTTTGCAAGGTCCGTGATAAGGCCTTCTTCGTCACGTTTCCACCGGGTCTGGTCCCAGATATACCACGATTTTTCCGGGTGACAATACCTGCAATCCCGGCCGAACCGTGCCACGAACCGTTCACTGTTTCCAAGGTCGGTCTTTTCAAAATTTTTTGTAGTAGGTGTGATACTGTTCTGTCTTGACCGGTCCGCCTCTTCAGCAAGCCTGATCTTGAATATCGGGTCTGTTGATGTCTTACTAACCCATTCAGAAAGAAGATTGGTATTGTCAAGAATTTCTTCAGTGCATTTGGCACCGACTTTTATCAACTTGTATGCCTGATTAATAAGAGTATCATTATTTTTGATGGACGAATCGGTGCCGTTCATACTGCCTCTCTTTTTTTTACAAAAAACAGTTATTCGATCACCATACACCACACTTGGTTTCTCGAATTACTTTGCCCGCTAATCCGCCTGGCATTCCGTTTCTTCATATAGACTGTAATTGCACGGCGGACACCCTGCCTTGACTTGATAGTCCACGAACTGTGTTCTTTCAGGAACTCTTCAGCCAGGGCGTTCCTGTGGATGATAGGGTCAGTTTCTCGTGCCAGGCGACGGTCGAGCCATTCGGACACATCATGGTCTTCGGTGAGCATACCTGATCACGCCCTGGTATCCGCACCTTCCATGATGCGTTTATTGAACTCCTGGATCCCGGCAATCCGTAACCGAGAACCACAGATCTGGCACCGGTATGGTGTGGCCCCCGGTCGGTATGCCGGGTGAGTGATGACCGTGCTTATTTTACCCCGGAACCGGAACCCTATCGTCCCGCAATTATCACAGATGACATTGATCATATCATCCACTCCCATTAGGATGATCTATCCAAGGAGTTCTCTCGCGTACTCTCTGATGAGATGCGCATTTTTCACGCGGGCTTTTGCGTCCTCGACATCGGCCGCATTGAAATAAATTTTCAGGGCCCCGCCTTTTCCAGGAGTACCGATCTCGATACTGTCCTGGAACAGCGGCCCCTCCTGCCGGTGAATGTGGGTGACAGTGACCGGCCGGTCATGATAGGTATACCAATCCTGTTTCATGGAACACCTCACGGATCGTATATTTTCGGCGGGACTTTCGTCCACTTTTTCCCACATGGTGCAGGTGCTGGCGGGGATTCGGCATCGATGACCGGTGATACCGGTCTGGCATCATTGTTCATGGGACCACCATCAATCATCGCATGCCGGTCCTCTTCTTGGGAATATATCCCACTGATAGCAAACGCCCGGCGTAACGCCTGGGATTCTGCTACCTTCTGGATCATGGTCCGCGGCATCTTCTGCCACTGGCCCCGGCCCGAATTGTATTCTTTCTCGTGAACTTCAACACTGAACGGATGGGACATGTCTTTCCGATACACTTTGGCCCACCCAACCAGGCCGGTGACATCTTCCCGCACACCGCTTTCCATGCCATCAAACTGGCCTGATGAATGTGCGATTTTCAGGAACCCATCTCTACCGGTGAATATGGACGCGGGACGTGCAGGGTCATATTTTATTGCCCATATCTCACGGCGTAACGGGTCGAGTTGGTATGTTTTAGCCTGGTAGAGAAGCAACTGGAACTCCGTCTCCGTGCACCCCTGAGCAACGGTGTCCCGGACGAGTTTGATCTTATCGGCATCAAACTCGATCACAGCCTGGTGTTGCTGTTGTGGGGATACCTGGACAACTGCGGTTCCGTCCATCAGGCATTCCCCCCTCGTTTTGCCATGACGATCTCATCGTACGTGAAGAGATAGAAGTTACAACAGAGAATCTGCCCTCTCTCACGCGGGACAAACCGTATATCACATTCGTTACAGGAACACCGGTGATGTGAATCTATATATTCACACATCCGGAATACTTGTACTGGTGGTTGCCTCGAGGCCGCCTGGACAGGGACACATGTGCAACCGCCATCATTCTTACATGTCATTCTCGTTACCTCTGATCACCTTATACCCACGAGCGGCAAGCTCGTCGGCAAAAACTTCTTCAAGGCCGGGAAGACCAATCCTGTGGCAATACGCCCGGATTGTCTCCCACTGGAACACGATACCAGGACTGGAAATCATGACTGGACTTCTCCAACAGGTGTTACTTGTGTTTGTTCGTCTGGAAATCCAGATACTCCTTTCAAGATAATCTCTCGAATAAGATCTGATCTGGAAATTCCTCTGCGTTCAGACAACTGATCCAAACGTGAGATCAGCACACTTTCAACACGTGCTGAAATCACACCATACTCCATTTTTGTTTGCATAATGTTACGATATCGTTGTATACATATATATCTATCTATTTCGTTCCAGATTGATTCGTAAGGAATTTTATATTATTAAAAAAAAATAATTTAATATGATCGATAAGGGGGAAAGTGAAAAAACAATACCTATTGCCGTAATACATATATATATCATAGAGACTTGAACCTGGATGGATTTAAGCCGCCAGGGGGAATAAAGACAAATAGGTTCAAGTCCTTAAAATTTTAAATACCAATTCTTATAGGGGAATAATCCCCTAAAAAAAGATTTTTAGTTCCCGCAACAGGACGATTCCGGGACAGAGATTGAAAGGGTAAACACTGTGTGGTGGCCACTGTGGTACTGGATTGTGCTGTAACATGCGCCATCTATACAGATCCTGGCCCGTTCACCGTTCACGAAGAAATATAACTGTGTGCCTTCCTTGACATTGATCATCCCTTTACCCGGTACCGGGTATCCTGTGGCCATGAGTTTCAGGTCGAACGTCCCCTGCCCGAAACACCCGTTTGCATCAGTCGTGATGCAGTCCGGCCGGACACCATCACCGACAACACAGACCTGGGTGCCTTCGGGTGCAGGCCGGTCATTGATGAGGACACACCCGCCGAACGTATGTGGGATCCTCGGAAGCTCGGGCGCATCTTCCGGGTTCATGGGGAAGATCTTATTGTAGACATTCGGGTTGGATTTCGGACATGCGGCCGTCGCCGGGAGAGCGACAACCGCCAGTATCAGGCAGAACGCCAAAAATCGTTTCATAATAGTTACAATATTGTAACATATATATATCACTTTGTGTCTGAGATACTTTTATGAATTATTCCTGTAACTCTCTTTTATGAGCACTCGAAATTTCAGGAGCCGAGAGGCATACAGGAAATGGCTGGCATATGGTCATATCCACAAGGTCTTTGATATGACACCCGGCCATCAGAAGATTAAGATCGGCGGGCGGCCTCACCGGGTAAAACACTAAAAAAGGGTTAGGATTAGTAGTTCCGGTCGATAATAATCTGTTCTGACCCGTCCGTAAATTTACCGGTGATTATCAGACGCCGGGACTTGATAGATTCAGAATTGTTGAACACATAACCAACAGTAAATGGACCTCTGTCAGTATACGAATTAATTACTGTATTGTTTGATGGATACAATACTTTGAGTGTCAATTCATTCAGAGTAGGAAGATCAGATCCACCCTGGACCGTGACAACTGCATACCCATCGGTGTTCTGGGATACAACCAGACCGATATTCTTTGCAGACACCTGTGATCCAACAAGCCCGAACACAAATGCGGCAATAACAGCCGCGAGGATGACCGTGATGGCCACCATCAGGATAACACCGAAAACCGGTGATACTGCCTCTTCATTCTTCATAACAGATTCACCTCTTCAGATGTTGAACTGGATTTCTCCAGGACACTGTACTAGATACTCTTTGCCTTAGATATATATATATTTGTGAAAAACATATTGGAATATTGCCCCGAGAGGGGGCACCTCGATTGGGTTGTGGGCTGGGTACTGCCTCTCCCCACAACCACGCTGTTCTGTTACGTATTGTAAACTATATGATGCGATATACCTCACATGGCAAAAATGGCAAGGATTGCTGCCAGTCTCGCTACGATTTTTATGTAGGTGATGACCCATTCATCGAACGGGTGCGGGTCGAGGAAATGGGTTGACATAATCCTACTTTTTATCAATCTATTTAACCACCGTCACATACTCAGATGGGATCCAGGTACATTCTGAATGCCCTACCCAATAAGGGCAATCCTCACATGAATCGAATACTTCACACGGCGGGATGTAATGGCATGACCTTATTCTTGATGGTTTTAATGATTTTAAATCTTGTAATTCAGGGAAATAGAGTATAGATTCAAATGAAATATAATCAATTATTTCCGGCTTGCCTAAATCCCAAGCCTGCCCACAAGCCCTCGAAATCAGGTCTAATGATGAATATCTTATCATTTTTTCATCTCCTACTTTTTATCAATATCTCCAATATCGACAATACGCCCGCACTTTGAGCATTCCAACCAGACACCTGTCTGGTTACCCTTCTTCTCCAGACTTCCCCCGCACGATTTGCAGGTTTTAACAATAGTCATTTGCCAGAAATTCATGTTCTTCCTCCCCATCCTATCACATAAGGTTTTATCTGTTCTCTCTCCACTGCAGAGAATGGGAGAGACAGGTAGTGTTCTTGCATCGTCCTGATGTCATGACCAAGTGATGCGGCAATCCGTAAGCCATCCTCCGGATATGTGACCATTAACCAAGATACCCAGGTTTTCCGGCACATCTTTGGCGTAATTCCCTTCTCATCAAGACCGGCCTTCCTGGCTGCCCGTTTCAGGTCTTCACGCCATCCCATACGGGAGATGCGTTTTATCCGGCCATCCTGGATGGCTGATACCAAATCTCGGATCGCCCGATTCCCGATATTCGAGAGCATCACGGACCGCTCTTTGTACCGGGTTTTAACCTTCTTGATAGCCGCTTTAGATAGGTGGATATACTGACGATCCGGTTGGAACCAGTGAGGATTCTCACAAAAAGCCCAAAATTCCTCGACTCTCATTCCAGTGAATAAGAGCCCGTCGAAAACGAGGCGATGAGTGGGATTTAATTCCGCCCTCAACCGTTCATATTCGTCAGGGGAAAGGATTTGAGCCCCTGACTTCCAAATGTTGGTCATGGATGTCAATATTATGAGTGGTCATCCGGTAATGGACACCAAGTTGGGATGGTGGATGGGTCCTCAATTCTTTTATAAGTCTCAATTACCCCATCAATCCATTCTTTCACTCCTCTACATAAATGTCAACGTCCTCCATCAATGAGCTTGCAAAACCCATTCATTGGTGGAAGGGTATCTCTCTTCCATGCCATACAACGCTCTTTCAAACAAACAACCTCATAGAGCATCCATTCTTGATCTCCTCCTGACTCAACAGTTGAATAGACAATTGGTTTTGACATAAACGGACAAATCATGTTAGCAAACCTCTTTGTTCTTCATAGTCTCTGCCATCTCTGCTTGGCTTGGCGTCGCATAGTGCGCCTGGATAACCTCGATAGTATCCCCGGTCAGCTCCGCGACCTGCTCCGGCGACCATCCTGCAGCCTGGCAGAACTTCACACAAGTCGCCCGGAGCGCATGAAACGGGCGGGGACCGATCCCGGCCTTCTCGCACAAGGCGTTGAACCGGTTGTATGCTTGCCGGTCCTTGAAGGAGAAGAGGGTGTCCTGCCCCTTGGGGAGGGTTCTGATCAGCATCCTGATCTCCTGCTCGAGCCGTGGTCCGAGAGGGACCACACGGACCCGATCCCCCTTCTTCCTCTCCAGGTAGGTGAGCTGGTGGTTGTGAAAGTCGATGTTGCTGACCTTCACACGCACCAGGTCACCCCGCCGGAGGCCTAAGGAAACCGCGAGCATCACCATCACGCGATCTTCCAGCGATCCACATACTGAAAGTATCGCTTCGTACTCTTTCCGGGTAAGTGCTTTCTCACCCGTACGATACCTCTGTTGCTTCATTCATGCTCCACATATGCAGACCCGCCGTTCTCTCTCACCGCTTGAGCATATTCCTCGGCTTCTCTCCACCGATCGAAAGATTCCCAGGATCTTTCATTTCCCACTTTGGTATGAACCACCCACATTGTTTTCCTCTTTTGTTCTGCAATATGTAATATATTACCAATTGGCAATAAACCTTTCTATTGAAATGTGGTGCACATTGCCTTTATTCTGGGAAGTCGGCACTTTACATTCCTGGCAGAAGTAAGGTATCTGTTCAGCTCAAACTCGTATTTGAGAGAAAATAAAAAGTATAGGAAGTATAGGAAGTATGGAACTTTCTGTTTTATGCACCGATGTAAGTGTCACTCTTGAGAATATGAAAAAACGGATATTGCTTATCTACCCAAAAATAAAAGACCGCATTGGGTGTCATAAATTCTATGAACCATTTTCGTTGTTTCATCTTTACACCTTATCTACACGTGTTTCATTATTTTTATAGTAAAATTTTCTCCATTCACGTTCTGGGCATAGGTCATCTTTCCCCCTGATACACTGGCCATGTGCAATCCAGTAACAGGTTTTCCATCCACATGCGGGATACCCTAATCTGCCTCTCATCCTTTACATCCTATCTACTGACGTCAACCTCAATCAATCGGCCTGAGTTGCCGACCACGTTTGGGTGAGCTCGTCGGTTCCTGAGCCTGTTGCACGGGTTGTGGCGGAGTCTGTGGTTCTGGTTCATCCGGTATCACAAGGACATCGATACAGAACTGGAGTGCCTCGACCTCTCCGGATGTAACAACAAAACCTGTCCGCTGCATTCTTTCAATCAGACCCTTAATACGGTCATAATAGATGGCAGACTCAAGCCGGTCCGCCTCGGTAGATCCTGTGTAGGTCACCATGTTACAGAATAGTATACATATGTATATAACTTTTTAGATTTGCACTGATGCGATCCGGTGGTAATCCTGGACTGCCCGGTCATAGACAAATACTGTTACCGTGCTATTTGGAGAGACAAACGGGAGATGGATATACATCCCAGGGTTTGGGCTCACGAATTTCTGTTCCGGCCGGGGACAACCGGAACACGTGACTTTCACATGATCAATGAATGAGTCAGTCCATCCTCCATACCATCGGATATAGACATCGTTTCCTGCACGGGAGATATTCACAGACGGAGGGTGGTTTGATGTCTGAATGAAGATCCAATCTGTTTCGGAAAGTGATGCAAGGTATAAGGTACTGCCGATCACGAGAAGACCAATTCCGGCCAGGCAGAACCATGGGTTTATACCACCCGGTAATTGCATTTCTTGCATCGCCACACTATACGGGTTTTTGGCCGTTTCGTCACCGGGTTCTTAAACGTAACTTCCCCGGCCTGGACCATCTTTCCGCCACAGATCTTACACGTCTTCATGATTCACTCCCAGGTGTACTGGTCATATCCCTGCCTTGCAATCAGTGTCTTGATGAAACAGGCAATTCCAATCAGGGGAAACAGGAAACACAGGCCATAGTAGAGGTTATTTGCCATGTTATAATTTCCCCAGTTCATGGCCCAACCATTATCCGCATATTCATCGAACCATCCCATACCATCGAAAAAATTGTGCATGTGGTCCAGGACAACCCCGCCGGTAAGTGCCATGACGATACCCATGAGGCAACATGCGAGCATGATCACGAACCCGCCCCACAGGTCACGGAAATTGGACATCAATCACCTCTTTGCCATGTATTTTGACACGACTTTTGCCGCCCGCTCTTCCTTTGTCATATGTCCGGCCTGCTCACCAACCCCGAGATACCGGATCCAGAGTTTCATCAGGCCACCGGCCGCAAACCCACCGAGGATCCCAATCCCGGCGGCAATACTTACACCGATTACAGGTTCCATTATGCTCCTAACCTCTTCTGTTCCAATGCCCGCACGACCATCCAGATAAATGCCCCGATTATGGTAAATACCGGTAACCACCAGAATGCATTCAAATTCCACTGGATAGCACTCTTGGTCTGCACTGACATCTCACCATCCTGGATGGCACTGTTCGTGTAATCTACAAAACCGTTCATCATCACGGCCATTGCCGCAAGGACCAGGGCTGCCCCGAGGATGAAGATGACAAACATATACCACCCATAGGCGACCCCGTCATCGTTCAGGTGAAACTGCATTTAGTAACATTATGGTTTCACCTTATAAAAGTTTACATGATTATAGAATAATGGAACGCGCGCGAGGAGGAATACTTCAAAACTATTTCAAAAAATTTTGGTATGAGTAATTATTATTATCCCTGTATCGCGCCTACCGATAATTTCTTTAGATTTTTCCCAGAAGTGTCAACGCCATGATATTCAAACTCACCTTTAGCTATCCAGCTTCGAGCTGTTGCCTGTGGGACTTTACATTCTTTCATGGCAATCTTCCAGGCCTGGTAGAACGGTGTTCCACCTTCCATGATTTCTTTTGTCTTCATCACAAATGCATAGGAATGCTGATGCATCCTCTCTTTTGCTGTCACTCGTTGCGGTTTTGAAGGGCATGTATCGGTTATCTGTTCTTTCCTCATCTGGACAATCTTTGCTGTTATCTCCTGCCTCAGCTCCTTATACCGCCTGGCAAGCTCATCGGGCGGTTTCGGAATTGCATAGATGACGAACTTGTTGCGGTTGATCTGGAGGTATGGCTGGATAATCTTGCCTTCCCGGAACATTGTCTGTGGCTCGAACATCTTGATGGTGACGAACCCGAGCTTGAAGAACTGCTGGTATGTCTCTGCATAATGTGAGACCAGGGACCGGGGCACCTTGTCGAGCAGGAACTGGTTTGGGACAGAGAACATCTGGACTGTGTTATCCACCCGGTTGATCTGGAAAATATCGTTTTTTGCCTTATTCTCTTCGTTCTGCCAGTTCCGTGCACCCCAGCCGATACCTATATCGTCGAACACCTTGACGGCATATTTAGACTGGAGCCCCATGACCTCATTGGCCTTGTTCGGGTCGATGATGGCGACGTTTGTCTCGATGTCGAAATAGTCTTTCCATGACCCGCCGACAATCTCAGCGATCTCACAGGCCGTATGGTATGCGAGAGACAGCTGGGCAAACGATTTACCCGTGCCTTTTTTCCCGACGATGAGGAACGATATGTCCTGGTTGAACGGGCTCGTCACAGTCTCTGCAAAGAACCGGGAGATCCTGTCGAACTTCCTGCTGACATGGCCTCCTGTCTTGTCCGGTCCGCGTGCGATGCTTCTCATCCGATTCCCACCTTCAGCCTGTGCGATATTCCGAGGAACTCGTCATAGAATGCATTGACGTCACCGAGGATCTCCATAGTTGCGTCTATGATCTCTTCATACCGTTGTTCGTTATCGATATTCTTCTTTTTTATCTCGAAGAGTAATTCCTTGTATTTGTCCATCACTTTGCCACGGATGTCGTCGTCGGTAATCGAGGAGATCAGGTACTTGGTGTATGTGATCAGGCGTCTGTCGGTTGGAGACTGTTCCGGGTCGGAGATGATCCTGCCGAGCTGTTGCCTGCATATGAAATAGAGTTGCAGGTATCCGTCCTTGGACCCGCGTGTAGGCCGGTCGAACTCTATCACATCTTCCACAGTCGTGGTTGCGGTTTCTGACATCTGTTCGCCTCACTACGTGCTGATGGTATGGATTCCTCGTTTTTCGAGTGCCCTGCCCCATCTCCAGAACAGGTCTATCCCGACAACAGCCCTCCTGTCAGTGATTGGGTTCTTGTGGTCCAGCCATTTCCAGATCTCGTCAACCAGGTCTTTCTCATCGGCCATATGTTTGGATTTCGATGTCTGGAAGAACAGATTTGCAAAGTTCTTGTAAAACTCAGAGAACAGCAACCGGTTGACATGCCCTTTCATCTGCATCAACTGGAGCATGGCCGCTGCACTCTCTGACGTGACACTGTAGAGCGCATCTATCTCGTTCCTGTAGAGTTTATGGTCGTATTGCTGGACGATTTCCGTCGTCATGATACCTACCCGTTCATTTGCTCTGCATCAGGATGAACACGACTACACCGACAGCCCCGATAACCATCACGAACGCAAACGCCCATTTCATGATGTCGAAATATCTCTGGAACTCTGCCCTCAATAACCGCTCAAGATCGGCAACAACCTGTTCAAGATCATTGACCATAAACGTCACCGGGTTCATCGCATGGGCCGCGTTGTATGCAGTCGGAACGTTCACGTCGATTGCCTGCCGTTTGCATTCGTCCTGGAATGCCAGGACTGCCCGGACGAACTCTTCCACGGTGAGTGGTTCGCCTGTCTCCCATTTCGGGTTCTCTCTGTTGATCATCACCCGTGCGTTGTGGACCAGGTGGCCTCGTTTCATCTTGCAAAATGCCATGAGGTCACGGTCGTTCAGGAACGAGAGTTCCGGGAACTTCCGGCCAATCTCCCTGCATTTCATGAACCCAAGGACGTTTACTGCCGACAACGGTGTGAGCTGGGATGTGGCATAGGAGAACATGTACAGGCCTCCACCCCAGTTTTCCGGCTGGGTGTTGTGGAGCTGTGCAGGGTCAATCAGATGCCCATCGTTTTTCGGGTCTTTGAACAGCGGAGACCCTTTCTTATCCTTTTCCCCTACGATGACCTCCACCATCCCGGTACCAATATCTGTCCTCCGCACGCATGGCAAATCCTTTTTCCTGCATTTCCTGAACACGAACCCTTCGTATCCGAACCGGCGGAGGTCGAGGAGATACCAGACGAGAATGACGATGATAAGAATAAGAATTGTCGGGACTGCTATGATATACTCAAGCCCGATAGGAATTTGTGGTAATGCCATACCATTACCCTCCTAATAAGCCAAAGAACCTGCTTTTCGGTTTATTTGACGCCCGTGCATCTTTGATCACCTGTGTCTGTGTGCTCTCGGACGCCATTGTGATCTTGTGCTGCCGCTCGATCTCATACCCGTTCTCTGCTCGGGAGAGGTAATGCATGAAATCCCATTCGGTCTGCATCGGGAGAGAGACGACAACCGGGTTGTCGAGGTCGAACGTCTCGTAATTGACTTTGTTGATTGTCATCATAATGCGGAGCCGGATAACACTCTCAAGTTGCGTAAAGGTTTTCTGGCCGAGTAATGACAGGATTTTGCTCTTATCGAACGCCGAGTTCCACAGTTTCTTCCAGATCCTCTGGCACCCGACTGACAGAGTCTGCATCTCGATCCAGTTGATGGAGTACTGTTTGATGTCGGTCTCTGCCAGCTGTGCTTTCTTGATGAACGCTTCGTTTATGAACTGCTGGTCTGGAGTGGGTTGGCGATCGATGTTCCGATCATCCTGGTATTCAAAATTGGAATCATCGTATTCAGTCATACGAGGAAGAAAAGAGGTATAAAGGGGGAAAAGGTGGTGCAAAAACCCCCTTTATCCAGTTTGTTCACTACGCTACACCCCTGATCACCATGATGATAATTGCGGCCAGGATTACAAGCCCGACTATGAGCAGGAACGGAGTAAGCATCTCCCATACATCAGAGCCTGTTTTCAGGTCGGTGTTGTAGGTTGCATTCCACTCACTGTCAGCCTGGAGTGTTGGCATGCTGGATTCAAGCTGACCACCGATGACGGGGCCGAGCATGAAGACGATTGCAAGTGCGAGAATGCCCACACCTGCACCGACAAGCATGCCGATATTAATACCGCCTCCTCTTGCCATGGGAATTGGTATGGTTTGTAACCTTTCACCTCACTGATAGTAACTATATAGTCATAATATTTAAACGTTTACATATGTAAACAAAACAACCTTCACCATACAGGTATGATCATACCATCCGTTACGAGATCTGTCATTCTCGTCAATCTACAGCGGTCAGAAAAGAGGTTGTTTACCTGACTGCACGAACCAACATAAACCCGCCGAATATCAGGCCTGATACCACGACGAGGATCGCCATGACATCAAAGATGGTCAGGCCTGTCTGGACCAGCCCGGTCGTGGCATTGTAAGCGTCCCTCGTCTCGTTTGACATGTTGGTCAGGTTCATGGCCGCCTCGGTGTTCCCGAAGATCTGGCCGCTGAACATGATGGCCACGACAAAGAAAACGAAAAGGATGCCGATGATAAGTATCGGACCGAACATTCCCGATCGTCTTGCCACTTCATATCACCTCTTCTGTGTTCTCTCTCACTGCCTCGATTACTGCGAGGATACAGATAATCAACATCATTACACCAATAAACCCGAAGAACCAGGATAACCCTGTATCGACAATTTCCACATGTTTCACAAGGTATGTGGACATGACGGACGAGTTGACAGTTACGGACTGGTCGGTAAGGACATGCGGTTCCGTGATGAACCCGTTCGTCAATGACACGGAAAGGAAGAAAGACAGGATAACTGCAATGACAGCACTGTAGACGTGCATGTAATTCCTATTCTCGTTATCAATGAACGTGTAGAGCATCAACCCGAGATCAATCCATGCCAGCACCATGAACCCGAGCACGGGTATCCGTGCCTGCGGGATCTCGCCCTGGATTGGTGGCGTTCCCGTCGGTGTGGGTGTGGGTGTCGGAATTGGTGTCGGGGTTGCACATGGGATTGTGATGAAGTTATACCGTGTCTTCGTGTCCGACCCATATGCACCCCACACTGTCAGGCTGACATTATACGTCCCGTTCGACGAATATTGATGGACGGTGTTCCGGGAGTTTGAGTATGTTCCGTCGCCAAAACTCCAGTTCCATGCATACAGACTGCCTCCTGTTGAGTAATCGGCGAAATAGAACGTATCTCCGACGTTTCCACATGTTGCACTGACAGTGAAATCGGCAATGGGGGCACCGATGTTCGGAGTAACGGTAATGTATCCCGTCTTTTTGGTCGAGTTGATGACAGAAAATGTGGTGTTTGTGATTGTCAGAGATACGTTATACGTTCCGGATGTTGTATACGTATGTGCAGGGTTCTGGTCTGTGCTGTTCGGTGTGCCGTCACCGAACGACCATTCGTATGTGATCGCCAGCGGGGAATGATCACTCGCATCAAAGAACTGGACAGATAGCGGGTTGGCTCCACTCGTGGGTGTGCCGAAAAAATCAACGGTCATGTTCCATGATGTGATATATGCGGTTTTTGTTATCGATTTTGAATATGAGTATGTCGTGTTTGTCAGCGTTAACGTTACATCGTGATACCCGGCTATTGTATACGTGTGTGCCGGGTTCTGGTCTGTGCTGTTCGGTGTGCCATCGCCGAACGACCAGTTGTAATTATCAATAACAATATATCCTGTTGAATTATCAAAAAAGTACACATCTAATGGGTTTTGACCAGATGTTGGGGATGCATAGAAATCAGGAATTATATCAAATATTTCTTCACTCCCCCATGCCGATACTGAAGGTTCGTTTGCAACAAACTTCCTGATAAAGAAATTATCCATAACGACACTGAGATTCACATCTGCATTTTCCAAACCATATAATGCAACCGTGTTAAAGGTCACATCCGAATAATCCCCGCCACATTTTGACCACGTTCCTGTTTTTCCAGAGTCAACGAAGAACGAATAGGACGATGATGTTTTTCGAATTTTCAGGTATGCTGGTAGTGTTGTAGAGGAGATGTATGCCACGTCAGCAGTTCCGATTCTATGGAGATAGTAACCATTACCTGTAACCCGACATCTGCCAAATCTATAACCATGAGTATCATCCTGATACACAGCCATTCCTGCTTCAGCATTCGATACATCGGTATAAGAGTCAAGTGTAACAACAATCTCCACCTGATCAGAGGGCAAGGAATTCAGTTTAAGGACTTTCTGGTTTCTTCCTGATGTCCACCAGTCGTTATTTTGGGAACCGGTATAATCCATGCGGAGTTTCCCTCCGGACTGGTAAATATTACCATTCCCAGAAAGAATCGTCCATTTTGATGTATTGAGAGAACTACCGGGGAAATCGTCAAAAAAGATAAATGTATTATCTCCACTACTCACCGCTGTGGCCGCGGAATTGCCATAGTAGATGTATATATTCGAGGTTCCTGCCGGGATCGACGGGACTTTCACCCACACTGTCGCAGAAGAAGAACTCGATGTTTCAATCCAATATGGGCAGTCCGTCCCGTTCTCCATAACAAACCGGATATCGTCATAATCCGATTCACATTTTGTTCCAAGATAAACGGTAAATCCAGAATCCGTGCCGGTTGACCGGTAAATCGTGAATTTGAGCTGGTAATTCGTGAGGTCAGAGCCCGTATTATTGAGCGTTATTTGTTTCCTATACGTCCAATCTTCAAGTGAGACCGGCCACACTCCGGCAGCAGCCGCCTGGGATGCTGAGAAAATGATGATCGTGATGAATGCGATGAAAATCAGTTTTTCCAAGTTAGGTTCAATCATCGTCATCACCCCATTCCCAGAAATCCATCACGCTGAGTACAACCATAACTGTGGAAAACACGAGGATGAGCCAAAAGTGACAGTAATACAAGTTTCCAGTCAATCCTCGTCTGAGTCATAGTCCTGGATTTCACCACCGGTAAGTTCGCCGACAATCTCAATTACCGCAAGCAGTGTCACGATGAGCATGACGACACCGAGGAACACAAACACCCAGCCAAGACCCGTATCCATCATCGGAATCGTAATGGTGGTGTAGGAATAACTCAGTGACGTATTGTTTGTTGTCTGGTTCGTTGCCACCGGGACAACATCGCCGACATTCCCACCCATTACATTTACTCCGAGCAGAAACCAGAGAATTGTTGCCGTTACACCGGTAAAGATATGACCGAATATCCTGTTCTGGTTATCGAGAAACGAATAGACCGACAGGACCAGTGCACCGGCCGACAGCCCCCAGAACAGAAACGGCGGGATCATGTCACCGCCTCCGGTTGATCCGTTTCAGTGTCCAGTCGTAATCCTTATATTTCTGTTTCTTAACCTTTACCTGAATCTTCCGTTCTTCCTGCATGAATTTCCGGATGTTCTTTTTGAATTTCTTTTTCAGGAACAGGTCAAGTTTGTTACAGGCTTCACCGATCGTTCTGCCCCGGAACTTCCCCAGATCGTCGATCTTGATCTCGACATAGTTGGTCATTTACATCCGCTCCTTCATCAGCGAGTAGATTACGGCCACGATAGCCAGTGCTATGAACACTCCGGCCAGCAGAGAGAACTGGGACGGCACGAACAGGAGCAGGAACCCGCCGATGATGATAAACGCAACACTTGCAGGAACCATATCGGATTGCATCAGCCACATCGCAACGAACGGCGATGCCACGATGAGTATCAGGGCAAGATACCCGATGATCTGGTTATAGACAAGCAGGTGCCCTGACAGGAGTTTCGTCCAGTTGACGGTTGTCTCTTCTTCTGTGGTTGGCGACCTGTTTCCGCCGATAGATTCCCAGATCATGTTATATGCGTCGGTCGGCATCGTCGTGATTGTCCCTGTCGCCGTGACGCGGGTATAGTTCCCTCCGGATACCGGAGCTGCTGACAGTGCTGCAATAACCACGACAGCGAGAAGGAAAACGGTTGAATATCTCATTTTTATTCCATCCCCTGTTCAGTATGACCGGTGATGAGCTGGTATAACCCGTTCAGTTCGACGTACCAGACCGGACCCTGGAACAACATCCCGATAGGAATTGAGTATGCCAGCGGGATCCCGAACCCTGACAGTATCGAGCAGAACAACGGGAGGATGGAGAGGATCGCAAGGAACCCGGACACCATCGCTTTCATGAACGTCTGGATCACAAAATATATGAAGAACGGGTTCAGGCCGGTGAACATGACCTGAGAACTCACGTCTTTCACGTTCTCTTCTGTCACACCCTGGTATTGTGCTCCCGGAATCTTTGTGTTCAGGAACCCGAGATCATTGATGGAACTCGTGGCAAACCCGAGGATGAATAGGAACAGGGCTATGCTCCACAGTTTCATATCAGACCCACCTCTCTTTCTTGCTCCTCACCATGATGAGATACGCAACAGACAGGACAGATGCCAGCAGGAGTGCCGGGACGGCCGTCGTGATGATTGCGTTAAGCCACCCGAGCGCAAGGAATATCCAGCCGAGGAACGACATGACAAGCGGCGCATGTGGTGCGGATATTCCGCCAAACAACAGGCCGACGAACAGGATGAGGAAACACGACATCAGTGCCAGTTCCGTGTCTGTCAGCCCAAGCGGGTTGACCTGTTCCGGCGGGAACGAGACTGCGAAGTCCCGTTCGAACGTCCATGTCGTATGGTTGGGTCTTACCCGGATGAAATAACTCTGGCCGGCACAGTTCGTGACGGTGAACGTGTGCGTGCAGTTGTTGGTCAGGCCGGACCAGGAGCTCAGGCAGATCTCTGCACCTCCGGGAGTCGTGTTCGTCTGGTTCAGGTAGACAATGCCACCCACCGTCCCGCCGGTCAGGTCAGAATACGTGAGAGTGATGTTTCTGTCCTTGCTCGTCGGACCGTCGCCTGTTGTGACAGTGCAGTTGATCATGGCGTTGATGTCTGACCCGCCCTTGTACCAGCTCGCGTTCCCGAACTCCGTGGCGAGGATCAGGTAATGGTCGCTCTTCGGGTAGACCGATAGGTTATTATTGATCTCGCCTGGTTTGTAGAACTGGCATTCGTATTTCACGGGTTCGAGCATCAGGAAATTGATCTGGCCTTTGTAGTCGGTATATCCACTCATCGTTGAGGTCGCTATCGGCGTGCCGTTCTCCTCGATGCCGAACAGCTGGTATACCCACTCCCACGGTCCGACGGTCGTCTCATACCCTGTGCAGTTCACCATACAGTCGGGGATCGGTTTCCCCCAGATGGTCTGGACGGTGAACTCCACGGATTTCGGTGCGTAACTGATTCCTGCACCACGTTCGCCTTCTTTCTGGAGATACACAGTGACCGTCTTGTCCTGGTCCATGATCACCGACGTGCTGCCCGGATAATACCCAATCGCGTCTGCCGTGACTGTGTATGACCCATATTGCAGGCCGGTGAACGTTGCAACCCCTGTTGTCGTTGTTGTGGACTGGCCGGTATCGAGATCGAGAGAGACTTCCGTCCCCGTAATCAGGCTCCCACCAAGGTCCCGGCAATACACCGTCAGCGTGGATGTTTTCTCTATCGTGCAGTCTTCCCGGTTGAAACACCCGGACGCCAGTGTGCAGGATTTGGTATATGTGGTATATCCGGCCTTGCTGCATGACAGCGTGCATGGCCCGCCTGACGGGAGGTTGTTGCACTGGTACCAGCCTCCTGCACCGGTCGTGCACGATGTTTCCCACCCGTCGCCGGTGATGGTGATGTTGCATCCTTCCGACAGTGTCCAGTACGGACCCTGCCAGCAGAGACCACCGATAGCCGTCCCGTCCACGCTTGAGTTATAGTATGCTGTCGTTGCGTTGCTGCTGTAACCTGGTTCTGGTCCGCCGGCCGGGACAAGCGGGACGTCAACCCGGTATACTCCTTCAATAACCGGCGTGAAATCCATTTTGTACCCGACATACCCGCTCTTGGACGCATTGACACCGAGCGACCAGTCGGTTACCAGCCCGGTGGTGATCTCGTACCAGCCCGTTGCATTGCTTGTTGTTGTCTGGTCCACGCCAAGCTGTGTGGCGGTTACCGTGCAGGACGAGAGCGTGGAGTTCGTGGTTGCGTCGTATGTCTCGCCCTGGACCCAGACTTCTCCGCTCCCTGGCAGCATGATATAGGCATCGTCATACACCAGCAGGTATTCAGTGCCGGAACTCTTGTCTGTCGCTGTGAGGACTGCGTAATATGTTCCGGTCTGTGGGAATGTCGTGCCGACGTCGATACTGTACGTTTTTGTGGCACCTACCGGCCGGGACGTGATGAGCGTGCTGGTCTTCTGTTCCGTGTTCTCGTCCCAGATCTCGATCCTGTAGGTATAATCATCGGTGTCCCAGTTGGATTCTGCAATCGAGAATGTGACCGTCGCCGTTTCTCCTTTTGCATATTGAGTCTTATCCCACTGCACCGATGTGCCGCTGGTGGCGATGGCTTTGTACCAGAACGTGTCACTCGCCGTGCTGCCGCCGATTTGCACCCGGTACTGCCCATACGGTGCGCCGGAATTGAATAGTATTTCTGTCAGATTAAACGTTAAGATACCTGCGTAACTATTGGTAATATTCGTTTTATATACCTGTGTTCCGGTTCCAACATGTTCAACAACAACCGTTGCGTTCCCATCATCTGTAGCGTATGAACAACGCATTGCGTTGGTAGATTCCTGAACCAATGGAGCGGAATAAAGACCACTGAATCCCGAATCGAATATATCTTTTGCAACGAACCAGGATTGAGGGGGACAGGATATAACATTATGCTCTTCATTTGTTCCAGCGACTATATTATCATAACAAAGATCAGGTGGAGATGGCCAGTTTGAATAAGATCCAAATCCAAAATAATATGGGACGGTTGTACCAATAGAGTCGGTCATTAATAACACACCATTTTTATAAACATATAGTGTTGATCCGGATCTCACGAATTCAAATCTGGTATATGCTGCTGTTGATCCCGTATAAGCAAAATTTGTCTCCCTTATTAAATTTTTATTTATATCAAAAAGATAAAATGATAGCTGTGAGGAAGTATGACCAGTGGTATAATATAAAAATGTACATGCCCAGTAATTTGTTGGAAATAGATGTTTTAATCGAATGTATTTTGGTCCTAGAGGTGCACTATCTTGTATGTCGATGAATATTGCTTTGTTTTCATTATAGGTATAAGATGTTTGGTAAAACCTAGTCACAACATGCGGTTCCCAATCATCAACTTCACTCGCGTTCTGAAATGTATAGACATATCCGTCGATAGGGTGTATGAGCATGAGCACCGCGATCAGAACAAATAGTAACAGCCATAATGGTTTGATGTTGGAAGGAATCTCGATATTCTTTTCAATCACCATGTTAACACCTCGACACGTTCAAACGGTCCATGAATCTCATACGTCTCTCTCTTCCTCGATTTCATCAGGTTGTAAATTTTCAGTTCATTCTTAAGTTGCGGTCCTGTAATTGGAGATATTCCAGGTCTCGGGACCGGGCTGCGGATGTTCCACTTGCTGCCAAGGACATCGAAATGTTTCCGGATGCCTTTCTTCTTCTTCGGTGTCTCCTCTGGTATCAGGAGTTTCCGTTTTGGGAATGTGAAGGAAAGAATAGGAGATTTTGCTGGTCTTGTTGCTTGCCTCAGTACTGATTGGTATTTCTGTGAACCGGTTCTGGTAATCTGGGTATATTGAGATCTGCCAGAAGTTTTAGCTATTGGATATTCTTTAGTAGTAGTTTGTTTTATGCCGGGTGTAATCCGGGATGTGGGATACCCTTTAGGAATTGGATAAACCACAGGTTGATATTTTATTGATACTGGATATTTCCCTGATGGGTATTTCTTCGTTGACGGATACTTTGTCATATCCGGGTATTTTTGAGATGTTGTATATCTCGCCGGAGTTGGATATTTCCCTGATGGATAGTTCGCACGTGCTTGATAAACTGAATTGCTGGGATAAGCTGGTATTGGAGAATATTTTGATGGTAAAGAGTATGTTGCAGCAGGATAAACCGTACTTGGTTTCAAATAATTTTTAACCTGTGTGTACGAAGATGGAGAGATAACACTCTGATACGTTTGCCTTTTCTGTTTTGCAACAACCGGATATGGTTGTTTTGTTACGGATCCTGTTAATCGGACAGATGGATAAATATCGATAGATTTCTTGAATAATTGTCCTTTTGGAATGTATGATTCCCTTGTTGGTCTGTTCGATAAGAGAGAGATTTTTCTGGGAATTGTTTCTGGTTTTTCATATACCATACCCCAATGACCAGGGACGCCTTTGTACCATGGGACATTAACCTCAAACCATGATGGCCCATACGTTTCAGGAATCACATATTTTTGGGTGAACGGGAGTTTCACATATGGGCTTGGGGTTTTGTCCCACCTGTACCATGATAACCGGGTTGCAGCCTCTCCTTTTATTTTTGGTTTGAGCATTGATTCTGTTTTCTGAAGTGCTGCTATCCGTTCTTTGTAGAGGAATTTTAACGGAGATGTTTCCAACCGGTATAACTCGTTCCTTATTGACCCGATTGTGTCCGCGACATCTTTCCCTTCACGGTACCATTTTCCACCAAATTCCCATTCACCACCGGTTTTTTTGAGCATCATTATGCTCGACATCTTGCGTGATGCCTGTTCGCTGATTGACCAGAATTTTAAACCTTCAACTTCTATCGGTTTTCCCCTTGGCAACATGTAATTCCCGACGCTCTCCGGTATCTCGTGAATGTCAATCTTCACATTATACCGTTCGGCAACTTTTGGGATGACCCTCTTCGCATATCCAAGCTGTTCTTTTGGAACGGTTATGTCGACATCTACAGGATACCTGCTATATTTGGACTGAACCCATTGTGAGAACGAGCCGCCAATCTCGGCTTTTGGGAATGTCTCCTTCAAATACTCAAAGAACGGACGTGCACCCTGTTTCCATTCGAGAGGGTTCTTGATTGTCGTTGGTTTGAATTGAGAGGTAAGTTCCAGCTCACGGAGTGCTGTCGTAAATTTCGTGCGGGTTTCAGGTGTGAATACTCGTTGCATAACGGGAACTGATATGTATGCATCTATGTCCGGGACCTTTCCGACACGCATTATGTAAGGTTCAAGATGCATTGGAGTCCCGCGGGTTAATTTTGACCCGAGCAACCCTGTTCCTTTATATACAGTAATCCCACCAATGTTCCTCACATTTGAAATTCCTTCGATGTTTGAAACCAGTTTGAGTTCTCTTCCCCACGAGATGAGTGGGCTTTCCCACCGGATCCCGTAGTATTTTGCAGTTGGCAACCCTTCTTCTGAAAATGTCGCAGTTGCCGTCTTGATACCGGTACTGAGAGATATTGCCTTCCCGGCGGCATGCAGCCCGATTGCTGACCCGACGAGTTCTCCCGCAAACTCTACCGGTCTTGTTGTGATCCCTTCATAGGCACCTTTGGCCTGGATGTATCCTCCGAGGACTATTGCTCCTGGTAACGCCTGTGGGTGTTTGATGAGCCCCTCTGCACCGACAACAGCCATCCCGACATACTCAGGCACGGATGCCACGCCTTTCGCCAGACCTGTTGAGAACTCAAATGTTCTTGGCAGGATCTGTGTTGGGATAGGAGTTACTGCCATTCCTCCGAGGAGGACCGGAAGAGCAGGTGACAGTTTCCCGGC
>Ga0208825_1000899_pt1 | contig 25534 bp, 25 predicted proteins | sample AD_UKC113_MetaG_FD_184450 | JGI IMG/M metagenome (GOLD analysis project Ga0208825, IMG submission 184450) | Active sludge microbial communities of municipal wastewater-treating anaerobic digesters from Hong Kong - AD_UKC113_MetaG (SPAdes)... | ecosystem: Engineered > Bioreactor > Anaerobic >...
GCGACGGCGACGCATGGCTAAGATCGAGCGCCGAGACAATACCAACCAGTTTGCCGTTTTTGTCAAGAACGGGAAGTCTGCGGATCTTTTCGCGCCTCATAATCGCTTGCGCTTCCGGGACTGTTGTATCTGGGGTTATCGTGATAGGATTTCTCGTCATGCGTTGACCAACGTTCATGGCACACCTCCTCTGCAAGTTCGGTATTGTCTACCTGACATAATACTATAAAAACCTGGCTTTGCGTGTGGAATCTGGTACCGATCCACCGATTACTCACATGCCCAGATATGCTTTCCGCACTTCCTGATTTGCAAAAAGGTGATTAGCAGTATCTGCAATCCTAATCACGCCGTTTTGCATCACATAGCCCTTGTGAGCTATCTTGAGTGCCATGTTTGCATTTTGTTCCACAAGAAGGATCGTCGTTTTTCGTTCTTTGTTGACGTTTTGAATCACCTCGAAAATATTCTGAACCACAAGTGGAGCAAGCCCCAACGAAGGTTCATCGAGCAAAAGAAGACGCGGATTGGCCATGAGCGCACGGGAAATCGCAAGCATCTGCTGTTCTCCACCAGAAAGCGTGCCTCCTAGTTGATTTTTTCGCTCTGCCAGGCGCGGAAAGATCTCGAAGACTTCCTCCATGTCGTGTTTGATCCCTTCCTTGTCCCGTCTCAAAAAGGCGCCCATGTCCAGGTTTTCAGAGACAGTAAGTTGAGGGAAAATTCGGCGTCCTTCCGGAACCTGAGCAACCCCCAACTGCACGATCTTGTTTGGTGCCAGTTTCGAGATATCTTTGCCGTCAAACAGGATTTCTCCATTTCGAATGGGCGTTATTCCACAGATGCTCATAAGCGTTGTGGTTTTGCCAGCTCCATTCGCGCCGATGAGCGTGACGATTTCACCTTCATCAACAGAAATTGAAATTCCCTTCAATGCCTGAATATTCCCATAGTATGTGTGAACATCTTTAAGCTCAAGCAATGCCATGTCACTCTCCTAAGTAGGCCCGTATGACGTCCGGATTGTGCTTTATCTCTTTCGGTGTCCCTTCGGCGATGAGCCTTCCGTAGTCCAGCACATAGATCCGCTCGCTTACTTCCATAACAAGACTCATGTCGTGCTCAATAAGGAGAATCGTAATGTGTTCTTTATCTCGGATAATGCCTATCGTCTCTTCCAGGTCGCGTGTTTCTTGGGCGTTCATGCCGGCAACCGGTTCATCGAGCAAAAGCAAGAATGGATCAGTAGCCAAAGCGCGTGCAATTTCCAATCGACGTTGTTCACCATAGGGCAAGTTCTTAGCCATTTCGTTGGTGTAGGGATCAAGCTTCAGTTTTTTTAATATCTCATAGCTTTCTTCGATGACCCTCTGCTCCTCTTCTTTTGTAGCTTTATCTCTTACGATGGCCTTTAGTACGCCGGCCTTTAGCGAGTTGTGTCTGCCAATCATTACATTCTCGAGTACGGACATGTTGTTGAACAACCGGATATTCTGGAATGTGCGGGCAAGGCCTTTCTGGTTAATAACATTGGGCTTTAAACCGTGAATTTCTTCAACCGCGCCAGAGCGACTACGTATTTTGATTTTTCCTTCAGTAGGTTTGTAGACGCCGGTTATACAGTTAAAGATAGTGGTCTTACCTGCGCCATTTGGTCCGATGAGTGCCGCAATTTCGCCCTTGTCTATATGCATGGAAACGCCATCGATGGCACGCAAACCGCCAAAAGTCATGACAATGTTGTCCAGTTCCAAGACCTCGTTTTCATAAAGAAGTCGTTCTGTACTCATTTTGCCGTTTCCTTAGCCTCGAAGGTGTACTGCTTGCGTTTACGGGGAATAAGTCCGTCGGACTTGAAAATAATAATGAGAACCATCGCTATGCCGTAAATGAGCATGCGATACTGGGCAAGCATTCGGAAGTATTCGGGCAGAAGTTTTAGGATCATGGCTCCGGCTATGACTCCCGGAATGGATCCAGTACCGCCTACAACCACAGACATCAGCATTATCATCGACTCGGACAGGGTAAAGCTGTCGGGATTGATATAAGTCGTTTGCGCAGCCATCAGTACACCGGCCAATCCTGCCCAAAAAGCCCCGAGCGCAAAGGTTATGAGCTTGTTCTTAACCAGATCGACGCCCATGGATTGGCATGCGATTTGGTCTTCTCTCATGGCCTCCAACGCACGTCCGACCCGCGAATCTTCTATGCGTCTCACTACAAAGATCGTGATTATTACAAGAACCAGCGCTATAAAATAGATATAGGTGGCTGCATCTCCAGGCGCAAGCTTCTGGCCAAAAAACCAGGGTCTCGGAATCAGGCTGATGCCCGTCGCACCTCCCGTTAGATCGCTGGAGTTCTGCATCACCATGTGAAAGATCTCACCGAAGGCCAGAGTAATGATGGCCAAATAATCTCCCCGCAGCCGTAGGACCGGCAAACTCAAAAGAACACCGAAGAGCATTGCTACGACACCTGCCACAGGAAGCGAAATCCAAAAGAGCCATCCCGGGTCAAAACCAGCCGCCACAAACGAAGGCCCTACGTATTTCCAAATAAGGCCGTACGTGTATGCTCCGACCCCAAAGAACGCTGCATATCCAAGATTGAGCAGGCCGCCCAAGCCTACGACAATGTTGAGCCCCAGACCCAAAATCACATAGATAAAGGCAGTTATCATCACATTGGTGTGGTACATGCCGAAAAGAAATGGAAATGCGGCCGCAAACACAAGTAAGAGGAGTGCGCCTACACTGCGCGAAAATGGGTTTACAGAGACGTTGGAAGATCTTCTTGTCAAAGAGGAGGAACTCATTGCGGCACCATCGCCTTTCTTTGCGCTTCCATGGGATTCATTCCAAACAAGAGCGTGACGCCAAATAAATGAGAGAACAAATCCTGCAACACCTATTGGTAAGATAAGATTCCATCGAAATTGAATCTGGGCCACACCACGTGAGACCGACACTTTCATGACCATAATGGGAAAGAACAGGATAATAAACCAAATTGCAACCGTAAGGGATTTCTTTATCTCGGTAAGAATGGTTTGTACTTTCATAGACTAGACCTTTTGTTTTTGAGTTCGGCCTAGCAGACCGTCTGGCTTTATCAGTAGAATTACAATGAGAATGATAAAGGCAAAAGCATCTTCATAATCACTGGAAATATAGCCGGTACCGAAGCTTTCTGTCCAACCCAACACAAAGCTCCCAAGTACTGCGCCGGGTATACTGCCTATTCCCCCTAGAACCGCAGCTACAAAGGCCTTAATACCCGCGATAAATCCAACATAGTAATTGATTTGTCCCATATATGAACAAATCAAGACACCACCTATCGCAGCAAGAGCTGATCCAAGAATGAAAGTTACAGAAATTACCTGGTCAACATCCACTCCGACTAACTGCGCCATGTGCATATCTTGTGCCGTGGCGCGCATCGCTTTGCCCATCCTGGTAAACTTGATGATCAGAGTAAGCAGAATCATGATCAAAGTGGAAGTAACTAAGATGATAAACTGGGTAGAGTTTATGTACTCTTTATACGGTAGAAGCCAAGAGAACTCTGGAAGATAGCTCGGAAATGGCAGGAACTTCTCCGTTTGGGCAAGGAGAACCGTGTTCTGTAGGATAATAGACATGCCCATAGCGCTTATTAGAGCAGAAAGTCGCGGTTTTTCCCGCAAAGGCTTGTATGCTATTTTTTCGACTGTATAGCCGAAGGCAGCGGAATAAAACATGGCCAGCAAAATGGACAACACCAAGACCCAACCCATAGGCATGCCTTGAGAGTAAAAGAATCCTCCCATGATGAGTGCAGTGAAACCGCCTATCATATAGATTTCGCCGTGCGCAAAATTGATGAGCTGGATAATTCCATAGACCATTGTGTATCCAAGCGCCATCAGGGCATAGATACTGCCTTTTGCCGTGCCGCTCAAAAAAAGTTTTATGAAATATTCCATGTGCCAATCCTTCAGGATGAAAAACTAAAAGAAAGCCGTTCAGACGCGTGGTCATGAACGGCTTTCTTGGAGGCTCGCAGAAACGTCGCGAAGCAGAGATAGATCTTACTTCACTTCTACGAACTTGCCGTTCTGAACCTGGAAGAGTGAGTTTCCAAATCCTACCACATCACCCTTCTTATCAAAAGTTATTCGCCCAAGTACCGTGTCCACGTATTCGGACTGCAACGCTGCCACAATCTTGTTGTAATCGGTAGATTTCGCCTTTGCAATGGCGTTTACAAGGGCTTGCGTCGCAGCATAGGCATTGAGGAAGAACGCGCCGGGATCCGAACCAAACTCTTTCTTGTGCGCTTCGATAGCCTTGACGGCCATAGGATTGCTGGAAGTATCGGTTGGCCCAGTGGCATACACGCCCTCGGCATATTTGCCAGCGACTTCTATAAAAGTGTTATCCTTGATTCCGTCTTCAGAAATAAACGCAGCGCCAATACCTTTTTGGCGCATCTGCTGTACGATTTTGGAAGCTTCAGGATGATAGCCACCCCATACAACAGCATCAACCTTGGCGTTCCCCACCTTATTAATCACAGCGGAGTAGTCAGGTGCACCCGGATTTACACCCTCGAACACGGGCACTTGAACGCCCTTTTGTTCGACAAATTCTTTAACCGACTCAGCAAAGCCCTTGCCGTAATCTCCTTTATCGTGCAGCACTGCCACTTTTTTTACCTTGAGTTTATTCACAAGGAAGTCTGCGGCCATTTTTGCCTGTTGATCATCTGGAGCGATAGTACGGAAGAAGTTGGGATACTCACCCGATTGTGTAAGCGAAGGTGTTGTGGCAGAAGGTGAAATAGTTACAATTTTGGAGTCCTTGTAGATTCCCATTGCAGCCTTGGTTGCACCAGAGCAAATATGGCCAATGACAGCTACTACTTTGTCGCTTGCCAGTTTGGCGGCTACGTTGGTAGCAATCTCTGGCTTGCATTGATCATCTTCGATGACGAGCTCGACCTTTTGGCCATTGATACCGCCCTTCGCGTTGACCTCTTCGATGACCAGTTTTGCGGCGTTAACCGTAGGCAGGCCATAGGAAGCCAAGTCTCCAGAATGTGCTCCTGCAACTCCAATCTTGATGGTTGGCGCTGCAAACATCGCTTGGGCACTAAAGAGCGCCGCAAGGCTCACAACCGCAAAGACCACGAGGTTTTTGTGCTTCATCATGTATTCCTCCTTCCGCATATACAAAAGATATGCATAAATAATGAAATGAAGCTGATTTTGCGAAGGATATAGAGCCGCAAACGCCGTGTCAAGAGTTGTTTTTCAATATCGTGAAGTTCTTCTAGATCGAAACCGTCTTTTTTCTATAAAATCTGACACTCGATCTGCCATAGTGTTTCTCATTTTCAACATAGAGAGCGCCAATTTCTTGAGGCAATTGCTCTTCGTGAGGAAAGTGGAGTAGGGCGAGGCTGCCGTCTTTGAGGGTGTTGCCGTTGGACAAGGCCTTTAGGAGTTCCATCCGGTACGCATACGGAAAAGGCGGATCGAGGAAAACGATATCAAAAGGTACTTGATTTCGCTGCAAAAAGAGTTCAACCGGCAATGCTTTGCATTCGATTCGTCGTTCGGATATTGCAACATTCTTTAGAAGTGTAGGGAATTTGGCTCGATCCCGTTCCACGCAGGTAACCGGCCATGCCCCACGCGATGCCGCCTCCAAGGCGATGATACCGGAACCGGAAAAAAGATCCAGAAACGAAAGTCCTGTAAGATCGCCCAACGTCGCAAACAGCGATTCTCTCATTCTATCCATAGCAGGTCGAATAGGCAATCTGCTTTCTGGCATTTCGACTGTTCTGCCACAATAGATACCACCCGTTATGCGCATAACCTCACCACGGGACCAGTTTTCGTCACACCTTTCCAGTTTTCTTTCATTCTATTGATTTCTTTCCCTTATTTCCCGTCGGAGATCCATTTGGAGATCTCTTTCTTTTATATCAGCCTTCTTATCATACGCCTTTTTACCTTTGCAAAGACCTAATTCGATTTTTACAAGTCCATGTTTAAGATAAATGGAGAGCGGAATCAACGTATAGCCTTTTTCTCTTACGCGCCTGGCGATTCGCTTTATTTCTTGCGCATGAAGCAAAAGTTTTTTGGGCCTGTCCGGATCGTGGCTGAATACCGATGCAAAGACATACTCGGCGATATGGAGGTTCTTTACCCAGATTTCGTTTCCACGGACTTCCGCATAGGCATCTTTGAATGACACGCGCCCATCTTTGATAGATTTGACTTCGGTCCCTAAAAGAGCAATGCCGCACTCAAAGGTGTCTTCCACGGAATAATCAAAATGGGCTCGGCGATTTACAGCAATCACCTTAACGTTATCTGGTATACTCATGGCAACTCAGAGTGTCATTGCTTGACCACTGCGGGACGAAAACCCAAGAATTCCGACGCGTGCCGGTCGGCAACTCCACCGCGCGAGTATACTGTTATGCTGTCTTTTGAATTCGCCCACGAGCCGCCTCTCACTGCCTTTTCCTTGCCCCAAAATGCGCCGGCCGCAAAGGCAGGATACGGGCGATAGGCATCGTTCGTCCATTCCCAAACATTGCCTAGCATATCAGAGAGCCCAATCGACGAGGCTCCAAGGGAGCCGACTGCTTCTGGGCCTGTCCTGGTTGGGCTTGCCCAAACTCCTTCTCCCTTGCCTGTTGCCGTCGAGTTATGTGCACTATTTATGCCAACCCTGGCAGCAATCTCCCACATGGCCTCGTCAGGCAGCACCACGCAGTATCCGGCAGGAGCTCTTTTTGTAAGCCAATTGCAGTAAGCTTGTGCCGCATACCAGGAAATCTGCACAACGGGCAGATTGTTCGCCTCGCCCTTAAAGTTTAGAAGATAATCTTCATCGGCGAGACCCTGCGCTATGAGGGCATCGCGATTCTCAGGTTTCCATTGTGGATTTTCTTGAAGGAAGCGGAGCCACTGCGCATTTGTCACCTCTGTCGTGGCAAGACCGAAGCTGGGCAACTGCACACTGTATGGAGCAAACGACCCCGAAGGTGCCTGGCCAGCCAGGATAAAAGTACCCGCATCAAAAAAGACAAAGCTATGTCCCATAAACGCTTGTCTGCCAAGTACCCGCGGGACAGAATTCAGGTCTGGGATAGCTTTTTTTGCTACACCCTCAAGGGTCTCATAATGTGAATAGCTTTTCTGCGAAAGCATGTCTTTAAGCCATACAGACCCTGCCGTGGAGCCGGAGAGCATGCTGCTTAGGGTTCTAGCACTGGCCACTAAAGACAAAGGTCCAAGCCGGCCATTTGCCACAACAGTGACGGAAGCATTAAGCCCGTCCCGAGCCGCAACGGGAGAAGTGGTCATAGAAAGGACGTCCTTTGCGAATGCCACTTGTGGTGGCGTGGTTTGTGTTGCATTGTTCGGGTTGAAAAGTTCTAAGAGACCCGATTCCGACCCCGATCCCGATTCCGATTCCGACCCCGATCCCGATCCCAAGAGCGCATTCTTGTCCATTCTCTCCAATACCTGAGAGCTTGCAAGATCTCTCGTCGCTCTGGACAGCACCATTGGAAGTTGATACAAAGCGCTCGGTGTTCCGGACAAAGACCATGCAGCATAGTCGGAGAAAGCCGAAGCAAGGAAATCTCCGGGTTTGTCGGCCTCCAGCTCATACGCCACAGGATATTTCGATGCCGAGAAAAGTGTGCCAAAGACTTTGCCGCTCACCTTGGCATCGATTTCTTTAGTACTGAAACCTGAATGTTCGATCTTTATTTTGTAGTTTCCCGGCCTTAGGAAAATACTCTGGTTGGTACTCCCTTTGAATACACCGTCAACATAAACTGCGCAGTTTCCCGGTGTGCCCAGAAAATCGAGTACACTTCCCGGGTTCAAAAGGCCCGGAAGAAAAAAAACCACAAAGACTACCAGACACACTAAAAGACCATATAGTACAGACAGATAGGTACGAGGGCTTACTCCTGCTATGGGCTTAAGCTTCACGACTGCCTTATCGATATCTTCTTCGGTGATTTTCTTTTCTTCGCTCATTGGTTAAGAAGGTTATAGTCTTGCCTAATATCTTGTCAACGCGTTTACAACATGATAGTGTGGTTCCGCAATGAGTGAGGGAAACGATTTTCCAGGCAAGCTCCAAAGCTTTACTGAGAATCTGCTGACAAGGCGCCTAAAACGTAGACTCAGGAACAAACGGAAACAGCAAAACCGGAATGTGGTTGTTGACTGGATCTTGGCTATTGTCTGGGCCGCCTGCGTGGTCTTAGTCATCAATCAATACTTTTTCCAGAATTATCAAATACCTTCTGAGTCCATGATGGATACTCTGAAAGTTGGCGACATGATTTTTGTGGACAAGTTGTCCTACGGTCCAGAACTCTTGCCCGGAGTCGCCAAGTTGCCTGGGATTACGAGTCCCAAACGTGGGCAGGTTATTGTTTTTGAAAACCCAAGCTATATTTCCAAAGGTCCGGTCTTCACTGTCTTGCAGCAATTTATCTATATGTTGACACTTACTACGGTGGATATTGACAGAGACCAGAATGGGGAGCAACGGGTTCATTACCTTATAAAGCGGGCCATAGGTTCGAGCGGAGACACGCTCCGCGTTCAAAAAGGCGAAGTCTTTATTAGGCCTGATGGTTTACAAGACTTCTTGCAGGAAAAGACCCTTATGCAAGATCTTGGTCTCACTTTTAGGGCCAAAAGACTTGTTGCACCATCAGAGTACTCAGGTATTGAAGCCGTGGGAATAGCTTCCGCTTATCAGGAAGCAGGTTTGCCTATTCCTTCGGAATTGGGCTCTCCGGACGTAAACACTGCGTATAAGGATGCCTTCGGCTATGATATGAAACGCGTAAGCATATTGAGCGATATGAATCCCTCTGATTCCCGCCTTTCTTCAACTGCCCGACGTTACAATCAGGGCTGGTATATCCCTTCAGATCGAGTTTTCCCAATGGGAGACAATAGAGACAACTCAAGGGATGGACGCTATTTCGGTCCAGTCGATCAATCCAGAGTGCTGGGCCGGGCGCTTTTTAAGTATTGGCCGCCTTCGCGAGTGGGTGCCATTCCCTGATGCTTCTCTGACACTCGCCGTCTCGAGTTTAACATCCTAATTCACTTTAAGAAAAATGATTATTCTGCAAGAGGTTATGCATGAGTACTTTTTCAAGGCATAGGTCTTACACTGAAAAGGTTCTCTTGGCCCGGAAAAGGCGAAAAACGCTTGCAAGAACCGTTCTCTTTTTGGTTCTCCTAGTTCTTGTCCGGTCTTTTCTCTTGCAGTCATACGTACTGGAGGATGACGCCATGGCGCCATCTTTTGTCAAGAACGATAGGGTCTTTGTGACGCCGCTTCCTTATGGCTCAATGTTTTGTGGTCTCAAACTCCCTGCGATTGCACAACCAAAGAGGGGAGATGTCGTGCTCGTTAGACAGGACCTGAGCCCCTTCCTAGGGGGTGTATCACAGTTTCTTCGAGTTTTTTCCTCGCATTACAGCGTCGCTCGCGTAATCGCCCAGCCGGGGGACAGTGTTGTTCGGCAAAATTCGGATACCTCGTATTTTAGCATAAGACCGTCGAATCAGGAAGCATATCAGGAGGAGTTGACTGCTTCTGGCAAGGTATATGCCATCACAGAGTGTCATGCTTCGATAGACCGCCAGGCCTTGGAATCGATTTTCCCTGCCGGGCAAATGGTGCGGCTTGCTCCAAACGAGTTCTTTGTGGCTTTTGACAACCGGAATACCCTTTCCGGATCGATGGTTTGGGGGCCCGTGCACAAGGACGAAATCGCAGGCAAGGTGTTTTTTATCTACTGGCCGCTATCTCGGGTGGGGGTGCGATGATCGATATTCCCCTTGCGGCTGTCGCCGCCGTGGCCGAAAAACCTAAGTCTTTGTACATTCATATTCCTTTTTGTGTTTCCAAGTGTGCCTACTGTGACTTCTACTCGTTGCCAAAGTCGAGTTTTTCTGAAGCATGGCAACTTGACTACGTGAATCAGGTTTTGAAGCGAATTGATCGTTTCTGCGATCTTTTTCGGCTTGATAGTCTTGAAACGCTCTATCTTGGTGGGGGTACTCCAACATGCTTGGAGGACCATGTGTTTGAGCGGCTTGTGGGGCAGCTGGACATGCGGTTTGGTACAGATTTGAAGGAATGGACAATCGAAGCTAACCCTGAGTCTTTAACATTGCCCAAGCTGGAAATAATAAGCCATTATCGGGTTACGAGAGTCAGTCTAGGCATTCAGAGCATGGCCGATGAGGAGCTGGAACTAATGGGGAGAGCTGGAAGGTCAGAACACAATAGACGTGCACTATCGGAGCTGAGACCTCTTATTGATCAGGGTCTCTCAGTTTCTGCAGATTTGATTCTAGCCTATCCTACCAAGATTCCGGCAGGACCAATACAACAGAGTAGGAGTCAGGAACGTCTTTCTCGCCTGGAGGGGGTGATCCAGTACCTTGTTGATTCAGGTGTTAATCACATCTCCTTATATGATCTGACCTTGGAAGACAATACTCCTCTTAAAAGTGCCGTAGAGGGCGGCAGACTCGTCTTAGGTGACGAAGATCAGCTTTATGGTGTCAGAAAAACGAGCGAGTGGTTTCTGGAGGTCCTTGGCTTTGAGCGGTATGAAGTCTCGAACTTTGCCCGCCACGGCGCAAAAAGCCTGCACAACAGTACCTACTGGGCTATGAAATCCTATCTTGGCGTTGGTTCAGGTGCCGTATCGACCCTCATCATTCGGCCCGATGCAGATGATTTTCACCGTTCAGACGTCTATTCTGTGCGTATTGAAGAAGACAAGATTCTGGATCGGTACATATACAATACCGATGTCCCTGTTAGTTCATATTTGGGTAAAAAAGACTCGCTCTTTGAGATGGTCATGATGGGGCTTAGAACCGTTCAAGGAGTGGATGAGAGCCGGTTCGAGAAACACTTTGGAGTTTCGTTTTGTAGGACTTTTCATCGAAGTATCGACAAATGGGCTGGTCATTTTGTTGAGTGCGGGGCATCGATTCACCTGGACGATCAGGGATTAGACATCCTCAATTCGATTTTAGTGGATATGCTCGTTGACTTGGATGCGTTCGTGGGTTAATTCAGCAAGAATCTATTTGAAAACCTGATGGTCTGATAAATTTTGCAAAAGGAGCAGTGAATGAGTGATTTTGCGTATTGTGTGGTTTCGTCGATATTGCACGACAGAGTCGCTGTCGATACCATTTTCGAGCGTTACCGACCGCTGTTGCAGGAGGCGCAGGGTCGGCGTATCGAAATGAAAGAACAATCCGACAGCATCAAAGAAACGCCAACTTTCTTCTTTGTCTTGACAGGTGGTACTGAAGGAATCATCAAGAGTATCCTCGTTAGTGATCATATCCTTGATCAAGGCAAACCTGTCTTGTTGATTGCTCATCCCGGTCACAATTCTCTGCCTGCAGCACTTGAAATACTTGCGTGGGTGAGGCAGCAAGGTGGAAAGGGAGAAGTTGTTTTCTTGCAGTCACCTTCGGATATCCAGGCACAAGAACGGATCAAGATGCTTGCACAGGCGTATTCAGCGAGAAACGCTCTGGCAAGGACGCGGATTGGGGCGGTGGGTAACCCATCCGATTGGCTCATTGCTTCAAGTCAGGGCGCAGAGAAGGTTCGAACAAGCTGGGGGCCAGAAATCGTTTTTGTTCCCATCGCCACCTTGGAACAAAAAATGGGCCAACAGAACAAGGCGCAAACTAGTGAGGTTTCACGCGGAGGTCAGGATCACCAAGATAAAGAGCGGGTTCAGAGCTTCATGAGCGGCGCCACGACTATACGGGAAGCCAGTGCATCCGACATGGAAAACTCCAATTCCATATATAAGGGACTACGTGAAATTGCAAAAGATTTAGGACTTGATGCCCTGACAATTCGGTGTTTTGACCTTGTCACGGCGAATGGGGCTACTGGGTGTTACGCGCTCTCTCAACTGGCCGATGAGGGTATAGACGCAGGCTGTGAGGGCGATATTCCCTCCATACTTGCGCTCCACGCGATGCGACTTCTTACGGGCAAGCCTGCTTGGATGGCTAACCCCGCATCGATAAAGTTAGGCTTGGAGCCTGACTACGGTGTGGCGACCGAAGGGTCGGACGGAGGATCGGACAAGACCGATGGGAGCCTTGTTTTAGCTCATTGCACTGTTCCCCGAAGCCTGATTCGCAGCTATTCTATACGGAGCCACTTCGAATCGGGACTTGGACTCGCGATTGCAGGAGATTTTGAAAAAACCCCTGTCACGCTGCTGCGCATCGGAGGCGACGACTTGCGACAGGCGTGGGTAGCCGAGGGAGTCTTGGTTGCAAGCCCCCACGAAGAAGACCTTTGCAGGACTCAAGCAGTTGTCCAGATGGATAATGCCGATCTTAAGGCACTTTTGGAGCGGCCTTTGGGCAATCATATTGTGATGGCCCCGGGCTCATGGAAGAACTATGTCTTGAGCCTCATGAATTTTCTTGGAATAAAACAGTCGGTCTAGAGGCCTGGCTTCACCCTTGGGTCTGCCCTGTTTCCAGGGCTGTTTTTGGGTCATTTGGGTCAAGAGAAGTCAAAAGAAGTTACGAGAGAAGCTGGCCTTGATCTATTTCTTCTTCGGAATTGTGGGCACGAAGGTTTTGGGGTCCGGCATAGGAAAGCCTGCAGGCAGTTCCGCTATGCTGGACTCTATCCACGTTTGATTTCTGCCCAAAAAACCTAGCCCTTTGAGTTGGCCGCGGACTATAAGATTATTTCCTTCTCGCCAAACGCGGCAGTCGTACTCTTTGGCGTCGCGGGGGTCGATTATGCCTCCGCGATATTCTTTCCCTTTGGGTTCAAGGTTATAGACAAAGTCAAGACCGCAAAAAGGCGGGTCGCCCAGAAGCTTGTCCGCCTTGTCCTGCTTTGTGAGAATTGTGTCACCTATTGTGCCGTCGGTTTTGTACGAAGCTATCAAGCGACCGAAGAACTTGCCCTGATACTGATAAATGTAAACCAGGGAATCGGGCTTGCCAGACTTTTCGTCAACTTGCTTCCAAAAGCCTACTATGGACTCCTGCGCCGAAAGCGCGCTCACCGAGCACAAAGCACATATTGCCACAACAACGAGAAAAGAAACGCGTTGCCTCGTTCGCCCGTTCTTCATTTTGTCTCTCCTCATTTTGATCTCCTGATGTCACAAAAAAATGTCACACAAAAAACACGTAGGATTGCCCCAGGGCCTCCGTATAGCCTTTCATAAACCCCAGGTTGTACTTTCTTTCTGTCCCGATTGTAGTAGGCGGTCCATGCCCGGGAAGGACGATGGTGTCGTCAGGAAACTTAAGCAATTTATCCTTGATGCGCTCTATCAGAGCCTCCGTGTTGAATGTGGAAGTCGTCTTTCCGATTATGCCTGCGTGCAATACGTCCCCTGTAAATAACAGGTTCCCGATTTTATATACAATTGAATCTTGGGAGTGCCCGGGAACGGCTATTGCTAATATCGACCAGCCTGCAACGGAGAAGACCTCCTGATCTTTGACCTTTCTACAAGGAATGTCCAATAGACGAGTATTTGAAGCATACACTTGAGGAGAATAAATCCTGAAAAGCGTCCTTAAGCCCCTTATGTGGTGCAGATGATTGTGGGTTATCAATACCGTAGACAAATGATAGTGGTTGTGCTCTATCTGCTCGATCATTGTGCTTGTCACCTCTGCCGGATCGACCAGGATTGCTTCTCCTGATTCTCCGTCTCCGAGGATATATGAGTTGGCATAACCCGACACAGAATAATCTTGATAGAGCTTCATAGATAAAGGTGCTCCAAATCTCTAACCGACTCAGCTATATTCGAACCCTGGAACGACAGTGCTTCTGTTTTTTCGGGCAGAAAATAAGCCCGCTTAAAGTCACAGTCGTCAAACTGGCAATGGTCCAAATTGGATTGGACAAAGCGCGAGTCATAGAGGTTTGAACTGGAAAAAGTGCTCTCGCGAATCCTGGCACCGGTAAAGTTGACATGAATCAGTTCGGAGTTTTCAAAGCTGGTGTCGAAGATGTCGGCATCTCCAAAGGAGCAGAAGTCCATATCTGCACCGGAAAAGTCACAGGAATTGATTCGTACTGAATCGAAAAAACAGAGACGAAAGGATGCTCCCGTAAACATCAGATGTGAAAGTGTTGCGAGCCTAAAGCAGCATCCTACAAAGTGCACGCGGGAAAAATCTCCCGCCGGCAATGTGATCTTCGTGAGGTTGAGATTAATGGCGGTGCCAGTTTCATGTATGGACGACACAAGATCTCTTAGAGCCGCAAGTGGTTCTGCAAGGTGCTCCAGGCAAAGAGATTGGCCGGGAAATGCGCTATTAGGGCAGCCCTCAACCGAACAGGATTCTGTAGGATACATGTCTGTAGGCTAACGCATCCTTGGCCAAAGGGCAAGTGTTGTCTTGTAACGTTTTGCTTCGCAATATAAAATAAGTACTATGTGTTATTATTGTGGTGCCGCAGTGGCGACTGGCTCTTCGATAGGTTTTAACGAGACTTGTCCTGTCTGTGGCAAAGATATGCACGTCTGCGTCGCGTGCAAGTTTTATAAACCTGGTGCACATTGGGATTGTACAGAGACGGTTGATTCGTCTGTAGAAGACAAAGAAAAACGGAACTACTGCGACTATTTTGTTATGTCATCAGAATATTTTCAGAAAACGACAGGAAACAGAGTGACTCAGACCAAAGCCGAATCAGCCCGCTTGTCCTTTGATGCATTGTTCAAAAACTAAATAAGCTATGGTTACTGATAACATTTCAGAAGTTAGCGATGCAACTGCTTCTTCTACCACCCAGACACATTCGATAGTGTTTCTGGATTCCGGCATAGGAGGACTCCCCTATCTTGCTTATGCCAAAGAGCGTATGCCAGAGATCAAATTCCATTATCTAGCCGATAACGCGGGTTTCCCATATGGCAACAAACCACCCAGTCAAGTCAAAGATATCTTGCATGATCGGGTTAGGCGTCTGAGAGCCCGCTTCTTGCCCGATGCTCTTGTTATAGCATGTAACACAGCAAGTCAAATTGGGCTCCATTCTCTGCGTGCTGCACACCCAGGCTTTACAATTGTTGGTACAGTGCCCGCGGTCAAACCAGCCGCTCTCCAAACAAAAACAGGAGTAATTGGCGTTCTGGCTACAGAGCGTACGGTTGACGATCCTTATCTGGACGACCTTATCGCCCGCTATGCTTCCGATGTGGAGGTTGTAAAGTTGCCCGCGCAAGAGTTAGTCGATTTTGTGGAGAACCGGCTTTTTGTTGCCAACTTGGAGGAACGTATAGAGGCAGTTGTTCCTTATGTGCGGATATTCCTTGAGCGGGGTGCAGATGAAATTGTCCTGGCATGCACGCACTTTTTGCATTTGGAAACCGAAATTGGCATTGCAATTCAACGATTGAACGGAGAAAATGTGGACATAGTGGATTCGCGTCTTGGTGTAGTGAATCGCGTACACGAGCTCATGCAGAGTCTGGGTTTTCTCAGTACTAAGGACTGCCCGAAGCCCAATGCCGAGACCGGTGAATTCTTACTAACAGGGGACCCACCTTTCGATCCCCGATATAGCCTTTGGGCTCAGCGATTCGGTCAGAATCCGCCTCAAAGGCTGTGAAAACCTATAGGTTATCACATTGAAAGGGTTAGTGCTTTCTGCCACTTTGAATACCTTCTACGTGCTTTGCGAGGACAATGTTGTAAGGCTTTGTAGTATCAAAGGAAAGCGGATTCAGTCTCTATCGGGAACCTACAATTGTCTGGCATCAGGTGACAGCGTCGAAATTGTTCCAACGGATCAAGGCAAAGGACTTGTAGAAAAACTCTACCCAAGACGAAACGTTTTTGGCCGATACAATGAGAAAGGCAAGGCGGAGCAGGCTATTGCAGCGAATGTTGATCTTGTTTGTTGTGTTGCGTCTGTTTGTTTACCCCCATTCCGTCCACGTTTCATAGACAGGGTCGCAGTCCTTGCCGAGTATTCCTCTCTACCTTTTGTAATTATTGTGAACAAAATCGATCTTGGCATAGCGGATGAGGTAACCACCAGGCTCGACGGGTATGAAAAACTTGGCTACAAGGTCTTTCGAATTTCGGTTAAAGATGGGATAGGCTTGGATAGTGTAGATAATTTTATACAAGGTAAACTTTCCGTTTTTGCCGGACAGTCCGGAGTAGGGAAGTCGAGTCTGGTAAATGCACTTTTCCCTGGGCTCAAAAGGACAACCCAAGAAGTATCTGTAAAGTACAATCGCGGCAAACACACCACGACGATGGCAGAACTTCTGATACGGGACGATGGTGCCAAGATAGTCGACACACCGGGTGTCAGACGGCTTGCCTTGCGAAGCATACCGCCCTCTGCGTTAAGTTCCTGTTTCCCGGAAATCTTGGCACAAGAAGCCTTCTGCAAGCTTGGTTCCAAATGTACTCACACAGGCGAAGACGGTTGCTCAGTTCCTGATGCTGTGGACATTGGTGAAATAAATCTAGATAGATATGAAAGTTACCTGAGAATCTTTGCAGAACTTGCGGAAGCCGAAACTTGGAAACGCAAGCAGCAGGGTGCACTTGGCAGGGAATCTGTAAGCCGCAAAGAATGGGTTCGTCGCTCTGGAGGTAAGGCGTTTCGTCAAAATAGTTTATCTCGCAATACATTAGAAAACCTGGACGGCTTTTCAGACTATGATGAATGAACACAGTATTAGGCTGCTGGATTTTGCTCGTATTCGAAGCTCGGTAGCGGAGTATTGCATCTCCAACGAGGGTCGACAGCTACTTTTGTCGAGCGTTCCAGTCAACAACGAAGAGTATCTTGAGCGTTTTAAAGATGAAGTTGCAGCACTAAGCAGCTATCTTTCAAAAAACGATCTTCCAGGTTGTACTTTTCCTGAGATCGAAAGCGCCATGGAACACCTTGGGGTCGAGGGGCTAACCTTGGAAGGGGATGAGCTTTGTGCGCTTGGGACATGGGCGAAGAGTTTCGATTTGGTGACTTCCTTTCTGTCCAAAGCACACGTGTTAGTCCAGCATAGCGTGCAAGTACAACAACTGCCGAAGGCATCTGCGCACAAGGTAGCAGAATTGGTGCAAGATGCGCCGGAAATGCAGTCGTCTGAGGCATGGGTTACTCAGACGCTAAGTTATCTCGTTGCTGCTTCGCCTAAACTTACTGATGTGCACAGAATAATACAGAGTGTCTTTCAGGATGACGGACAAATGAGGGAGTTGCCATCCATTAGACGAGCTCGAGAAGAAATTACGAGGGCCAACCGAGATATCCAGAGCGTGGTAGCGCGTTATCGAGACAACCCAGAGGTTCGTGTAGCACTGCAGAATGAAGAGGCTATTCAACGCGACGGGAGGACCGTACTTGCAGTCAAAGCGAACTTTAAAAGTCGCGTAAGCGGAATAATTCACGAGGTATCTGCTTCAGGGCAAACCGTTTTTGTCGAACCCGCTGATCTGGTGGAAAAAAACAACGAACTTGTCCAAAAAGAGGCTCAGCTGAAGGCGGAGATTTTTCGCGTCCTGCGTGAGACCACAGAAAAGCTGAAGCCTTACAGACAATCACTTGAAGCAGCACGTGCTTCGCTTGCGCAAATGGACGTGCGTTTGGCTAGGGCTCTACAGTGCAAGAGAGAAAAGCTGAGTTTTGCAGCCAGTTGTCCTCAAGGCATTAGTATATGGAATGCACGACATCCGTTTTTGGGCAAAAAAGCTGTGCCTATCGATGTCCTTCTTCCCGAAGACATCCGGACGCTCATCATAACTGGGCCAAACACTGGCGGAAAGACTGTTACGCTCAAAACCGTAGGACTGCTAGCAATGATGAATCAATTTGGACTTGCTATCCCTGCGGCGGAGGGCACAAAACTTGCCGTTTTCGATGACATTTTGGCGGATATCGGCGATGAGCAATCAATCGACGAGTCACTTTCAACTTTTTCTGGCCACATGAAGGTCATTGCAGAAATTGCGCATCGAGCCACTTCAAAGAGCCTTGTATTGTTGGACGAACTGGGAGCGGGAACCGATCCGGAAGAAGGATGTGCTCTTGCGATGGGCCTCTTGGACTACTTTATCGACAAAGGTTCGCTCACACTTGTTACGACACACCATGGCGTTCTAAAGAAGTATGGCTATACAAAGAAAGGTTGCCTCAATGCATCGATGGAATTTGACCCAAACCAACTTGCGCCCACCTATCGGGTTGTGATGGGTGTACCAGGGGAGAGCCGGGCTTTGGAGATAGCTGCGCAGACAGGGCTTCAGCCAGAAATCGTGGCGTTTTCCAGGCAGTACCTCAGTCCTGAAAGTGCGAACATTGGGGAACTTATCCGAGGTTTGAGCGAAAAACAGCGCGAGCTTGAGCAACTTGAAGCAGAAGAGCGCAGACGACTTGCAAAGGCAATAGACGCTCAGCGCAAAGCCGACTTGGAAACCCTGCGGGCAAGACAAAAAGAACTGGAATTGCGTAAGAACGGCGTAAGCGAATTGCGCGAACTCCTTTCTGAAAGCCGTAAAACCCTGGAGAATCTGGTCAAAGAGTTGCGCGAAAGTGGCGCTTCTGTGGAGCAAACTCGCCAGGTCAAGCAGTTCTTGTCAGAATTGTCTACTAAAATAGACAAGGAGAACCTGGCACTCGCGGAACAGCAGATCGAAGTGGATGCCGAACTTCAACCAGATCTTGCGCAGAATCCGGCGCTCGTTGCTGCCACGAGGGTGGAAATTGATGAGCTTCGTGAGGGCCGAGAGGTGTTTTATGGCCCAAGACGCCAACGGGCCATCTTGGTTAGACAGAATGACGAAACGCACTGGGTTGTGCAGTTGGGTTCGGTGAAGATGAAAGTGCCGATAAGGGATATTCTCTTGAATACACAAGAAGGCGAAGATGTGACTTCAAAATCCAAACCTTCATACGACGTGGAATTGACAGACAACGGGGCCGGAAAAGCAGCGCACAAAGCTCTGTTCGAGATGGACCTGCGCGGTTTTAGACTGAAAGAGGCCCTTGTGGAAGTTGAGAAACAGATCGACGCAGCCAATCTTCAAGGGCTTCAGACTTTTAGCATCATCCATGGAACAGGTGAAGGCATCTTGTCCAAAGGGATCCATGAATTCTTGAGCAGGAGCGAAGCCGTAGCGGATTACTATTTTGCTCGACCGGAGGACGGCGGCTTTGGTAAGACGATTGTGCACCTAAAAGGATAGGGCTTAGCTCAATAGAATAGTAGCGGACGATATGCAGACGGAATAGTTGACAGCGATTTCTAGACTATGCTATCGTTTTCCGGCATTTGATGGCATGCTAAGGAGAAATTATGTCCGGTCATAGTAAATGGGCAACCATAAAACACAAGAAGGGGGCCGCGGATGCAAAACGCGGTCAGATGTTCACAAAGTTAATTAAGGAAATTTCAATTGCGGCTCGCATGGGTGGGGGAGATCCTGACGCCAACCCGCGTCTCAGGACTGCTGTGCTCAAGGCAAAAGCTGCAAATATGCCCAAAGATAACGTAGATCGTGCCATCAAAAAAGGCACAGGCGAGCTCGAAGGAACGACATATGAGGAGTTGACCTACGAAGCTTATGCGCCTGGTGGCGGTGCGATGCTCATTGAAGTTTTGACGGACAATAAAAATAGGGCTGCAGCGGAAATCCGTAACATACTCACTCGTTCTGGGGCCAACTTGGGCTCCACAGGATCGGTGTCTTATCTTTTTAGGCGCAAGGGTGTTTTGAGCTTTGACGGCGAGAAGTATACAGAAGATCAAATCATGGAAGCGGCTATAGACGCCGGCGCCGACGACGTTGTAAACGAGGATGGCACCTTGGTCGTTTATACCGATCCGAACGATTTTGAATCGGTGCTTAACGCTATGACCGCCAAGGGCTTTGACACTTTGGGTGCCGAAATCTCGATGGTTCCCGACAGCTATATAAGTATCGACGACGAGGCCGCTACCAAGGTGCAGCGCCTTATAGACAAGCTCGAAGAAAACGAAGACGTTCAGAACGTATATCACAATATGGAACTTCCTGAAGTGGACGAAGAAGAGTAAATGCTCATGGCTGGGGCTTTTGTTCCTGATGAAACACCTTTAGCGCGGATCATCGTGGGCATTGACCCTGGCCTTGCGGCATTAGGTTTTGGGATTGTCAGCTTTGGTAGTGGTCGAATTGTTCACATCGATCACGGTTGCATAAAGACCAGTTCCGAGCGCGATTCAGGCAAGCGACTTCAGTTTATTTATCGTTCTATTAGAGAATTAATTCAAACATACAGGCCAGACTCGGGCGGCATCGAGGATTTATATTTTTTTAGAAACGTAAGTTCGGCGCTTCCTGTGGCAGAGGCAAGAGGAGTGATTAAGCTGGCCTTTGAGGAAGAGCTTGTACCCCTTGCGGAGTTTAGCCCGAACGAAATCAAAAAAGCCGTCACTGGTACAGCAAGAGCAGACAAGAGCCTTGTGCAGGAAATGGTGCGGATGTTGCTCAATTTGGACGCGATTCCTAAGCCAGACCATGCAGCGGATGCACTGGCAGCCGCGATTTGCAGAATTAACTCCGAAGGGCCAGCTGGAATTTAGGTTGTACTTGCTGCTATACTGAAAAAAGATGTTCAACAAGATTTTTGGAATTCTGTCCGGACACTCCGGCGACTCGATCTATGTCCAGACTGGCGGGATCGAATGGGACATATTGATCCCGTCGCGCAGTCTTGCCCTGTTTGGACCGGTGGGGGAAGAGACGCAGGTCTACACCTGGTTGCATCACTTCGAGGACGGAATGCGGCTGTATGGCTTCCCGTCGCAGGCAGAGCGCGAGCTTTTTGTCGACCTTATGAAAGTCGAAGGCATAGGCCCAAGGCAGGCGCTGAAAATTCTATCGGGGATGGGCCCTGCTGAGCTCAAAGAAGCGCTCGAGGCGGGGAACGTAAAGGCGCTGCAGACCATATCTGGCGTCGGGCCAAAACTGGCTCAAAAAATGGTACTTGCGCTAAAGGGCATTCTGGTCGAAGCGGAGGATCTTGGGGCGGTCCCTCGCGCGGAGAGCGCCGGTCCATGGGCTGACGTTGTCGCGGCGCTTGCACAGATGGGATACGATCGCAAATCTGCACTTGCTGCAGTACGCGCTCATAGTTCGGACGTCAGGACGGATTCTCAGGGTGAGGAAGAGTTGTTCCGCCTGGCGCTTGTGGACCTTTCTACAGGCGCTGGAGTTGCTGGGACTGGAAGGGTAAGTGCGCCGGGTGACAAGGGGCCAGGTGCAAGTACGCCCGGCTTGGCTACTGTGAGTTCTGACATATCTGACATATCTGACATACCTGCCGATTCGAAAGAATAGATTTGAGGTATCTTGTTATAATGAAAAAAAATAAAGCAGCAAATGAGACCAACGGTGTGATGGAACGGACCAGTGTAACAGTCAAGGACGATACTCAGGCACAGGAAATGAAGGCTCAGGATGCAGCTCATGCAGCTGTGCGCCCAATGACACCTTTTTTCGACCCCTCTGAGGACGAAAGAGAAGCGAGCTTAAGGCCGAGGGCGCTTTCTGAATTCCAGGGTCAGGCCAAAATAAAAGAGAACCTGTCGATCTTCATAAAGGCTGCAAGGGAACGGGGCGAAGCCCTGGACCATATCTTTTTGATGGGACCTCCGGGGCTTGGCAAGACGACCATGGCGCAGGTTATAGCCTCCGAAATGGGTGTGGACTTCAAGCCGACAAGCGCCCCTGCCTTGGAAAAACCCAAGGATTTGGCAGGAATTCTCACAACCATGCAGCGCAATTCGGTCTTTTTTGTTGACGAAATCCACAGGCTCAAGCCTGCTATCGAGGAGATGCTCTACATTGCCATGGAGGATTTCGAACTCGACTGGATCATTGGGCAGGGACCCTCGGCACGGACCGTGCGCGTGCCGGTGCCACCTTTTACGCTCATTGGCGCAACGACGAAGGCCGGCATGGTGTCGGCGCCGCTTTCGAGCCGCTTCGGCATCTCCCTGCGCTTCGACTACTACAGCCCCGAGGAGCTCGGGCTCGTCATCCGGCGCTCGGCCCAAATCCTGGGCGTGCGGATCGAAAGCGGCGCCCTCAATTTGCTCGCGGCCAGCAGCCGCGGCACCCCGCGTATAGCTAACCGTCTCTTACGAAGAATGCGCGATTTTGCGCAGATTCGGGGGGCCGGCAGCATCGACGAAGCCACCGTCCGGGAAGGCCTCAAGCGCCTGGAAGTAGACGAGTACGGCCTTGAAAAACTGGATCGCGACATTTTGCGCGCTATTATCGTCAAATACGGCGGCGGCCCTGTAGGCGCCGAAACGCTCGCCATCACCGTCGGCGAGGCGGTGGACAGTCTTGAAGATTATTATGAACCATTTTTAATCCAGGCAGGTTTTCTTGCCCGAACTCCGAGAGGCAGAATTGCGACTCCTCTCGCCTACACACATCTTGGATTGGAGCTTCCTCGTGAAAACGGACGATTTCAATTTTGATCTTCCTGAAGAACTGATTGCTCAGTATCCTACAGGCGAGCGGGGCACCTCTCGCCTTTTTGTTCTAGACCGAAAAAACCACAGGCACATTCATACAATGGTCACGCAGATCAGGGACTTTGTCGAACCAGGCACCGTAATGGTGTTCAACGATTCCAGAGTGCGAAAGGCGCGGCTCTATGGCGAGGCCTGCGATACACAGGCCAAGGTCGAGTTCCTTCTGCTCGCGCCACTGCCTGCGGCGGCTCGTCAACCTCGGGTCGAACCGCTACCGCAGGTAGCATCGCAATCCAGCGTTGCGCCACAAGCGCGGGTCGACCCCATGTCCAAGACTGCGACTTCTGTCGCCTCAACCCCTTCATCTTCGTCTTTCGCGCCACTTGCCGTATCGACAGTGTGGCGGGCCATCTGCAACAAGAACCGTCGTCAGCGCATTGGCCGCGAATACATCTTCCCGGGCGACCTAAAGGGTCGCGTCATCGACGGCAACAATGATGAAAAGATTATCGAATTCGAAAGCCCTGTAGGTGACGACTATTTGGATGCCTATGGGCACGTGCCACTACCTCCGTACATCAAGCGCGAGGACGAGGCAGTCGACGAGGAACGTTATCAGAACATTTATGCGCGAGTTGACGGCTCCGCAGCCTGTGCGACGGCAGGGCTGCACTTCACCGACGCGATTTTAGATTCTCTTCGCGCAGCTGGCATCGACCTTGAGTGGGTGACCCTCCATGTTGGACTTGGCACATTCCTGCCGGTACGGGCTGAGAACATTGAAGACCATAATATGCACGAAGAGTGGTACACGGTACCTGAAAAAACCGCGCTTGCCGTAAACAAGGCTAAGGCCGAAGGCAGAAAAGTCCTTGCGGTCGGTACCACGAGTATTCGTACACTCGAATCTGCCTGGGGCCCTGATGGGCTTGCAGTTGGGCCCAACAACACCAGCATCTTTATCTACCCAGGTTACCAGTTCAAAGTGGTCGATCAGCTTTTCACCAATTTTCATACGCCGAAGTCGACGCTTGTCATGCTTGTTTCAGCTTTTGCCGGTAAGGACGAGATTCTGAATGCCTACAAAGAGGCCGTGCGGGAGCGTTATCGGTTTTTCAGCTATGGCGACGCGATGCTGATCCTTTAGGACCATTCAGGAGCCTCTCGCAGCAGGTCCTAGATCTCCAGCCCTATACCTCTCAGTGCTTTGACTACTTGAACCGTGACAGAGTCTATGTCCTGCTCGGCGTCTATTTCGACAATCCTCCAACCGGCGTCGATAGCTTGTCTCAAAGCTTCGTCATACATTCTCGCGATTCTCTCTTGAAAAGCAAGTTTTTCGAAGATCTCCAGATGGCTTCGACTGGCAACTCTTTGCATGGCTTTCTCTGGTCTGATCCGAAAAAATACCGTGAGCTCTGGTGGCGGGAAGTCGGCGTTGAGTTTTGCAGGAAGATTATTTTTGCATACTGAACCTTGATACGCAAGACTTGAAAGCACATATCGGTCACACAGCACGAGCCGGCCTTTTGTGCACGCTTCCAAGATTCCATTTTGTCCATAAAGATGCTCATTTCTGTCGGCCGCAAAAAGATATGCAAGGGTTTCTGGCTGTGCATGGATTTCGCCGCTCAAGATTTGTCGAATCAACATGCCAATCGGCATTTTTGTGGGTTCTGCAGTGATTAGGTAAGGCAGTTTAGCCTGTGAAAAGATATTGGCCAGCCGATTGCTTTGCGTGGTTGTTCCACAACCGTCAAGGCCTTCGAATACGACGAAGTTTTTTGTAGACAAAACTGTGTTGTTTGAACGCATAATGTGTTAGTATAAGCACGATGGGATCACTTTTCTATGCAGGAATAGGAATAGATGTCTAGAAAAAGCACCAAAATCGCCTTGGCAATCGGGTTTACTCTTTTGGTCGTTGTGCTTGCGGGCATTTTCCTACTTCCTCGTGCCGAATCTTTCATAAACGAGCAGGTATCTCGAGCGCTAGGCTCGCTGGATAGCAGTGTTTATGGGATTACCGGCCTCCATGTCACCTATGAGTATGCCGAACTTTCCTCGATGGACCATATCACGCTCCATGAGGTAGGTCTTTATAAGCAAACAGAGCCCGCCCCTGGCGCCCCTAGCGGAGAAAAAGGTAAAGACAAGCGCAACATTATCGTCATTCGGGATTTAAAGGTCCGGTTCAATCTTTGGGGTTTTCTTGTTGGGAAACCGCAGGATGTCTTGCGGCAGATAGACTTGCAAGGTCTTAGCATTGCGTTCAAATTGCCGGAAGATGCCGAACCGCTTAACAAAATCGTGAATTACATCTTTTTTGAACCGATTGTACAAGTTCCGGCTCTGCTTCTTAATATTGAGGATTTTCGGATTAGCCTGGTTTCCTCTGCACCTTATGTTCCTTCTGTAAATGCAAATGCATCTGCGAACACACATACAAGTACAAAGACTCAGGACTTTGCAAAGATCTTGAGCGGCCTTGGAAGCAACTATTCCATTTCCGTGTTTATGCCTCGTTTCCAGACTTCATTGTTGACCGGCGGAATGGATTTTGTAATGCCTGAGGTCCATTTGAGCGGCAGGCTAGCTTCTGTATATTCATCCCTTGATCCTGAGATCCGCTCTGTAGTTGGCTCCGAAAGCTTTGGGAGCACCCTGAAGTCGCTTCATGTTTCCATTTCGCCTGATTTTTCTCAAATCGATTTGGCAGGGCGAATTGCTGCCAATATGGGCAAGGTCTCTCTTCGTGAGCATGGTTTGACCTTAAAAAAGGAAGGGGCGAGCCTAAAAATGGGGCTCAAGCATGGTAAGGGTTTGGAAGTTAAGGGGGAGTACAGAGGGGGAGAGCTTGAGGTAGGGGTGCGGTTAGCGGGGTACAGGCCAGGGGACGGGATAGCGGTAAGTGATGGGGTAGTAAAGGAGATATTGG